>Ga0209208_10010774_pt1 | contig 11794 bp, 14 predicted proteins | sample S1TSphfallax_3_FD_187694 | JGI IMG/M metagenome (GOLD analysis project Ga0209208, IMG submission 187694) | Host-associated microbial communities from peat moss isolated from Minnesota, USA - S1T2_Fd - Sphagnum fallax MG (SPAdes) (version 2) | ecosystem: Host-associated > Plants > Peat moss >...
GTGGGTGCCGCAACGGTGCCGAACCTGCTGTCGTTGGGGGTGCAACCCTATCGCGACAACGTCAACGTGTTTGGCCTGACCGTGCGCTACCAATTCGGCCGGGACGTCCTCGGGCAGCAGCCATCTCCGTGAAGCTATACCGAAACGCTGGCGGCAAAGAGCGTCGAGTTGTCGATGTAGATGTGATAGGACGCGATTTTCTCGGCCCGCAGGCGCAGTACGTTCGCAAACGGATAGGCGATCACGGAGCCATCGCGGCGCGCGTAAGTGACCTCACCCTCGCAGCCCGCCGCTCCGTCACAGCCCGCCGCTCCATCGCAGCCCGGCGCTCCGTCGCGGCCCGACGTTGCCGCGCCATTCCAAATGTCGAAAAATTCGTGTCGGCTCGAGCCGATTGCCTCGAAGAAGCCACCGACCGCGGCGGTGATGGCCGCACGTCCGTTCACCACGGATGCGTTGGCGAATCGGAACTCGGCGTCGGGCGTCAGAAAATTCGCGAATCCATGCGCGTCGCGCGCATCGACGCGGTCGAAAAGACTGCGCCACCACTGTCGATCGGGGATGAATGCAAAGTCGGGACCATCGCCCGCGTTCGTCAATTTGTCCCGTTGATGCATGAGCCGAGCATACGCGCATCGGTCGCATCGCCGTCAACTATCCAAGGAATAATTCATGCCACACGCTCGCCAAACTGATGGGCCTTCGGTCGCACTGGCCAGCCCTGGCCTCTTAAATGCGGCGCGACGCGGGTTCCTCGCGACGCGTCCCGCCTTCTTGGTCGCGTCGGTGTTGCCGGTGTTGGTCGGCACTGCGTGGGCGGATGTCGCGTTTCACCGCTTCGACGGTCTTTGGTTTGCGCTGGCGCTCACCGCAACTCTCCTGGCGCATGCGGCGACCAACGTTTACAACGACGTGAGCGACGATCAGATCGGCGCCGATCCCGGCAATGAGGGAAGAATCTATCCGTACACCGGCGGCTCGCGATTCATTCAAACAGGATTGCTCTCACGCCGCGAAATGACGCTGCTGGCAATCGGCCTGGTGGTCGCCGCTCTGGCGGTGGGCACGCTGCTCGCGGCCGTGCGCGGCCCTGGCGTCGTTCTCCTCGGCATGGCCGGGCTTGGTTTGGGACTTCTGTACTCGTTGCCGGGCGCACAACTATCCGCCCGCGGCGTCGGCGAGGCTGCCGTGGCGCTCGGCTTGGGCGTGCTGCCGGTATTGGGTTCAGTCTGGTTGCAAACCGGCGTCATCGACTACGGCGCGGTCATCCTGTGTATCCCGGTCAGCTGCTGGGTTGCCGCGATTTTGATCATCAACGAAGTGCCCGACGTCGAAGCCGACCGGCGTGCGTGCAAAAGGACTTTGGTCGTGCGGTGGGGAGCGAGCGGCGCGCGGAGCATCTATCGCATGCTGACGCTCGTTGCATTCGCCGCCTCGATGTGGGGCATCACGAGAGGTGGGTTGCCAGCCTGGTACGCACTCCCCGCAATAGTGTTCGCCACTCTCGGTTTCCTGGCGGCACACCGTATATCGATGGAGCGCGCGTTTCGTCAGCGGCTCAAACAGGGCATCGAATTGACGCTCGCGATCCAAGCTGCCGGCTGTCTTCTCATCACCATGGCGCTGATGCTCGAGCGGTTTGCCTAAGGTTCGGCGTCGCGGCGGTCACGTTGCGATTACGTGCGGCAGTAGGCGCGCATATTCGCGCCTGACCACCGCATAACATTCGCAGGTTCTCAGCTCCAACCCCTTGCGATCCAAGACGGTGATACGTCCCCGTACGTAGGAAATGAGCCCCGCCTTTTGCAGCCTGACGGCCCCTTCCGTGACTCCCTCGCGCCGTACACCGAGCATGTTGGCGATGAGTTCTTGAGTCATGACCAATTCATCTCCCTGCAGCCTGTCCAAGCTGAGCAACAACCACCGGCATAGCTGCTGATCCAGCGAGTGATGGCGGTTGCACACCGCCGTTTGCGCCATCTGGGTCAAGAGCGCCTGGGTGTAGCGAAGCAGCAGATGCTGAACCGGACCCGCATGCTCGAACTCCTGCATCAAGAATGCCGCTTTGACCCTGCATCCAATGCCGGCGCTTTGCACCACCGCACGGCTCGGCGTCGATGCTCCCCCCATGAAAATGGACACGCCCACCAACCCTTCGTTGCCGACGACGGCAATTTCCGCCGACGCCCCGTCGTGCATCACATAGAGCAGCGACACGATGGCCGTAATCGGAAAATACACGTGCTGCATCACGACGCCAGACTCGTACATCACGTGCGCGAGCGGCAATGGCACGACTTCCAAATGCTTGCGCCAGCGCTCCCATTGAGTTGGCGGCAACGATGACAACAGCAAATTCTTCTTCAACTCGATGGCTCGCGGCATAAGAGCCACACTACGGCATTGCCATGTTTCCGTATGTACGACAGCGCACATGGCCGACGCATAGCATAGGAGACGGTGCGATATCGTCCCGTGCGATAACGTACAGACGCCGCGCGCGTCGCTCTGTACCGTCCTAGGCTACCGGTCTCTTCGCACTGACAGACCTCTGCGCACCCAAAGGAAATTTACCCATGAAGATCAATTCCACCACGATGCTCTCCGTTGCGACCGGCATTGGCGCTGCGATCACCACGACCACCGTGCTCGTTCTAGCCATCTCCGCACCCGCGGGCGCCACGGTCCAATTCGCCAAGGAAACGGGCAAGTCCTGTGGCGCGTGCCACACCGCTCCGGCGGGAGGCGGGCCGCTCACGCCGTTCGGGGAAAAATTCAAAGCCAATGGCAATAAGCTGCCGTAACCGTATCCGTAGTCGCGCGCCCGCTGCGCGGCCGGCATCATGGATGGCTGTGCGCGGGGCCGGCCGGCCAATAGCCGCTGTGGCCGTAATAACCGTGCAGAATCTTTTCCCGCTCGACCGTAAACGGTAGATCGGGATCATATCGAGGCGCATCCTTGACCGATCGGCGCGTCAGATCCACCAACAACTTCGATTCCGCCCAATCGATGTCGTCGATCCATTCCGGTGCGATCAGCACCTGGTGACCCAGCCACCAATTACTGGTGTTGACGATGACGTAATGGATGGCCCAGCTGCGCTCGTCGATCAAGATGCCTTGGACGTGGCCGATGTCGCCATCGTTGGCATGAACGTAGTACCGCATGACGGCATTACCGCTGCGCAGGTGCGGATCATCGTGTCGGGGCCGTGAAGCGTAGCGGCTCGTACCGATTGATCGCCTGCCGCCCGGCAGGTCAGCCCCAGCGGACCCATCAGGCGAGGGCTCCAGGCCGCCTTGGAGCATGTCGGGATAAAGCGCTCCGCCCCACAGACCGCTGCCGCCCCAATAATTCCCATAGCCGTAATAACCGAGATATCCCATTTCATGCTGTTGCGATATGGGCTTGTCGGTGTCGATGTCCGGGCTTCTGCTGATTTGGTATTTCGTGATGGATGCCGGGAATTCCTTCTTCGACCAATCCGGCCTACCCAGCGAGAGCGGCGATACGAGCACTCGTTTGTTGGAGTGCCATGCGTCCGTTTCGACGACGAGGTAGCGGATGACCCAAGATTCGTCGTCGAAATAAAAATCCCTGACCTGGCCGATGACGCCATCGGTGGCCCCGATCGAATACCCTTCCATATCTTTCAGGCTGCGCAGCATACATGTCTTCCTCGGTGAACCATGGCCGCCACTAAACGCTGAACCAGTCCGAACCGTCTGTGCGCTAGGACACCCGCCGCCGACGCCGTCCTCAGCGAGTCCGCGGGGCCGCGAACCATGTGCCTATTCCGCCGGGATGCCCGAATGCTCGCGAGTGAAAGTCGCGCTGCGGATAGAATGCGACTGGGACGGCGGCTGATAGGCTAGGACAAATTGAATGGTGCCTGAATCTCTATTGAGCGGCATTACGCTCCTCGCGTTCATACTCCATATTGGCGGAGGGGCGATTGGTCTGGCATCAGGCACCGTTGCCGTGTTTGCCCGCAAAGGTGGGGGTGTACACCGAATAGCCGGAACCATCTTCGTTGTCTCTATGCTCGTTATGAGTGTTCTAGCAATTTATCTGGCGGTCGCGGAACCCGACCAGCTCACCAACGTGTTTATTGGAGCTTTTGCCATTTATCTGGTCTCGACGGGCTGGGCGTCAGTTCGTCGGAGGGTGGGAACGCAGGGCTCTTTCGAAAAGCTTGCCCTCGTGGTTGCACTGTGTCTTTGCGCCCCATTTGTCATCTTGTCGTTTCAGTTGGTAATGCGGTTCCCGCCGCTGTTCAAAAGCGCTGTCCCGTTCAAAGGCCCAGTGCTCGTTGCCATCTACAGCTTCACATCGATACTCGTCCTGGCAGCCATCGGCGATGCCCGAGTAGTTCTTGGCGGCGCGCTTTCCGGTGTGTCGCGTATTTCCCGGCACCTTTGGCGAATGTGCCTAGGTCTCACCCTAGCGGCCGGCTCGGGATTTACCAATGGATTTGCGCGACTTCTGCCTGGCCCGTATCACGTACCGATGGGTTTTTTCTTGCCACAGTTTCTGCCGCTGGGTCTGCTCGTATTCTGGATGCTACGCGTGCGCACCAAGGGCTGGCGCCAATCCTTGGTCGAAGGGAATTCCCGCCCGAATCATGTGCGCGAAGTTCCGGAAACCAGACCTTCCTGAAGGTCCGCAGTGGGTCCAGGCAGTGACCGGACCGGACATCGGAGACCGCGATCACTACGGGGCGGTATATGCAACGTGGCTGCGTTCGCCAACGAACAGACAAATTCGATGGGATTGCGGATGCTGACACGTGCTGCAGCTGCAGGGCAGGTGCGCAGCAGCTGCACGACGGCTGCACGCCATTCTGTGTCGACAAGCGGAGCAATCATGTACGCGAATATATTGGTGCCGGTGGACGGCAGTGAAGCATCGACCTGTGCGTTGCACGAGGCCATCAAGATCGCCACGCAACAGGGCAGCCGGCTGCGGCTCCTGCACATCGTCAAGGAACCCGTGCTCGACTATGGCTACGAGTCAGGATTGAGCAAGGCTGGCGTCATGGCGTCGCTCTGCCAAACCGGCAAGGATATTTTGAACAGCGCGGAGATCGCCGCCCGCCACCAGGGTCTCACGCCGGAGTGCATGATGTTCGAGTCCGTCAGCGGGCCCGCCGCGGACGTGATCCTGGCCCAGGCGAAACAATGGCCGGCGAGTCTCATCGTCATGGGCACGCATGCACGTCATGGCTTTCTGCGCATCGGCGGCGACACCGCTCAGGTCTTGGCGGACACGCCCGTGCCGGTCATCTTCGTGCGCGGCACGGTGGCTGCCGAGAAATCGCCTCAGCACCGAGCGCTGGATTACGCGTCCGCCGTCTGATATCGCTCCGTGCACGGCCGTCCCGAATCAAACCAACGACCGCATTGAAGAAAGACAGCGCGACGAAGATGCTGGTCTCGAACAGCATCCCGGGTCCCACCTCGAGACCGAATGCGGTCTCCAATATCCAGGGAACGGGTGCCCACAATTTCTTGCACGCCATGCTGAGCGCCTAAGAGATGCCGAAGTTCGGCTTTAGTGCTGGCGTGTCCGCACGTGCGGCTCGCGTGGATATCCTCGTGATCGGTCGGGATTTCGCGAATCGAGTGGCGGTACGATGCAAGAGAGCATACACACCCGGCTGCAGATGTAAGGTTGCGCGATTTGTCTTAGGCGTTGAATGCATGACGTGTTGTGCCCGGCGATCTGCGGTATTGCGATGCTTGATGAGCTCCAAAATCACTATAGACGCCGCTTCCACCGACTATCGGTGCGCTGGCCCACTTATTGCTGTCGCAGACGCTCCGCGCCATCGAGTTTCGCGAGGTCGCGATCGAAGGTGCCAAGTGGCAGATGCCCGGCTTTTCGGGCGATCTCCAGCACGAGGCAGTCGGAAAACCCCAAAGCAGGCCGTTCTCTGAAACTCTCCGTAGCTGCACTGACCACGTCGGCGTCCTGTATGGACAATTGGTGGTGATTGAGCAGCATGTCGATGGCGGTAGCGATCTGCTCAGCAGAACGCTCGTACACCGCATCTAGTACCCAGACGGTTTCGGCCAGAACCAGCTGAGATACCCATGCACCGCCTGCAATGAACTCTTCGGCTGCAGATACTTGGTTCGCATCGTCGCGCACGACAAGTCGCACCAACACGTTCGTGTCAACGGCGCGCATGCCGCTTGCGGATGTACTCTCGAATTGCTCTCTTCACGTCCGACGGTCGATTCTTTTTGGGTATTTCCGGGAAAAGTGCTTTGTGCACGTCTTCCGACGAGTACCGCCCCGCCCTGCGGACCAAAACTTGGTCATCACGCTCCTCCCATTCGAGCACGGAACCGGGCCCCACGCCGAGTTTCTTTCGAACCTCGACTGGTACGGAGATTTGACCCTGCGCGGTTAACCTGGAATGGGCTATTGCCATAGATTTACATTACCATGGTAATGGACCGCGCGCAACCAAGGCAATATCGACATGATATCGTCGTGAGGTATCAATCAAATAGGTGACGGCCACTATGCGATCTTACCGCGCGTGACAGCCACGATTCTTTATTCGTTCGGCTTTTCGGCGAGTGACGGACACTACCCGGTCGCCGGCGTAATCCAAGGTTCGGATGGTAATTTTTACGGCACGACCGCGTACGGCGGAAAATTCGACGCGGGCTCGGTGTTCCAAATTTCGCGATCGGGCAAGGAGAGCGTGCTTTATTCGTTTGGGGCATATCCCAGCGATGGGGAGGAACCGTACGCCGCAGTCACTCAAGGTACCGACGGCAATCTCTATGGTACGACCGTCTATGGCGGTGCTCATGGTGGCGCTGTCCTATTCAAGTTGAATCACGTTGAACCGTCGACAACACCTTGAGTAGGAAATGACGGCAACCTGACCCTGCCGGATGGGGAGTTGCTACCCGATAGTGATCGATAATATCGTTTCGTTAATCGTTTCATTTATTGTATTTGTGTCGTCACAATGCATTGATTAAAAACAAGATTCAATGTAAATAATCGTTTCATAATGATTCTTTCTGAGACCCTCATTCAGACCCTTCGCTCACGCCCCCACCTACCCGCGCGCGAGCTGCTCGCAGCCTTGAAGGTGAGCCGGGCGACACTCATGCGCGCGGTGCGTGCGGCAGGCCCGGAGGTCCTAACGATGGGGCGAGCACGCCGCACGTCCTACGCCGCCCGCCGGCGGCTGCGCGGGAGCGCAGATCCCCTGCCGGTATTCCAAGTCGATGAACAGGGTGGGTCGGAGCAGGTTGGGCGCCTAAACCTCGCCTACCCGGATGGAAGTGTCTTCGAATTAAATACCCAATCCCCGTGGCCTCTTGATGACTCGATGCGCGACGGCTGGTTCGACGGGCTGCCCTATTTTCTGCAGGACTTGCGGCCCGATGGCTTTATAGGTCGGCAGTTTGCGCGCGTGCATGGACAGCTGCTGCAACTTGGCGAAGATCCTCGCCAGTGGTCCGATGATGATGCGCTGCATGCCATCTCATTGCTGGGAGTGGACCAGAGCGGCAACTTCATCGTCGGTGAGGTCGCCTTTCGGCGATGGCTGGATCAAATTCAGCAGCCCCCCGCATGCCTGGAGGACACACATGTGCTCGGGGCGTACGTTGAGCGCGCGCAGCGCGCGATGCAGGACGGAAATATCGGTTCCTCTGCTGCCGGCGAATTTCCAAAATTCAGCGCACTCCGTACGTTGAATGGCGCACCAACTCATGTACTCGTCAAGTTCTCGGGGTCCGACAACTCCGCAGGCACGCAACGCTGGTCGGATCTTCTCGTATGCGAACATCTCGCGGCGCAAACCCTCGCGACTGTGCCAGGACTAACCGCAGAACAAACGAGCATCGTGCGAGCGGGAAACCGTACCTTCTTCGAAGCGATCCGCTTTGACCGCCATGGGCTCCGCGGCCGCTCGGCGCTGTGCTCTTGGGCGGCTTTCAACTACGGTTGGTTTGGACTCGCCGGACGGCCTTGGACCGAAGCGGCTGACAAGCTTCTCGACCGTGGACTCATCGATCGAGACACAGCTCAGGCCGTCAACCGGTTGTGGCACTTCGGTCAGCTGATCGGCAATACCGACATGCACGATGGCAATCTATCTTTCAGGCCGAGCGTTTCCGCGGAAACGTCCTCACTCATTCTTGCCCCTGCTTATGACATGCTTCCCATGCTCTATGCCCCACAGCGAGGCGTCGAGATTCCAGCAGTCAACTTCACCCCACGACTCCCCTTGCCCGCTGAGCGCGAAGCGTGGCAACACGCCGTAACCGCGGCTGCTCAGTTCTGGTCCCGGGCCGCCGAAGATGTGCGCATCAGCGCGCAGTTCCGGTCCATCTGCGTCGACAATCAGCACGCGGTTCGGAAGGCTGCGCGGCATTTAGGGCGCTAGGAAACGGGACTCGTATCGCGCTCATGCCGGTGGACGACAGACACCTGAATCACCAGTCGCTTGACAGCGCGGTAAGTGTTAAATTACCGTTAGTCATGGCTTACCAAAATCAGCGCTCTGCGTGCGACTCTTCCGTGCTTGCCGTGCTCGCAGATCCAACCCGTCGTGCCCTACTCGACCTATTGCGTCGCGAGCCGTTGCCCGTGGGTGAATTGGCGCGCCGGCTGCCGGTGAGCCGTCCGGCGGTGTCGCAGCACCTCAAGCTTCTCAAGGAAGCTCGGTTGGTTCGCGAACACCGTCTCGGCACGCGGCATTATTTCGGCCTCAATCCGGTCGGATTCGCGGGGCTGCGGGAGTATGCGGACTCCATGTGGCAGGAGGCACTCAGCGCCTTCGCCACTTACGTCGCGCAGCAGTCGGGCGCGGCGAAAGGGAAGGCGCGCACCGGATCGACCAACAAGAGATAGGAGATGAACATGGCAACCAAGTCAGTCTCGATTGAGCCTGTCGTGAAGACGGTGACGGTGTCATGTCCGCAGGAAGACGCTTTCCGATATTTCACCACCGACTTCGGCATGTGGTGGCCCGCCGCCACTCATTCCGTCGTCGCCCATGCGAGTAAGTTCGAAGACGCGCCCGCGAGTGTCGTCTTCGAACCGCATGTCGGCGGTCGCATCTTCGAGCGGACGCGTGCCGGTGCGGAGCACGCCTGGGGCCGCGTACTCGTATGGCAGCCGCCGACGCGCGTGGCGTTCAGCTTCCATCCGGGCCGGGATGACCAGGAAGCGCAAACGGTAGATGTCACGTTCTCCGCGGCGCAGGACGGAACCAGAGTGGTGCTGACGCATGGTGGCTGGGAAAAGCTCAGTGCCAACGCGCAGCAAGCCCGCGACACTTACAATCGCGGATGGGAGGGAGTATTCGTCACCGCGTACCCCGAATACATACGCAAACAGAAACTAACTTCGGGGCCGTGACTTTACGCTTCCCGCCCTTGCCGATTCGTCGCGATGTCGCCTGCTCTATCGCTTCCACAATTGATTGGCGGCGCCGGAGCAAGTGTAGACGATGAGATTCGTACCAGCGCCCCCGGCTGCGGCGTCATCGAGGCATAGGCCGCTGCCCGAGTTGACGATGGTGCCGTTGGGCTGGTTTGCCCAGGTTTGCGTCGTAGCCCCCGTACAGGCGGACCACTGCACGGCGTTCCCGCTCCCCACGGTCATGCAGCCGCCGAGGGTCTGAATTTCTCCGTTGTTCGCGAGTGTCCATGATTGGTTCGCTGCTCCGGAACAACTCCACAGAACGATCGGGTTGCCGTTGGCGGTCTTCGCCCCAGAGTCGTCAACGCAGAGGTTACCGTAACCGATGATGGCGATGGGTCCCGTCGGCAGTGTCCAGACCTGCGTCGCGGCGCCCGAACAGGTCGCGACGGTAAGATCGGTGCCCTCACCTCCAGAGCCCGGGTCGGTCAGACACAATCCGCCGCTCGAGCTGACTAGGGATCCGTTTGGTTTATGCGTCCAACTCTGGTTCGTGGCTCCCGTACAGGCCGACCACTGAACGGCATTGCCGGTGCCCACCGTCATGCATCCGGCGAGCGTCTGAATTTCCCCGTTGTTCGCGATCGCCCAGGTTTGATTCACCGCAGATCCGCACGGCCAAACCAGAATGGGGTTGCCGTTCGCCTTGATCGCTCCCGAGTCATCCGCGCAAAGACCGCCAGGTCCCGTGATGTGACCGGTTCGCACCGCCACCGGCGCGAGCCCGATCTGTGCTTTGCCGAGCTGGCTCACCGTGGTAGCCGGCGTGTCGGTGAGCTGCGCGACGGTCATCGCGGACACCGGATCCGCGACCTTTTGAACAAGGTAGGAGTGCCCGGCGACGGTCGGGATCCCGAACTGACTGGCCGTGGTTGCGGCGACGATCATCGTGCTCTCGTCGTTCCCATCGACCACGTCGACGGACTGTCCCGGCCACGGATTGCGAATGGTGACCAAGCCTGTGGATCCGGCGGTAATTGCCACCGTATCGATGACACCCCCGTGCACCTGCAGAGAGACCGTGTCCTTGTTCTGGATGGGCAGAGTCGCATCCGCATCCCAGCCTGCCGGCAGCGCTGGCGCGATGCGTAGCAGTCCATCGTAGTCCTGCACAAGGGACTCGTTGATAGCAAGGGCCACATTGGCCGCCTGCTCGATAGACGGATTGGTCCCCGCGGTTCCCTCCCAGTCGGCGAGGCCGTTCGAATACACCTGGTAATTTTCCGTCAAAGTCACCATGTCGGTTCCGACCTGGCTGGCGAGACCGAGTCTCGCCGCGTCGACCGCGTCGAAACTCCAGTCGTAGGAGGCCACGTTGACTCGAGCCGTATAGGTGCGCGTGGCGATCGTGGTCAATGGGTAGTTATCCCCGATCAGGTTGTAGGGCCATAGGGGCTCGAGGTCGTCGTTCTCACTGTTGTGAACGGTCGCGGTAGGCTGGTACGACTGGCCGAGAACCGTCGTGCTAGCGCCGTCATTGGCCGAGGTCAGCAGTTGCTGATGGGTCGCCGCATCGGTCCGTGCAAACTGCGGCAACTCGGCCTGGGCGGTCTGCAGCTGAGTGACCAGCGCCGAGTCGGTTTGCAGGATTTGCGCCGCTGAAATCGTGGCGGGGAACAGTGCCGCCATCGCCGCGATCGTATTGGTCGGGTCTTGCACGGTCCACTGGTTCTCATGGGCGTTCGAGACGCTGTGGAGGAGCCCATCCGATTTCTTGCTAGCGAAAGCGAGCAGGAACTCGGCGGCATCGTGCATCAGCGGGTAGTTGGCCGTCAGGAAAGCCGTATCGTTCGTCACCTGATATTGGCGCCAAATCCATAGGCCGATCTCCGCGCCAGTGGTCACGGTCATCCCGTTCCAAGTCGGGGCAACGTTCTCGTCGCAGGAGGCGGTCTGGTCCGGATTGCTGTCGCTCTGATAGCCGTTGCCGTTGAAGCGCATGGTCTCAGGCACGCAGATCCCGGGCAGCCCGCCCATGTTGGCCTCCGTCCACGACACGAGGTTCGCAAGATTATTCGTATACAGGCTGAACACGGGCGCGTTCAGCAGGGCACCCTGTCCGCCGCCAAGGTTCGCGGCGACCTGCATCCGCAGATTCCAAAACCAGAACGCCGGCGGATACCACCCGATATGGTCCTGCGAATAATTGAACAGGTCGGCGAGACCGGCATGCGACCCGGGGATACTGCTACCGCGCTCGGTGGCCGCGTAGTAGTAATACAGCGTGCGGAGCTTCTCCAGGTACTGCGCCGAGCCGTCGGCAGATGACAGCTTGACGATGCCCGTGCCCGCCCAGTAGCTGTTCCACCACGCGATATGAGCGGCGCTCAA
>Ga0209208_10010775_pt1 | contig 11792 bp, 16 predicted proteins | sample S1TSphfallax_3_FD_187694 | JGI IMG/M metagenome (GOLD analysis project Ga0209208, IMG submission 187694) | Host-associated microbial communities from peat moss isolated from Minnesota, USA - S1T2_Fd - Sphagnum fallax MG (SPAdes) (version 2) | ecosystem: Host-associated > Plants > Peat moss >...
AACCACAGATTCACAAGACTCACCACGACCCAAACTTGGGGGAAGCCATCATTTTCCCCCTTATAATGTACTTTGTGCTTGGCCATGGGACCATCACCCAAATGTCATTTTGTCCCACGACTCCCAAGTTGGAGTCTTGAAATTCCCACAACTGGGACTTTTGCGACTTTGGGGGCCCATAATTTTGTGTGCGAACCTCTGATTGAGATGAGGTTTAGAACAAAGTTGTAGCCCTCATTGACAAATTTCCAACGGTATATGGAACGTCACATGTACACAAGGAAATTGGGGTGATTCCCAATTTTTAGTGGTTAGGAGTCAAATTGCCAATTTGACTCCCAACCTTTCTTTTGGCCATAATTTGTTCTTTAAGTGTTGAAATGGGTCATGCAAGCCCATTCTAGACATCTAAGTTCCAAGAGATTTCCAATGATATAAGGAACTTTTCAATCTAATGGGTTTTGACCCTTGCAATCACTCTCTGAAGATTCGGGAGTCCCTTGGGACTCCAACTCCCAAAGTGGGAGCTCACTTGGGAGTGTGAGGGTTCATTCCCTCACACTCTCCTACACTCCCAGGAGCATGAGATGTGACTCCATGGCTTCCCTCTTGGCCCACAACCTTGCAAGCCTTTGCCTTGTTTGTAAGCACAAGGTTAGGGTTGCGACATTCTTTGAGATGGTGGGTAAGTGTGGAAAAGTTGAAGATTTTATTTTTGCTTTTGCACAATATGTGATGAAGTTGCAGAGCGACATAGAACTATAAGAAGGAAAATTCATTTAAGTGGTACTTTGCATTGGGTGAGTTATCTCAAAATGAACATTTTACAGGAAAAAACACAGTCTAGGATTTCAATAATATTGTTTAATATATTAACATAATATTGAAGTTGACATTGGTGTACTCAAGGATTAGTTTAGTTATTTTTCTATGTTATGTTATCTCATACTATGAATCCCATGGATGGAGTAAACTAATGTAGAAAAGTTTTCATAAGAAAGAATGGCACTAGCGATAACAACCAAAAACTATCCCAACACATGAATGGTAAATCACTTGCCCCTTTACTTTTTTTATGGAAGTGTCATGAGTTTCAGAGGCAAGCAAACAATTAACTTCAAGTAGCCTATTTCACAATTTGGGGATTGGAATGCTTACTAGGGCATTGGATGATTGTAGCTAAGACATGTTGTACAAGAAGTGTGAAAAGATTATATATTTTTAAAAACTTGCATTATGTGCTTGCAACGCAAAAACTCTTTTAGAGGATAGAAGGTCAAGTTTAGTGAAAGGCCATACACATGAATCTGTTAGCAAATGCATTTTAGGAGGCCTTTCCATTTTTGGAATAGAGAGATTCCAACAAGGGATAGAGGCCAATGTCAATCATGGAACTGAATTTTGTCTCAAGACTTGTATTAAAAGGAACACTTGTGCATGAAACTCTAGCTAGAGCACCAAAATACATAAAAAAACATCAAACAAAAAAAACCAAGAAGAAAGGGCAACACAAAGCTAGGGAAAACCACAAAAGAGAAAACAAAACCAAACATGGAAGAGAGGATGAGAGGAGAGAAATGACACTGAAAGCCATAAAAGGATTTGCTTTTAAGGACAAAGTGGGTTTTCAAATTTTGATATTGGTATAAAGTTGCAGAATGCATGTTAAAGATGTAAGTTATAACATATGTTTCAATAATGGCCTTGAAATTACCAACATTTAGGAAGAGAATTTGGTAGATGTGGCACGAGTCAACAAACCTCTTACTGGGACAATTGGTGTTGTTTCCTAAAGGTCCTTGGTTTGTTCCCAAACCCTACCCAAGACTTTGGGTTTATACTTAAACAATGGCTTATTGTTTTCCCCATCATCAAAATCAAAATCCTCTTTTGAAAGGATTGTAGGAAGGAATTTCAACTTCTTGGTGGGATGTGACTCTTCATCCATTGGCGTTTGAGAGTTGAATCCAAACTTTGCAAGTATAGTCAAGATTGGTCTCTTGACATTATTTTTCTTGTTCCCTTTTGAGTCCTCAGGTTGGATGCTTTTTAATGCTTTGTCTTCCTTGGGGTGCCATTGCTTGCATCTGCCTTTTCCTTAGTGGGGTTGTTGTTGCTTTTGAGTGGCACCTTGTCTTTGGTTGGATTGCCCTTGCTTTTCTATGGCTCTATAATTCTAGTGGTTGAATTGCCCTTGCTTTTTTACAATTCTAGTGTTCCTTTACTCGGGTTGCCTTTGCTAATCTTTTGTGGCACCTTATCCTTTGATGGGATGCATGTGTTTGCTTCTATTACTTTCCCCTTTGTGTGTGACTACTTTTGGTGGTTGTCCCTGAGTTGGGGTGCCTTTGCTTGCCAATGGTAGATCATGCTTAAGTGTGGTACCTTCACATCCAATTTCAACATCATCATCAATCGGGCCCTTGGATGCTCATGGTGCCAGGGACTTGGTTAAGGTGCCACCATGGGTTGGTGATGTAATACAATTAGTTGGGTTGGCATTTAAATAAACAAACTTGTATTAATCGTCCATAACTAACCTAATCATGCTCAAACTTATGCATATAACTTTTTAAATAACCCTACAACTCTAGTTGATAATTACTAAAATTTGTTTGATTCAATGTACAAATTGATGACACTTGGTACAATCAATGCACACTAATAAAATCTGATGACCTAACTTCTAAAGTTTGAAGAATGCCTTACCCAACATATTTTTTGTGCATATTGGTGTGCACCCCTACTCCTATTCATCTATCATGGAGCTTTTGAAGGTTTGTATAATAATACCTTGGGCGATCATGTCCATGCCCAAGTCATCATCAAGTGTTATAGGGGGCACCACTACAATTAGTTTGAAAGGGGACTTGGGCAGGTTGTGAATAGCAGTTGGGTTTAGCATACTATTAACAATAGTTGGAAAAACCTATCCTTCAACATTCAACTTTGGGCATGAAAGTGTTGTGCTGCAAGGACTTTGTTCATTGTTGTAAGGGCTAATGGTAAGGTTGCTTGATGAAGGCCCAACTATGGTGAACCTCTTTTCTATATTAATTGTTTCATTAGTTGATCCAAGGCCAATCATCCTTAGCTTTGTCTCCAATTCCTTTCCTATAATAAAATATATCACAAGTTAAGTTTTTTGGATGAATTGTTTGCACAACACACATATAAGATGATGATGGGTGCATACACATAAATGCAAGTGCTTGAGGTAACAATTCAAATACAAACCAAGGACATTCTGAACATTGATCCTTGCAATTTCCTTGAATTCATTTAGCATCTAAACCTACTCTTTTTCAAATCCCATTTCTTGTGCCATGCAAATTAAATCATCATCAAGATGTTTGAAGCCCCAATTAGACCACTAGTTTGGGTGCAATCTTTGATTGCAAACTTTACATATATTGTTTGTCTTCATATGCGCGCCAAGGCATGTTGGGTGATATGTGTGCAAGCAATATGTCACTGCTATGTCCCAACAATGGTACCATTGCCCACATAAACCACAAGATTTTATGACAATCATAGTTGGGCCATTGCATGGGGGCTTATCAAGGTGCAAAATAAGTTTAGGCCAAAGGACATGCCTCCACCCTTTTGCATTTATTTCAATTGATCAGAAATTGCATTTTATTCCTTGTTTAGGTCTTCATATCCTAGATGAGTTGCCACTATATGGTCCTCCAAGGTAATGGCCTCTTCCTTAATTTCATTATATGATGCTTCTCCCAATGTTGCTCGTTCAATTTTGTCCTCCAATAAAGTTTGTGCTCTAAATACTTTTCACTCTTACACCCATATGCCACAAATCAATAAGTTAACATTTTGTGAAGATTTATCCTTGCAACATACTTTTGCGCATGTCCACATGATGCCCCAACAAATGAACCCCATGTATTTGTGTACTTTAAACATATCATTGCAATTAGAGTTCAAGACTTGATTAGGTGACATGTTATCCTTACTAGAAACGCAAAAAGATCTTACTAAACTAATTTTAGTTAATTTTGTCCTGAAATCTAGAAGAAGCTTAGAAGAGGAAGTTAATTAGAGATCTTGGATCGCATACAACTTCTTGTCATAATTCTGATAGGGTGTTTTTTGCGACATTTAAGGTTGCTTGGGCCTCCTCCACTATTTTTTTCTTGTCATCCAAGTTATATTTAATGCCCAACAATTTGGTGGATGCAACACCTTCATCCATCTTTAGAGACTTGATCTTAGCCTTGCAGATACTTAGAAGTTCCCTTTTTAATGCCATTAAGCTTAATAACGTTCTTGATGTCTTTAGATGTCATTCTAATGGGGCACTTGCTTATAGGTAATGTCATTTTTTCAATGTTGTCATCACTAGGAACAACATTGGCTCCATGTTCTGAACCAATTGCCACAAATTGCAAAGGCATGAGCTGATCAAAACTCGAATTCAAGCTCCCACCACTCAGTTCCAAAGAATCCATTGTATGTTCTTTATTTATTGCCACTAGCTAGCCAACCTTCACTCCATCCTAATGTGTTTTCTCTTTTGCAGTTGATTTTGCCACTTTTGCCCAATTAATGGGATGGCCTTTTGAATGGGTGATGAAACCATGCATTATCCAAGCATGGATTTCATTGCTAGTTCCAAAAACCTTCCAATAGATGTCCTCCATTGCAGCCCTATCTTCCACCTTTAGAATGGGGGAATTGATTTTGATTTTTTTGGAACCCCTAAACAAAAAATTGCATTCTTCTACAATGACATGTTCATTATCCAAATCATATTTTGGGTCCAAGCCAACATTGTCCAATTTTCTAAGAGTGGAGAAGAAAAAAACATTTTGCTTTTTGATGTCCACCAATGGCCAGTTTGCTAATGGGACCTTTTTTTGTGATTTCTCATGCTTGACTTCCTTCAACATGATTGCCCTATTAAAACCCTAAAAAAAAGGCAGCTATTAGTATAGGTAGCCATTGCTACACAAAGTTCACAATATTCATATCACTTTTAACATAGTCCTTGAATGCTTAAAACCATGACTTATTGTTGTTTTTTAACAGTCCCAAATACCCAATGCTTAAACCTAGTATTTGTTGGCCTTTAAAAACCACTACCCTTTCTTACCTACAATGAATAAGTGGTTCCCAAACACCTTCAATGGTTGGAAATGATAGAATTATGACAAGGTGATGACTAGATGACATGGCTAGCTATATTTGTAAAATGTTTGAACATCAACTTTATCCCCTTGTTTTCTTTGTTGAGACCTACACATTGCAACCCATATTTGTGTTGTGAACAATTGCAAGTTTTGAGAAGAATAAAGAAAACTTGTACTTTGACATGAATCAACACCCTAAACAATCTCGTCAAGTTGCCACATGCAAGTTTTGCCAAAATTTGCACAACATGACAATTAGTTTGAAGGATCCCTATATAATACATTTATTGAGCATATGGTTGTACTTTGCCAATATCAACAAAACTACAAAGATTAGGGGACAACCAAATATAGTTTAATCAACTAGATATTCAAATGGCATCTTACCTCATGGATAACCTATCATATCACAATAACTAACAAGCACAAATTGACCTCTCCAATCGATACAAAACCTAGGTCCAAGCATATTGTATATAATTAACTTCAAGTCATTATCCCATGGCGAACAACTTTGGTAGAAATCACCAATGGATTGTAGTCCCCCCACTTCACCATAATAGGGACAATTTTATATGTGCCCAATATAAATGCCATTTTCAATTACCTCTTTGTGGTCTTTCCTCACACAACAAGTGTTTTGAGAATTTAAGCTCCCGCCAAAACTTTTATGTCCACCTTCCAAAAATCCTAGAACTAGTGTCAATCTCATCCAATTACCAAATACTTCAAACCTTCTACAATTACAAGCTTGTCTCAATTCTTTATAGATTTAAAACTACAAGACTTATTTGCAATGCAAATTGGGCCACTCACTCAAATTGAAATACAACTTGGCACGAGACCAAATACTTGCACCCAAAAGACATGATCATTCCATTGATTCCATCATTCAAGCTCAATTTGTTGTGACTAGTTGAAGGAAGAACATCAACACCTTTTTTTATGTATATATCAAATCTACTCTAAACTAGATTTAAATTAGAAGCCATTGCATAACAATCATGTTAATCTTGACAAGAATGACAATTTTTCTGGAACATTTTGGTTATGTAATAGACAATGAGGATATGGGATTATACATATAAAAAAAAGATTTACATGTGGAGAGAAATGAAAAATTAAAGAAAGGAAAAGAGTGCAAGAAGGCTAACCAATTATTGCAGCCTATGTTTGAGTGCAGCCTTTGTCTACATATCCAACAAGCTATATAAGAAATTGTTTACTTAGTTGTGTAATTTATTATGAGTATCTTGCAAAGACTACACACACACACATTGACTTGTTATGATGTTAAAATGTAAGACCCATGTACCAAGATCATTAGGTAAACAATATCTTAAACCCAAAAAACTCACAAAAAACACCATCTGCAAAGGATTTTTCAAATGTCTTTGACACACCCAAACCCAAACCATTTTTCAACTTTTGTAAGCATGGGGGATAAAATATGAGTGCATTTTAAAAATTGCACCTCAACTTCTTGCTCTGCACTGAATATTCCCAATTACAAGTTTTTGCAATGCTTTGTATTCACATACTTTTTCAAACCACCAATGTAAAAGATATAAAATTTCAAGCTTCCACCTTGAAGCAATTTGTTTAACCTTCAACAAACATAGAAATTAATGTCAAAGATTGTATAAATAGGCTCAATCGCATATATGACCCCAAACATCTCAAAGGAAAACTTTGAATGATGGATTGGTTTGCATCACCACATGGTCACTTTCAAACACCTGAAGTGACTGAAGCCCTTACAAATGCATTGTATATTTTATAAGCAAATAATGGTTTTAAAGGGTTGTGGGAAGGGAATCCTTGAAAAGATCCATGAAGGCACTCAAGACAATTCTTGGAAACCATAGCAGAAAATGAATTTGGTATTATTTTAGAACATTCAAAGTTTTAGATAGTAAGAGGTGGCATCCAACAAGATAAAGGCAAAAACCTTTTTGCTACCTTTGCTTGTACAAAAGAAAACACGAACATTGGAAAAACCCATAGATAGTTGGGTGGTTTTGCTTTGAGCTCATTATTGGTGCTCTCGCTTGGATTAAAAAACTTGTGCAAATGTTGAAAGAACCTATCAACATTGGAAGAACCCAAACAAATTGGTAGTAAACTTGCTCCTCTTACTACTAGTGCCTCTATAGAAACCTTAAACCCATAGATGTCAGAAGAACCCATTGGTGTTGGAAGAACCCAAACAACTCGGTAGTTAGCTTGCTCCTTTCCCTCCTAGTGCCTTCGTTCGCATAGAAGAGCCCATAGATGTTAGAAAAAACTATTGGCATTGGAAAAACCCAAACAACTCAGTAGTCTTGCTCCTCTCACTCCTGTGCCTCCACTTGCACAAAAGAACCCATAGACGTTGAAAGAAAACCTATAATCTTTTCAATAACAAGGACCTCCAGATATGAAAAAAAAATTCGAATACAAAAAGCTTGGTTGATGAAGGAAAGGAAGTAAAGATGACAAAAGCTTAAGTGACTCTAGTTGAGGGGAGCTGGTTGACGAGGGAAATGAGAAGAACAAATAAAGTAAGTTTTAGCGATGATAGGTTCAGGGTTTAGGGCAAAAGGCATCATGATGAGCTTCATCATGCTGATGTTTGAACTAGATGCACTAGAAAGTGGGCATGTGGCAGCAAACAAATTTAAACCACTAAGTCAAAAGGAGGGGTTTGTTTTTGTCAAATAACACCTTTGGTTCATTTGATTGTGAATGCACCCACAAATGAAAATATGATACAACAAATGTGGGTATTGTAATGTGTCACTTGGCAAATTCAAGGTATTGCAAACACATTGTCAATAGATGGATGTATTGCATGCATTGTCACAAATACAATTAAGGCCGACACTTGAATTTTTTTGTTAACACTATCATGATTTCAAGAGGAGGCCAAAAATAAATAAATATTTTTTCCCACTCTAAACTAGTCAGCATCAAGGGTTGTAGATAAATGGAATTATTATATTCCCATTGTTAATGTTGGAGATTATGGTTTGGCGAAAAGTGAAGGTGTTTCATGAAACCATATTTCTCAAATTATAAATCCATGTATTGGATGATAATTTGTGAACCTACCCTACATGCAAGTATTGCAATGCGCTTGTGGGCACTAATTATTGCAGTACTTGCATTTGGGATATTCCCTTTATCATTAGCACATGCTTTGGGGTTTTGGTTAATATCTCACATCATGAACTTTGTACAAAATGGAAATAAGTTCATTTTATTATAACAAAACCATAGCTTTTGCATGAATAGTATCATGACTATATTAATTTACATAATCAATAATACTAATGTCAAATGACAGATTAAGTCCATTTTCAATAACAATATAAAGAGATTATAAATGTGTTTGTTATGACTAATTTCAATTTCAATTTAATCAAATTGAACACATTTGGTAGATGTGAACAATGTGTCCAAATGCATTCAAAGGAGCCAATGAAATTATTTTATTCAAAGATTGTGTGTCCATTTTGTTTAATAATAAAAATTTCAAATTTTTGTGTTATTAAATATGCTTACACCATAGTACCATGGCATTAGGGTTGTCATGGTAACCATGCATCTATCATGACATGACGGATGCATTTGGATGTAGACACAATCTTGTGTCATGTTAGTATAAGGTTAGCCTAGGTCAATATAGGGTCAGCCTAGGTCAAAAGGGACTCTTGGGTTGCCTAGGGTAGGCTTATGGGTGATTGAAACTTAGTTCATTTTGGTTGTCATAAAGCTTGCAACAACAAAAAAAATTTGGTCACCACATGCTTGGCGATTGAAAAATTTCGATTACCCAAATTATGGTGATAAAAAGTTTTTTGCCATCAATCGTGCAGTGATTGAAAATTTTCAATTGCCACACGATTGGTGACAAAATGCTTTTGATCGCCAAACTTGTAATGATTAAAAGCATTTTGTCACCAATTGTGTGGTGATTAAATATTTTTTTCAATCGCCACACGTTTATGGATCTTGGTCATCAAATTAACAGTGGATTGATTTCACCATTTATTTGGCAACATAATTTGATTTGGTGATGGAATTTGGTTTGCCTGGTAATGAAATGTAGACCTTACATGCCAATATTCACTTTTTTTTTGAGGTGTGTGGGCCTTGTGTTGTTTAACACCAACCATTGCCAATTTGGGAGGGAGGGGTGAAACCTTTATGGGTGTTTGAATTTCAAATCATAATATTGCATTTGCAATTGGTGCTAAATTTCAATTATAACCTTAAAGGTGGAGTCCATTCTTATTCTTGAATACATTAATTATATTAATCAAACCTATTGTTCTTGCGTATAATGTTTTATTGATGGAGGGAAGGCGGAACGTGTGGAGTCATGGTATTTGATGCTAGAAGACAAGCTAGGGAAGTTGGAATGTAAGTTTTGTGACAATGTTATTTTCTATTGCAAGGATAAAATGCTCTTCCATTTGGGCTATTGATGTGATGGCAATGGGCGAGCTAGAGTTGTAGTGTGTTCAAAGGCACATCCGTGGGTGAAAACATTATTTGCCCAATGTGGTGGATTTGTCCCTCCACCACTAAACGACATGGAAATACCAACCCATATCTTAGACGGGCAAATAGAGGATGTGGTCATGGAAATGTTGAATCCTTGAATGGAAGGAAAATCTATTTCGACATTTCAAGTGGAAGGGACTTGAAATTTCACCCTCCTTACAGACAGCATAGAAGGTCCTAACATATCCACAACTAACAACATTTGAGCCTTTTGATAGGTTTCATTGCTTGAGAGATTCAACCAAAATATAGGATTTGGAGAAATGGGCAACTTTTTTTTATGAGGTGAACATCCCTTTTAATGTTGTGCGACACTCAAATGTTCGTAGAATTTGTGAAAGAAACCTTTGAATCTTGAACCTACTTCAAACCCCCATCATACCATGGATTGCACACAAATTTGTCAAAACAATCCAAGGTGGATGTGTCTAAACAAGTAACCAAGAGGACACAAAATTCAATTCACAAATATAGAGCAACCATTTGTTTGGAATATGGTTGGGACAACATTACACAACATCCATTGTTGAACATAATGCTTGCTTGTCCAAGTGGTGATGTATTCATAGGTTCCATTGACACAACTAGGGAGAGGAAGGATGCCCATTACATATCTAATGCATTGGGTGGATACATTGAAACCATTGGAGTCGATAACATTGTACAAATTTGTGTAAACAATGCTTCAAACACGAGAAGTGTGGTTGACCTTCTAATCCATCATTTTCCAAGTCTTTGTTTTCAAAGTTGTGTTGTTCATGTTGTTTGGACTTGCTATTAGAAGATTGGGGAAAAGTAGTATGGGAGAAACGAATTGTGAAAAAGGTGAAAGTTGTTGTCTCTTTCATACGACAACACCATGTGTCACTAGTAATCTTTCGTCATTATGAGACCAACCTAATGCTTAAACCCCACTAAAACATAGTTTGCAACCAAATTTTTAATGGTTGAAAGGTTATTCAAACTCAAACTTGCCATTGAACAAATTGTGGCCGATCCTGATTGGACAATTTTTATTAACTCATTGCATGGTAGTCATTGTCAGAAGTCACTCACCAAGGTAAAAACTATTTGAACCAATGTAAAGAGGGACAAGTTTTTAGATACTTGTGCTAACTTTGTACACATGCTTGAATTGGTTTCAATGTCATTGAGGGCCTTTGATGGCAAACAACCTTGCATGGGGACGGTGTGGCTTATGATGAAAATGTTGGAGTGACATGTTTTATCATTATAAGATCCATCATTTGTATTGTTGTCAAACCTTGTAGATGTGATTGAAGATCAATTTTATCAAAGGTGGAAGATGTTGATGACTGACCCTTATGCAAGGCCTTTTTTCAATCCATACTTGTTGGATGAAAATCGCTTACATGATGATGCAGATGCAAAGGAGGCCTTAAACATAGTTTTGCGGAAAATAACTCATACTTTGACCGCCTATGCCCTAGCTTTAAAAGATTTTGCATATTTTACTGAAAGTTGAAGTCTATTTTTTGACACCCCCCTAGTGAAGGACCTAGACTTGCTCCCACATGAGTGCTGGTATTTGATTGGAATTGGTGGACACACACTTGTACCCATCACTTGTCACATTTTGGTGCAAGTGTGTTCCGCATCATTGTGCAAGTAGAATTGGAGTTCATATTCATTTGTCCCTAGCAAAGTGCGAAATCATTTAACATCAAATTGGGTAGAGGACTTGGTACACATATACATTAATAATAAACTGTTGTGAGAACGACCTTGCACCAACTCCACAACATGGTACGAGAAGAATATTGTTTGAAAACTTGATGTCCAATGTTGATGAAAGTGCAAATGAAAATGACAATAACAACAAAATTATTTTATGGTGACATAGGGTTGTATTTTTATGTGTGTATTAAAATGATATTTCTGCTATGTTACATATATCATAAATAAATAAATAAATAAATTTGTGTGTATATTAATTATGCATATGTATCTATATTGTTTATAAAATGAATCTAGAAATTAATATTTCAAAATTAAAAAAGGAACGTGAATTTGAAATTTTTTATTTCTGTTCTGAATTTTTTTAAATTTAATTAAAAATCATTATTTGAA
>Ga0209208_10010776_pt1 | contig 11792 bp, 7 predicted proteins | sample S1TSphfallax_3_FD_187694 | JGI IMG/M metagenome (GOLD analysis project Ga0209208, IMG submission 187694) | Host-associated microbial communities from peat moss isolated from Minnesota, USA - S1T2_Fd - Sphagnum fallax MG (SPAdes) (version 2) | ecosystem: Host-associated > Plants > Peat moss >...
GTTTTCTTCAGCAACGATTCTGCTTATGACCAATATGTTTGGCATCTTCCCAGGAATGGAAGGTCCTACTCCGTCTTCATCAGCGAGGATCAAGTAAGTTTAGTGCCCAAACCAATCTCTCTCTCTCAAGCTCCTCCACACATGCCCTTCTCCCTTCTTCATTCTCTGCAAATCCCAATTCCGCAGCAGCAATGCTCGCGACATTCTTCCCCGGAGGAACTCGCTTGTTCTTCAAACCCTAATTTCAGGACATTCTTCCCAGGAGACACGAATTAGGGTTTTGGGGGAACCCTAATGTCATGGCATGCCTGGGACATTCTTCCCGGGAAACAAAAGCAAAATTAGGGTTTTGGGTACCCTAATTTTCCAGCATGCCTTTGAAATTCTTGTCTGGAAACACAAATTAGGGTTTTTTGGAAACCCGGATTTATTTAATTTTGGGCTTAATCCAAAACTATTCAAATTAATTCCAGGTACTCCTTAACCCAAGCAGGACATTGTAGTTTTTTTTTTTCCTCCTCTCTTTCAGGTGCTCATCTCAACTCATTATTGCATGTGTGTGTGTGTGTGCGCGCGATTTTCATGTTTTCTTTGCAGGTGCAAAAGGATGGATGCAATGTCATGGAGATTGTGGCAGGAATCTCTGCAAAAAGGGTGAAAGCAATGCAAGAAGCTATAGTTGACATCATTCCAGGCCTTGTATATGCAAAACCCGGGCATCGCCTGGTTCAATTCAAAGATGCATTTGATGTTATCATTGACCATTTGCTTGCACAATCGACTTCACACCTCCAAACACAGCAAGGATTGGGCTAGCAAGGTGGCAATTGAGCTATAACACAAAATAAAGTGTCAACTCAAACCTATCTCTTGAAAGCAATTTTGTAGAAATTAGGTCAAGAAAGAAAGTAGTACCACCTTCCTTGTTTGAAGTAGGTAGTAGCCATAGATCTAACCAAGAAGATTGGATAAATCTCCAAGCAAAATGTAGCATAATACTCTAAACCCTAAAACCCCTAATTATATTGACCTTACTTAGAGGCATGATATTATGAGGTAGTAGTAATGTACCAAAATTGAGGGAGGATGTACACTTGTCAAAAACATTCAAAGACTTATGTGATATTTAGGTTTGTTTGAACTCTTTGATTATGAGGGACCTTTCACTCATCAAATCCCATTGTGTTGGGTTGCTTTACATGATAGTCACAATTCTTAGAATTAAATGCATTTTGCAACTTTGCAACAACATCCATGATTCAAACAATATGAATACACAAATGATTGAGGAGGATGTGATGATATGGGCGTAGCTATAAAGACTTATTGGCACATGTCATGTGAAGGATCACAATCTAGCATCATTAGTAAACACCCAAAACAAAATATATGTAGTTGAATCTCATTCAAATCCTATAGTTTCTATGTGAGCATCAAGTTAAAACACCATTGAATGCACTTTCCCGCATCACTTGGATGTTGTTCACATGTTTCTTTTTACCATTGTGGAATCCAAGGTTCACAAGTGTGGATATGAAAAAATATAACTTTGGTATTTGAAAAACATTTGGCATCAGTGATCATGATATGTGCTTGAATGTTGTGTAGAGGCATTCTAGATAACTAAATTCCATTAGATTTCACAAAAATTGCCAAAAAAGGTTTTTAAATCAAACAAAATCATGCCATAATAGGATTAAGTCATGCACAATTGAATGATGCCCCATGTCAGAATTCATGGTAGAAATTTAAAATGTCTATTTTCAAATTTTCTTGAAGAGGTTTTGATCTAAACAAATGAACATTGGGTGAAAAGTGCCTATTCAATTAGTATGGGCAATTTTATTTTTTTCATTTTGACCTATTAAACAAATATCAATAAAGCACTCACATGTGTTTTCCTAACCTATCAAAGTTTGCCACCTATTAACCTTTTTAGAATGTCATTTGCATCTAATTGATAAAACCATCATGTATTTGACATCTTCCCTATATAAAAAAAACCTAGCATTTTTGGAATATATATAGGATCAATCTATTGAGTCCCATTTGTCGCTAACATTTTTTTTGCCTTCAAAGGTGAATGAACATCTATCCATTTTGGAATTAGTCGTTATGTTTTATAGTTGTTGAAATTATAAATTTTATGATTCTACATACGAAAATTTTTAAAAATTGTGTTCAAATCCCATTTCTAAAAAAAAAAGTGCCATTTCTTACACTTAAGTGCAATAACTTAATGTCAAGATGTGATTTCAATGTAATACATGTCACAATACATACCACATATTGTAAATTTGAATGGATGAAACCACAAAATCTATCTCACACGTGTCATGAACCCATAGCCTTTTGTGCAAGACAAACCACATTCTCTTGTGGTTGGTAACCAAACCCAATGTTATATGTTATCTTTTAAAGTAATTATCAACATTTTGTACTTTCGCAATAAGCTTTATTTTTCAAATAAAAATGAATATCACATTAGAAAAAATGATATAAAATTTAGCACATCAAATGACAACCAAAAAAGGAGTTTATTTATGGGTTAAAGCTTTTTGAACTCACCAAGGACCCCAAGTTAAGCAACTTTCCTTTGTGTTAAAAAAAAATCACATCTTGCCAAAGGGCCAAATATGAAAAGTTTTTTTCATTCACTATGTCATAACTTTATCAAGTCATTCCAACACATGATTAAAAAACTCCTCTACCATATTATTTATTTAAGATGGTAGATAATAATGATTTTCACCCGCACAATGTCATTTATAAATCTAGCAAAACAAAAAGTTAAACATGTATAGTTGGACATCTAGGTTAGATTTACTATTGCATCTAAGGCTCATGTAAAGTTCAAGATTGAACAACCATGTCTAAACTGGCATTGGGTGATTTAAATATATATAACCTTTAGTTCCATTTTTTGAAAATTTGGAGAAACTTGGGTTCCAATCTTTTTAAAAATTTTCAAAACTAAAAAACTTTTGGTTCGATTTTTTTGGAAAACCCCTAAGAAAACAACAACTTCACGAAATAATTATCAAAGAAATGGAAATTTCATAGAATGTCATTTGATTGGTTTTTATATTTTATAAAGACTACCATTATACGTTAAAGTCTAAAAACCCAATTATATATTGGAACCAAATTATTGTCTTTGAACATTGACCCACAATTACTGTAATACCTTGGCCATTACAAAAGTAACAAAATTTAAATAGTAAAAAAATTGTTGCCAAATTAAAAGTACAATACAAATATGGCAAAAAAATTCAAAAAAATATATTCTTGAAATTTTGGCAGTTTTTTTAATAAAATAGGGGAATATTGGAACAAAATATTCGATCTTTCTCGTATTTTGGCAGAATTTCTCAAAATATTTTTTTTAACATAGGATAATAGGTTCAAGGACCATAATAGCAAAATTCAATTCAATTATAAACTGAAATACAAGTTATAGTACTTATTAATTTTCATTAATATATAGTATTTTTACATGAGGTAAAAACAATAAAATATCCACTAATATATGTAAAGTTTAATATCATTGACATTTTTCAACAAATTCAATCTTTCCATGTTTTGAAAATCATGTCAACATAAATGTGATATTCCTTATGTGGGTTCTAGGATCATCACACATCTTAAATTACTTATGGTAAAATGTTTATGTTGGGGTAAACATATAAAATCAAATATGTGTGGGTGTGTGAAAAGATGATCATAAATATTGTTGAAGGATTCGTGATGAAATTTTGAACAATGAATTCTCATTGTATGATGTATATGTGATTCTTCCTTTATATTCAAGGATAAAATCATGAAACTCCAATTGATATGCATTCCTAAATCTTGAATTTTTTGAATATGTGAAAGCCATAAAATGATTCATTAATTTTCTTGCATGTTGTAGGAAACATCCCAATGACAACACATGTGATGAAGGAGGCCCAATTATCGAGTCATTTAAAGGCAAAAACAAAATATGACCACATGGGGATATCACATCCATTAAAGTAGAATTTAAAAACAAAGGCAACCCAAATTGGCAATATGTAAAGGTAATGGACCGAGCATAAAGACAAGATGGATTATCAAGTTGCTTTCCTTGATAAATTTGATCCATGTGATCAATTTATTGTAGGGACAAAGTGGAAGAAGATCTTGTAAAATGTCATGATTGCAAATCATTTACAACACATGCAAAACAACCCAACACACATGGATAAATGGCAATGCATTTCATATAAATTCAAAAAAATCTACAATTATATGTTTGATACTAATCATAATGAAAATTATTGGTCAATGAACCCCTAGTATAAGGTCACCTTGTATTTGTCTAAATTATTCAACATGGTTGTTTATGACTTGATATTAAAATTCATGGGCAAGTGTCCAATCCTTCAATCTAACACATGTTTATGATGCAATGGATGATGGGGGGATGATGTATATTGTCTTTTTAGATTCACACTACATACACACATTTACCTTAATGAATTTTAGAACAAGGATTTTGACTATGTGCACATGATTCTAGCACACAATATGGATCGCATGTTGTCGACACCTAACATATAAACATTTCAAAGAGAAATAGATATTCATGAATTTTGGTTTAGTAGGTATTCAAATCTTGACAACTTCAATTGTGATAAGGTTTCATTAATGCATTACCTCATACCATTTTTTACAACCCTTTGCAAAACAATTCACTCTCAACTACCCCACTACTAACCACCCTAATAAAAGCTTTGATTCCATTTACCACCCTAATCTTAAGACATGGGACACCAAATTCATTGAACATCAACGATGTTTAAAATGTATGTGCCATTGGATTTCAATCTATTAATAGAACTAATGTCAAACATAATCATTCCCCTACACATAAAAGGTAGTGCAAAAACAACAAAGGGGAATGCATGGTATGGTGATCATTTTTGGCAAATGCAACATTCCATGCAAATCTCATACATGTTTATAAAGTGTTAAAATTGACATATTAATTACTTTCTATGATTTCATTATTGCAATATTTGATTGTTAGATGTTCACCCACCTATGAATCCTCCCAAAGCTAGGTTAAAACCTACATCAAAAGACACTAATATCATTTTGTATGGTGGATGCAATTTGGATGTGCTAAAATAAAAACCCATAAAGTTCACTTGAATAAAAGTTCAATTAAAGATTTGAAAAATGTGCCTTAGGCCACAAAAAAAAATCATCACTTCAAAGGGACTTACAATAATAAAGAACTTTTGATCATTTAAAAGTACATTACTAGATTTTGGCTAAGGCTTTCAAGAAATGGTTTCCATCTATGAGTTTGTTGATTCACAATATAACACATATTTAATTACTATAAATCATGTAATCAAAATCAATGTCAATATTTCAAGGTACATTCACAAATAACAACCCACATCAACCTCTTTAATGTTTTTTTAAAAAGCAATTGGTGAGCTAGTTAAAAAACATGCCAAAAGTAGATTGGACTATCAAAAAATATATTTTTAGATAAGTTTTTACATGTCAACAAAAAATATAGATGATCCAATACATTGGTGAAATTTATTATTATGTAATGGTATATATAAAATATATATAATGAATATGCCATTTTCAAGTCATTTCAAGTCCTTTTTAAAATCTTTTAAATAGTGAAAATATTGGTTACTTTATTTTAAGAGTATTTTTGGTATTAATTCATTGAATTTATCTTAAACTTAATTAACCATTCGTGCATAATATATTAAAAACATTTTGTGAAAGCATTATAAACATTCAAGATTGACTAGTTGATGTACCATTTCAAAATGTGAAAAACCACATAATGATTGCATTTTCTGTAAACCATTACATTATGATTGTACCCCGCAACATTTTAACACTCTAGTCAAGTGACCAATCTATGTTTTTGAACTTCAATTAAAAGTCCTTTAGTAAAAATGAATTAAATTTTTCCCAAAACGATTACAAAATAACTTCATAATGAAATTGATAATCTAAAAACCAATTTTCAATTGATAAATTAGAAGTTATATTACTTTCTGTAAGCATTCAAATGAGATTTACACATAGCATAAATCATTGTCATGATGTCAAACATGAACCACCATAATTTGCAACCATCTAAGGGAGTTAGGTTCTTGTAAAATCAATTGACCAATTACAATATATAAGCTTGGTGATTAAAGCAAAGTGTTCAATAACCCAAGAATCCATTGCAGACAAGCAATTTAAGTATTTTTAAACCCAATATAATAATATAGATGAAATCCAAAAAAACATGGTGCATGCAATCATGGGATTGATTTGTATCATGAATATTATGTTAAATGAAAATAAAAAGCATAACATGGGCAATAATGTAGATGTCAATTTGGATTAGGATTTCCAAAATGGATATGCCAAACATAATCACATACAAAAAAGATATGATGTAAGAAGAAAACTACTCAATATAAAGTAAAATAACAATGCTAAAATTTCAATAACTTTGATATAAATCAAGTTTTAATAAAAAATTCAAATAACATTACTTATGTGAAATTTCATTGTTTAAGGAACATGCATAACTCCTTGTATTTCAATTCACTTGACCATTATTGATCATCAATTACATGTACCCCTTGTCAATCATAAGCAACAATATTGAATACATGTGCCATATTTGTCTTTTGAATTATGTTCAACATTATGGTCTATAATTTACATCAACCTTTGGATGTTTGACTTGTGTTGATATTTTAATAGGTTGTGTAACAAACAATATGTAATCAAAACATTTGGCCAAAAAAACACTTGTAATTTAAACTCATATAATATTTTTCAAAAAGTCTTTTTAGGATGCTAAATGCATTTTCCATCACATAATGATCCTTTTTGTGTTTCCTATTGAATAGGAGTTTAAGGATTGTCTGTCTATGTTTACATTCCTTTAAGCACATGGCATCATTATTATCTAATTAATCAATGGGTAGATCTTTTTTTAATTAAAATGGCAAAAAACCATTTTATGAATCTTTTGTTTCATCAAATAAACCCATATATTGTGTGTGTGGTTTTTTTTCAAATATAAACCCAACCATTAAAAAATTCTAGAATTGTTTGTTGAACTTATCTAAAACCCACAAAGGTTTTTTTTTTCATTGGATCAGTGTTAATCACTTGTTCCAAGTTATATTATTTTTTAATGGTAATAATTATCATTTTGCATCACTATTACAAATCATGATATTAGAAAATTTTCAAGTTGATTAATTTGTCATTTTTTACTATGGACATGTACATTTTGATTAAAGGCTAGGGGCTTGAATGACATGTATTTTTTGACTAATTAATTTGATTATAATAGTTTATTTGATTGAATACATGTATTCAAATTATACAACCTTAATCAAAATGGTCAATGGTCTTTAATCAAACATAACATTTAATCAAAATGGCCAATGATTTTTAGTCAAAATGACCAATGATTTTTAATCAAGTGGAACATTTAATGAAAATGTTCAATGATCTTTAATCAAATGTGATATGGTCTAATACCTTATGTATCGACCTTTTACCATTCGCCTACCTATTTACCTATTTAATTGTTTACCTACTTATTTACTTATACCTTATCACCTATCCACTTATGTACCTACCTATGTTTATTCACCTTTGTACAACCTATCTATTTACCTACCTGCCTAAATTCAACCATTGAATGCAATCATTAGGTGTAGCAATTATGTTTAAATAATACATTTAGCTATTAGGTTTACCCAAATTTTAGTCAAATTTTAATCACAAATTTTAATTTAGATTTAACCACTATGTTTAACCATTAAATTTGGCACTAGATTTGGCCATTAGGTGTAGCTTACTAGGTTTTACCACTAGATAAAACTTAAATTTAACCACTATATTTAACCATGAGATTTACACACTAAATTTAATCAAATTATGATGTTTAGCCACTAAGTTTTATTCAATATATTTAGCCAAAGTTGAATCATTATGTTTAACCATTAAATTAGGCACAAAGTTTATTCAATATGTTTAGCCAAGGTTTAATCATTATGTTTAACCATTAAATTTTGTCAAAAAATAACCATGAAGTTTAGCCATTAGATTTAACCAAAATTTAAGGATGAAGTTTAACCATTAGGATTATCAACTAAGTTTAGCCACTTTGTTTAGCCATTATGTTGAGCCATTAAGTTGAGCCATTAGTTATCACTTGCATTTATCCAAGATTTAACCATTATGTTTAGTTTAATTTTAATCATTACTAGTTGTCACTTAGGTTTAGCTATTAGTTGTCACCTAGATTTAGCCACTATGTATAGTGATGTGAAATAAACATTTGAAATAAAAAAATTTGACAAAAGTTGAACATTTTTGATGGTGTAGTCTATTGATAAGGACTTGGTTAATCATTCTAAAGATTTGAGGTTCAATTCCTCATACTTACAACCTATATGTATGTTTAGAGGGTTAGGGTAGGTAGGTAAATAAGTTCCTCTATGTTATCACTAAAATAATTATGGTCATTTGAATGTTGACAAATAAATTGTCAAAGTGACGACAAGTTGAAACATCAAATCACCTTCAATTGAGGATCTTTGTATGGCATTGAAAAACTTTAGTTTTAATTGCGTTACAAGTTTTTGTTTAAGATATGTTATGGTCAATGGACTCTCAAAATTGCAATACACATAATTTGGTAGTTTTAAAAATTCTCATTTTGCGAATTTTGAAAAAAACCATTGTATGAGGCCCTAGCTAGGAGCTATAGTGTACCAACATTTGGTGACTTTTGCGAGTTCAAGTTAGTTGTGGCTGGTATGTGCATCATTTTGATTTTCACACTTTCTATTTTTATGAAAGCTAAGGAACACACCTTAAGTTTGCATTTTGTTATGAAATTGATAATTTGAATTTTGTAAAAACATTAATATCACTTGAAAAATTAAATTATGTGTCATGGTGAGAGCTCAATATTAGGTGTTATTATAAAATTGATTAATTACAAATGTGATTACAACTTTATGTTTGGTGATCAATTTATCGAATAATTATTTCAACAATAGTTAGGTTAATTGTTCTAAATAATAATTTACATGACCTTCTAGTGAATGAAACCACCATATTATTATTTTTGAGGTTTTACTTACATAGTGTATTTAATTGATTTTCTATATCACAATATAGGGGTAGATTCAACACATGTTTGATAAATAAATAATTGATTTAAAAGATTCCATTTTAAAATGAATTAATCCAAAATATTTTTCATTTTTTTTCACAATTGTTCGTTTTTAGAATTTTTTTTGAAAAACTCAGCATTTCTAAAAATAATATAGTTTGTGTTGAAGTTGCCAAGGTATTATGATATGTGCCTTTGATGTATGAATTTTGTTGTTTATTTTCATTGATTAAAATTTTGGGTGGTTGTTTATTAAATCATTTTGATTTTTAAAACCAACATTGTACATGGGAATGCTATAAAATTGCTTTGATTTAATGACTTGTTGTTGAGGTGTTAAACATTACCATCAATCCGTGCCAAAAAAAATATTCATAAAAACAAAATTCCATAATTGAAATAGTTGTTTCATTCCCAATCTCGATGATATAAACTCCAAAATGCTTTCATATTTTTGGTCTCACTAAACCCTCAGATTATATTTTCTAGTTGGAAAATTAGTTGGAAATTTTGGCCAAACATTTTATATCATAATTTATTAAAAAAAATTTCCACAAAATTAGTAAAATTAGTTGAATTTTTTTACACTAGAAAAAATAAAATTCTTCAAAAAATTTCAATTTATTTTTCGAAATACCACAAAATTTGTCCCCAAAAAATGACTTGGAGACGATAGTAGAGGAATTAAGTTTTTATTTTTATTTTCACGTGCCAAACGAGGTCCCACAAAAGCCAGGGGAACCAAAAGAACACAATTCCCCGTTCACACGAGCTAGGCAAGAAGTTCCCCAAAAAGTCTCCAGCGCATCGATTTCACGTCTAGTCATCCTGTGAACTACCCGTCGATCTCACCATCGTGAGTCGTACATGAAGATCGGACGGCCGAAAATCTGCGCAAAATACACTTGCCAAAAAGCTAGGGCGTGGGACTACAGAACACGAAAACAGCAGCAGCGCCTCCATAGCCGCTGCGGTCCCTACAATACACATACACACTCGCTAGCATCTCCTCTGCATTCGACCGGTTCAGCCTCGGAATTTCGTTTCTGCGCGACGTTTTCTGTGAGTATAACCTCCTTCTTCACATTGCTAGCTTCCTGCTGATGTCTTCTTTCGATGAAACTAGTGCCAATTTCATGCGTATCTTGAAAAAAGAGACAGGAACAGAGAACTATGTATTGATTGCCGCTCTCACATATGATTTAACTTTGGAACCGTTCGTCTCTCTTCGTATTTGATTGCATCTAAATCCTCGCTCGTTTCCTGTGAGTATAATAAACTTTCTTCTTCACGTTCCTAGCCTCCTCCCGATGTCTTGTTTCGATTAAGCTTTTATTGATTTCATGTGTGGTTTGAAAAGAAAAGAGAAAGTATGTATTGATTGGCGCTCTCGCAAAGGGTTTATTAACCTTCGAATTGTTTCGTCTCTCATCGTGTCTGATCCTTGCTCGTTTTCTCTGCCTACAACAATAGCCTTATTTCACATTCCTAGCTTCGTGCCGATGTTTTCTTTTCGATAACACTGTTACCGATTTCATGTCTGTTTTGCAAAAGACACAGAAGTCTTGAGCATTTCATCTGGTTTGTATCAGAATGTATGAGTCTTTTGTCGGCTGTACTGTATTGTTGTGGATTGTTTTTCCTGAAGGCACTATTGCTTGGGTTTTTGAGCAGGACGCCAATTCTTGGGGCTTTGGAAGACTTGTCTGGCAAGTATGGCGGTTGTTAGCGAAGAACAGGTGGCCGACGTCGAGACTTTTGCGTTCCAGGCCGAGATTAACCAGCTTCTCAGTCTCATTATCAACACCTTTTACAGCAATAAGGAGATTTTCTTGAGAGAGCTCATTTCCAATGCCTCTGATGTGAGTTTCTTCACTCTTCGTCTCTTGTTTTTCTCTTCTTTCCTCCTGTTTGCACCCCTACTGTCTGGAGGGTGGTGGTTAATGAATGGGACTGGGGAGTAGTTGATGTCTGTCTATTAAGCACTTGGTAGTATCTTGACGATGCACGGGAAATGTGCACAATGACGTCTCTAGTGTAAGCTTTCTGGCTCGGGTTTTGCAGAGGAGCTGTGCTTTGGAGTTTAGCTTTCAAGTTGCACCTGTGAATGTTGATGTGATAGGCCTTGGACAAGATCCGCTTCGAAGGACTTACAGACAAAAGCAAGCTCGACTCGCAACCTGAGCTTTTCATTCATATAGTTCCTGACAAAGCCACAAATTCAATATCTATCATTGATTCTGGGATTGGCATGACCAAGGCCGGTGAGAGCCTGTGGTGTGCATTCAAGGGTTTTCAAGGATGCTTTGTCCTTTTGCACCATGTTATTATCAAATGGTGAAGTTTTGTTGATGCTTGCTCTTGCTAATTGTTAGTTGTAAAGCTGTTCTACTGTTCATTGGACATAAGAACAGTAATGAAGCTTACATATGAACTTCCTGTAACACTTGTTTTTTCTTTGTTCCTTTATGTCAGATTTGGTGAATAATCTTGGGACTATTGCAAGATCTGGCACCAAGTCCTTCATGGAGGCCCTTACTGCTGGTGCAGACATAAGCATGATTGGACAGTTTGGTGTCGGTTTCTA
>Ga0209208_10010777_pt1 | contig 11792 bp, 13 predicted proteins | sample S1TSphfallax_3_FD_187694 | JGI IMG/M metagenome (GOLD analysis project Ga0209208, IMG submission 187694) | Host-associated microbial communities from peat moss isolated from Minnesota, USA - S1T2_Fd - Sphagnum fallax MG (SPAdes) (version 2) | ecosystem: Host-associated > Plants > Peat moss >...
ACAGCCACGGGCAACACGGACACACAAGACTCACCACGGCCCGGACTTGGGGGAAGCCACCACCTTCCCCCTTATAGTATTCTCTGCGACGCTCCGCGGAGACTACATCCAAATGGCTCTTTTTCCCAGCACTCCTGGGACTCCCAGCCGAGAGTCCCGAAATCCCGCCCTGCGGGACTCCGGGACTTTGGAGCCCCATAACTTTGCGATCAGACCTCGGATCGAAGTGAGGTCTGAAGCAAAGTTGTAGCTCTCGTCGAGAGCTTTCCAACGGTATGTCGCACGTCGTCTGCAGATAATTATTTCGGGTCGATTCCTGACTTTTAGTGGTCGGGAGTCAAAACTGGCAGACTCCCGGGAGTTCGACTCCCGGCCCTTCTTTTGGTCATAACTTATGTTTCAGATGTCCAAATGAGCAATGCGAGCCCATTTTAGACATCTAAGCTTCAAGAGCTTTCCATTGATATAAAGAGCGCAACAAGCCATTGAGATTTGACCCCTCAAATCGCTCTCTGAAGTTTCAGGAGTCCACCGGGACTCCCTCTCCCAACTTGGGAGTTGCCTTGGGAGTGTGAAGGCTCACTCCCTCACACTCTCCTACACTCCCGAGAGTCTCTGATGTGACTCCCGGGCTTCCTCTTGGCCCGCACCCTTGTAACCCCTTTGCCTTGGTCGCGAGCCCAAAGCTAGGGTTGCGACGATGAACCATTTTTCACCAAAAAAGATGATGTATAATGAGTATTATAATATGTAGTAAGCTAAAAGTTTGATGGTATCCTTTAGCTATCCTAAACACAATAATTTTTTTGAAAAAATTGCATGACAACATTTTGGAACTCAAAGTTCATTTTGAGTCAAAATTAATTTTGATCCAATGGTTAGATGAAGAGGATTTGATAAAATTAATGTACATATAATTTATAACTTATAAATTTTCAATAGCCATAGGGCCTCATGTTTGTGGTTCATGAAACATTACCAAACAAAAGAAAATTGAAAAATTAATGCAATGCCATCTATAAAATCTTCCCCTCTTTGATATGGTAATGGTTTTTTCCCTATGTATTTATTGTTCCAGAATGAAAAAAACACACATTTTAAAATTGAAAATTGATCCAAAATATTTAAATCTATAAATGGTCTTAGATTTAATTCATGTATATCAATATCATACACCATAAAAAAATTCACCTAAGAATTCCACTCACAACCTTAGTTTTGAAATATATATGCAATTTTTTCAAATTCTATGACATGTATTATTTTGTCACAAATATACTCCATACATTCAAGTTTTTCAGTGTTTGTTGGATTTTTCAAAATAATTGATTAAATCAAGTTTAAAACTAATCAAATATACTTAAAACAAGCAAAATAATCCAAGATGTGATGTCCATATGTTACCAAAAAAATTAATTGTAGAAAGATATACTTGTGACTATTTTTTGGGGGGTTTAGTGTGTTCATGTCCCTTATGAACACATTTGTTTTATGAAAAAAATCCAAGATTTTAACATCAATTCCAAAAAAATTGGTGATTTATAATATTAAATTTTTTGCCATCATGTAGAACATATTTTATTCTATTTGTGGTCAAAATATAGAACAATTTGAACAAATATTGTTAGTCCTATTGAGTCTTTTATGATACAACTACGTAGTGGAACACGGTTCTTAAATTGTTTCTTATGACATTTAAGGACATGTTTAAATCATCCAAATCACAAAAAATCACCACCATTTTAATCAAGAAATATGTGAATATCCAATTAAAGAGATCTATGAAATAAATTATTTCGTAGATGTAATGGTCATTCGAAATAATGTCTTGAGAATGATTTTGGGGTGAGACATTCCTTTTGTGTACCCCAACTTTACCCCCTTAGTTGTTAGTTTAAAATGAATAGTCAAGATTGGGCAATGTAATACTTATTTACTAGCTAACCTATTTGTTCAAATGTTATTACTTCTATGCCAAGGTTTTCTTCCAAAAAAATGAGTTTGCAAAAATCCTTCAAGATGGTGGTAGAACATTTTTTAATGTCTAAAAGCATGCTTAATTGTTAATTTGAATTTTTTTTGATACTTGAAAAGTATGAATGTTCACCATTTCTTTCGATCTTAAAGTTATTTCATTCTAAAACCATGCACCCCACATTCAAACTATTGTGATCTAAATGTGCACCATATTAATATGTATTGAAATACATTTTTTCCCCCTTAATATGATGTTGTATGGACCTACTTCCTTTGATCTACTTTTTAGGAAAATGATGGCAATGTTGTTTTCATAAAGTAGAATGCAAGTAACATTATTATTATTATTTTAATGATTTGGCATTTTTTGGGGGGAATTTTAAGCAATACAAGCTTTTTATGTGTGTATGAAAAAAAAGTTAAAAAAAAATCCCAATAACCTACTTCAACATGTGTGTTTCCAAAATTCCAAGTTTTGGAGTCCAAAGGAGTACTTTTTTTGGTCTACATTATCTTCCTTGGACTGAATGCCAAATCATTAAAAACATCATTATAAAAAAATTGCATGACATTTGCAACTTTATTGAATGTTTCAATCCTTGCCATTTGTGGTTTGCATTTGTGAAATAAAATTAAATAACTCTAAAATTTTTAAAATATTTGAAATCATAGAAATTAATTTTGAAAACATTGCTAGCTTTAGGGTTATAGTTTTTGGGAGGTTCCATAAGCAAACCAAAAATTCTAGTGGTTCTAGGTGCAATTTCAAGCATTTAAAGATTCTATATCATTATGGTGTAAAAATCAATGACCTCAAGATAAACACACAAGAAACCTTAAACCTAAACATTCATATGAACCATGGCTATATTTGAATGTTAAAAGCTACCCCAATGATTTCAAACACACAATGAATTGGCAAATTTGAAAGAAAGAATTGAAAGGACATTTGAATGCATTATGAAGCATAAGCTAGGTTATGGAAAAAAGTGTTAATTACAAGCACACAAATGCATTACACACCATAAGTAAGGTTATGGTGTTTGGAAACTTTCACAAATAGAACAACAACTACAGTGGCTATGGATTCTTTAACATAATATTATTATGGCTTTTGGCACCTACTACAAATAGACCAACATCTACAAAGGTTGTGCACTCTTTAGCATAAGCTAGGTTATGGTTTTTGGGAACTTCCACAAATAGATTAGGAACTATAATGGCTTTAAATGGAACCTCAAACACTTAAATGCTTTGTATTAATTTGGTGTAGAAATTAGTGACCTCAAGATAAATACACAAGTAACTTTAGACCTTGGCATTCATAAAAATTATGAACCATGAGTTTATTTCAACTTTAAACTTTAATTACATCCATAATGATTTTAGGCACATTATCAATTGAAAGAACTGAAAAATAAAAATAAAGGTGGGATGCAGATTGAAAAATAACAAATGTGCATTGTCACAACCCTAACCTTGGGTTTACGACCAAAGTAAGGGCATGGAAAGGTGTGGACCAAAAGTGCAACCTAGGAGTCACATTCGACCCACTTGCGGAAGTGCGAGAGAATGGGAGGTAATGAGCCCACACACTCCCAAGTGGACTCCCATTTTGGGAATTGAAGTCTTTATGGAATCCCAAATCTTCAAAAAGCAATTTGAAGGGTCAAAACTCATGGATTGAGGAATTCCTTATACCATTGGAAATATTTTAAGACTTAGATACTTAAAATGGGCTCTCATGATCCATTTGAATCCTTACAACACAAGTTATGGCCAAAAGAAAGGTGAAGAATCAAAGTGTCAATTTGATTCCTAACCATTGAAAGTTAAGAATCACCTTGAATTACATGCGTGCAAGAGGCATGCCATATATCTTTGGAAAGATTTCAACAAGGGCTATAGTTTTTCTTGAAACCTCACTTCAATCTAAAGTCTGCACAAGAAGTTATGGTCATCCAAAGTGACAGGAGTCCCAATTTCAGGACTTTCAACTTGGGAATCCTAGAAAAAATGACATTTGGGTGCAGCCCCCATGGGAAAATCATATAGAATACTATAAGGGGGAAGGTGATGGTTTCCCCCAAGTCCAAGCCACGGTGAATCTTGTGAGTTTGTGTATGCCCATGGCTCATCCATGCACCAAAAGTGCTCCAACTATGCACTAATGAACTTGTTGTTTGGTTTGTGTAGATATGTAGGAATAATTGACCCATTTGTCACTCATCCTAGTTTCCATTTTGGAGTTCCAACATGCCATTCTTACCCCTGAAATGTTGTGAGTTAAGGAACATGCCCCAACTCCTTCTTTCAGTGTATTCATTTTGGGATATGCATTTGAGCCTTTTTAGGAGTTCGAGGTGCATCATGCACACACACATGTACAGTAAAAGATGGGATTCACCGACTTTCTTGTGGAAGTCAACTTGTCAATTTGAATGTTGATTATAAAAAGTTGAGAACACATTTGTGATAATCAAATCTCCACACAACTTTTTGATCTCCAATTCTAGTTTCATCTTTTTGAAATTTCAAATAACACTTGCAATGGCATTAAAGGAGCTTTAGATGGTGACCATTAAAGAACCAAAACCCTCCAAAAGGAATTTCCTAATTCATTAATAAAATGCCATCGCCAAAAGTTGAAAAATAACAATTGAGTGCACTTGAATTTTGGGCTTTAGTTTTTGGCCAATAATAATAATAATAACTAGATGAAAAGGTTTGGATGAATACTAAATGAATAATCGACCTATGTTATTTTTATTGATTTCTATGAAGATATAGGCAAGGTGTTTCTTTTGGTGAAAATAATGCCCTATAATATAGGTATTTTTAAATCAATTTTTTTTAATATTGGGGTGGGTAGTTGGTATTCATGGATTAATAAAATTTCAAATTGACAAGTAGGTTATCTCCTACCTAGAATCAAAATTGAGCTAATAATTATTTTGATTCACAATAACTAATCGCCATTGGTTGAAACTAGTGTTGGCTGGTTATTAAAAATTGACCTAATTATCAATTAAGGTCTAAGTTTGGATATTGAATACCTTACTTGTTGGTTTTATTTGCAAGTAATACTTGACCTAAAACCTATCTGGCCTGGTATTAGAATTTTCATGCCTTGTCATAATACCATGTTGGTAGGGTATTGATATAAAAAATTCAATACCTTACCAAGATACCATGATGAGATAGTTTAGGCCTACATAGGTCGGTTATTAAGTTTCATAAAAAAAAATTCATCCTTTATATTTTTTTCATCCAACCACATTCATCCATTTAAGGTTTCACTTTTCACATTTGCCCTAACCCTAAAATCCTAAAACCTTAAACCAAAAGTTTGCCTCCCATTTACTTTTTCATTTCTGTCACCTTAGTTTTACTTTTGGTAATGCTTTCCTACTTTCTATTAAGACTTGGGACAAATTTTTGTGTTTATGCTTAGCTTGGTTAATCACCTATAATTGTTAATTGTGTTTTCCCTTTAATGTTTTTGTGATTGTTGGTTTAATTTTTTGAAGGATAGATATTGAATCACAAGTTGGTTGTGTAATGGAGGTGTTTTTTTACAACTTGTGATAATCAAACTCCTTTTTGCACTAGTACTAAGTAAACATGTTGATACTCTTTCTATTTTTGATGTCTTAGATTTAGACTGCATTTGGATTTCTTTAGAGGCCATACTTCTTTTGTGCTAAAGATTGTTTGCATGAAGTTTTTCAAAGTTTTGAGTTTTGAAGTTCTTCAAAGCTCATCTTCCATCTACCACAATCTCTTTGCAAGAATTTGAAAAGGATTTTGAGTTATGAAGTTCATCATAAGTCACATTGTTTTATCTGGCATAGTTTTTGTTTACTTAGTCATTTTGAAGCTCCTCAAAGCTCTTGTTTATGAGTGTTCTCAAAGCTCATGTTTGCTTGTGTCTTCTCAAAGTTTTGTCTACTAGTGTGTCTCAAAGCTCCTTTTGCTCGTGTTTGTCTCAAACCTCTTATCTACCAGAGTGTGTGAAAGTTCTTGTTTGCACATGTCTATTTCAAAGTTCTTGTCTATTATGTGTCTCAAAGCTCTTGTCTACCTTTGTCTGCATCAAAGCTCTTGTCTATTAATGTATGTCTCAAAGCTTTTGTCTACTAGTGTCTGTTTACATGAATTTTGGAAAGAAGTTATGAATTTTGAAGCTCATCACAAGCATGGTTTACTCTACCATATAGTATTTGCAAAAATGTATGAAAGGTTATGAATTTTCAAGCTCCTCAAAGCTCATCTTCTATGTGCCCTATGTGCCATAATTTGTTTACATGAAATTTGGAAGCATTTTGAGTTCTTATGTTCATCACAAGTCACATTCTACTATCTACCATAGATTGTACATAAGTATTTTAAGGTTTTAACTTCTGAAACTTCTCAAAGCTCATCTTTTATATGCTAGAGTATGCATGCATTTTGGAAGGTTTTTGAGTTCTTAAACTCATCATATGTCACATGGTTTTATTTGCCATAGTTTGTGTAGAAGTATTTTAAGGTTTTGAGTTTTCAAGCTCTTCAAAGCTCCTTTTCTATCTACCACAATTTGTTTGCAAGAAATATGGAAGGTTTTTGAGTTCTTAAATTCATCAAAGGTCACATTGTTCTACTTGTCAAAGTTTGTGCATAAGTATATTAGGTTTCTAAGTTCTAAAACTCTTCTAAAGTTCATTTTCTATCTGCTAAGTGTAGTTTGTTTGCATGAAGTTTGGAAGCTCATCACAGGTCATGTTCTATTTGTCACAATTTGTGCATGAAATGTTTCAAAGTTACATTGTGTTCTAAACCTCATTAAAGGATAAATTATAAAATTCTTTAGTGTTTTATTTCAAAACTAGATTCTTTACATTGTTAATCAAAGTGGAAATGGTAGATCAGACTAAAACATTTGATTTAAATGAGCATATGCATGATGCTTTTGATTCTAGTGATGCTCATTTAGAATTTGGGAACTTATTTGAGGATTCAAGGCCACATGTTGGTTCAATTTCAACACTAAGTGGATTGTCCACTTCTAAAAGCATAGTAACCCCAATTGATTTGGATGTAGAAGCAAAAATAACATGGGAGGTATTGAAGACTCGATTCATCCTAAATCAAAAGAAATGGGTCCATCACCACAGGTTGTCTTTCCCTTGGCATTTTTTGTGGTGAATGATGATAGAAAGCTAGATCTGTACTACCTCAAACCATGCGTTATGTTATTTCTTATTACATTTGTTAAACTTACAATTCTAACAATAACACCAAAAGGAGGAAAGGTTTGATTTTTTACAACTAACAACATGGGATTACTTCTATGAAGAAGTGTATTTTGGTTGAACATCCAATTACTTGGCGTAGGTGGAAAAATGCTAATGTGGATTTTCATCCAGAGGAATTGCACCAAGAAAAGATCTACTATTAGCTATGGGGCCATCATAAAGCATTTTCATAGTGCCAATCCTTACAAGAATGATGATGCACAACAACAAAAATTTATGAAGGACTTGTTGTTGTTTGTGGCCAGAACTTACATGCCTATTTTTATTGTTGAAAGTTGATGGCTAAGGCACTTGGTCATGTGGTAGAATCCATGAATTGTGTTTTGAATAAGAAGCAAATGGTTAAACATGGCATTCCTTCATTGGTGGTTAAGACCATGGAATAGTATGTAATGTCAGCTTTGCATTCGTGTGTTACTACAACAACTTCATTTGACTTGTGGATGTCCAGATTTGGACATGACACATTTGCATTTGTCATTGATTTCATAAACTCACAGTGGGTGCCTTGCCATGTGATAGTAGGACTTTTTGAAGCCATTGATATGTTTGGAGTTGTAGTGGTAGCACAAATGAAGGAGCTTCTATCATCGTACAACCTACTAAACAAACTAATAGCCTATGTGAAGGACGAGGGTGGCAATCTTTCCACCCTTGCCCAGGCTTGTACTTTTGTGGTTAGTTGTGGTCCTTTGGCACTTGTAGTTCCTTGGCAAAGATCATGTTTTGGCCATGTTTTTAACAAAACATGCCAATATGTTTATAATGATATTAATGTTTATGTAGGGTTTTGAAAGGTCAACTTGAAGGCTGTTCAATCTACCTTGTAGAAAACTATTACATGGACTACGAAATTTGGCAAAGGGTAGAGTGAATGGTAAAGGGAATGCCTTGATGTTGGGCTCTCCCATTGAAAACTAAAAACACCAATGAAGACTAAGTTTGCTAGTGAGGTGATTTTGTTTCAAGAGACCTTGGAATATTGGGATGCCATCAATCTATGTTATGGGAAGTAATAAATTCAAGAACTATAGGGAAGTGTGCCAAATGCACACACATGGGCAATTTGTGAAATGGTTGCTAAAATAATGATTCTCATTGTGAAGCAATGTATCTTCAATCAAACTAGAAGACATTGGTTACTTTTTGTTGCCCTTTTAATTATTATGTGTATGAAAAATCAGATTCAACAATCTGAAATTACCCCCCTCAATTTTGTGAGGGAGGATTTTGAATTTGAATTGGGGGCATTGCAAGTGTGTATGATGGTAGAAATTCAAGCTGTTTTCGCTCCATTTTTGGCATTTGCATCTACCTACAATGCTAGCAAGGCTCAAACATGTTAACACTAATGCTAGACTCACATTTTAAATCACTTGATGTAGTGGAAACATTTGTTGGATGGGAAAAAATGATATAGATGGTGGTAGAGTATGATAGCAAAACTTTGCTACCTTTGTTGGTGGCTACTTTTCAATTCTTGAATCTAAACTCTAATGGCTTAACTAAAGTAGCACCAATTGATGGTGATGAAAATTCCATCTTTGGGGCAGTGACTTCAAATGAGGTCACTTTGCATGGGTTGCTAAGAAATGAATTGAACTTGTTTTGCCATTTGCATGTGAAGCCAGAGGATTCTATGTTGCCCTTGACTTGGTGGAAGATCCATGAAACACAATTTCCAAATGTATCTTTTGTGGCTCAACAAATTTTGGGAATTCTTGGGTCCTAGATTGAAACTGAAAGAACTTTTAGCATAGTTGGAGTTTTGTCTAGTCTTCAATGTTGTAGGCTAGGAATTGACAATCTTGACAAACTTGTGAACATTGTGAAAAACTAGTGAATTGATTCAAGAATAGATTGCCCAAGAGAAAGGTAGTCCATTGATGAATTTTTAATTAAAGAGGCAAATATTATTGATGAAAATGATACAATATTAGATGCAGCTAGTTATTTCACCATTGATCATGAATTGGAGTATTAAAATATATGAATGTTTATGGACATTCTATTTTATCTTTTTAAAACTAGCTTTACCATCAATAAGATGCTTCAGATGTTAGCTTTAGTAGTTGGATGTAGTAATCAGCTACATTGGCTGCTTCGAAATTTGTATGGGATTAATTCCCATGTTTTCAATTTTCATCGAGTTAGTAAAATGTCCAATGCCCCATGCACATTTTTTTAGAAACTTACTATTGTATTTGCCATCTACTTTTTTTTTTACGTTTTATATTTAAAAAATCAACCTAGCTTGGAATTTGAGTAATTAAATAATAAAAATTGGGTTTGTAGTTTGTAGAACAAAGTTTAATATTTCCAAATCATAACTTGTAATGTTGGTTGATTGTAGGTGATGAAGATACTTATGTATTCATTACATGACTATTAAAGCTTGGAACAATTATAATTATGTTTGTTGCCCATAGTTGGTTCTATTAGTTGTTCATATTTTGTTTTGATGACTATTATCCTACCCATGGTGTTGGTTGATTTTTCTTTTGATAAGGTTGTGTGTAATTTTTTATTTTACAATGATTAACAATTGGAGTTTTTTGGCCAACTTTGGTTCTACCTATACATTTAAATGGATTTAGTATTTTTCTTTTCTCATTGTAATTCTTTTATGTAGCAAAATACTATGAAATGCTACAAGGAAATGACATTAATTTTGTTTTTGAGAAGTAAAAAAATAATTTTTATGGTAATTTTTATAGATGGTATCTTTATTCTGGTAATTTGTAACTTGGTATTTCTATGGTGATCTATCTGGTATTTCTTTGGTCCTCATTAAGTTTTTAGATACACATATCCAAATCCCTAATTGCCATGAGGACAAAATGGCATGGCATTGGTGCACAACATCATGTTCACCAAAAGGATGGATAAAGATAATGTTGCACCATGAGCAGTAGCTCCTTCATAGGGAGCATGGCCAAAGGAATAGAATGGAAGTTATGTTTTCAGGGGTGGGGGCCATCTATTTTGTCTATTTGAAAAGAGAGGATTTTTCATTGATCCTTTGATTGTCTAGAGAAGAAGTCATTAACTTTGGTCCATGTAACAAGTTCCCACACTAACACCCTTGTAGAAGACTTTTGCAAGGTGTGGTAGAGAAGCTCAAGCTTTTGTCTAAGCCCTTTAAGGGGAAGACAATAGTCGAAATCCTTTACGAATTCAGAGAAAGAGTAAGAAAAATTTCAAGTAGTAGCAATAGTGCCTTTCGGAAACAAGGTAGAATCATTGTGAAGGAGCATTAGACGCCTTTGGGATCTGTTACCAAGATCCAAGATCTTGAACTTGGAGCACAAAAACAAGTTGGAGTGCCTATGAAGGAGCACTAGACACTTCTAGGTTTTATTGCCAAGACCAAAGGTTTCAAATTTGGAACATAACCATTTTGTACTTTCACACCCTACAAGAAGGGACCTCCCCTTGTCGAGGATGATGAAACCATAAGTAGGGAATTTCTTTGTTGCTCCTTCCAAGATGTTTGTTCTTCAATTTGTTAAAAGAAATAACTAACATGTTGAATTGTTGTTCTTCAATAACAATGTAGGGCAAGATAGTAAGGGGCTAGGGATTCTAGTAGGAAGTGAAAGACAACATGTGTTCAATGTAAATTTGCAACTATTTGTAAGTATTGTGAAAGGTTGTGCAATTTTATAAATAGGTGTTGAAGGAACAACAACAACAATTATTACATCTACAAGGCCTACTTATGTTGCTACTACTAGCAATAACAGTGAATTCAAAGATTTTAGTAGCTCATTGATGTGTTAAGTAGGAATAAGTAAATAGGTACAATGTTGTAATTTGTAATGTTCCAACAAATGCGAATTGACAATAGGAGATGATGACAGAATTAGGACTCTAGAGCTGCTAGGTCTTAAGGTCTGTGGAATGGGTGTTGATAAAAGTTTTTGTGAAATGAAAACTTGCTGAAATAAAATGTAGGAATGTTTGTTATTATAGGTAGCAATTTGCATTTTTGAAACTTATGTTTATAGAAAGATTGTGAGTTATGTTAAGAGAGAGGAATTAGAATTGTGTTGACGTAATCTTGAGTTGAAGAATTTATACTAGGTAGATTTTCAAGGTAATATCTTAGATGAAATTAAGCTTGGAGTTTGGGGTAAACAATGAGAGTTTGATCGAACTTGTCAATCTAAATTTTTGGAGTAGGTGGTAGATTAAAGAGTTGCAATTATGGAATAGTTGTGAGTTTGAGCAAGGCATTTGAACCATGAAGTAGTAAAGGAGATGAATACGGTGTTTTGTTGTTTGTTGCTCTAATTCAATATGCCAATTTGGAAGTAGACTAGGCATTTCTCTTTCCTATATCACTTTGCAAATAAAATGAAACTAATAAAATGTAACAACTTTCCAACTTAGACATTGCATTGGCCGGTTCTCAAACAGGTTATTGCAATATCCAGCCCTGATGCATACCAAGCGGTTCTTGCCTTTTGAAAACCAAATAATATTGATAACCTGATTGACTGACCCTTGCCTGAT
>Ga0209208_10010778_pt1 | contig 11791 bp, 9 predicted proteins | sample S1TSphfallax_3_FD_187694 | JGI IMG/M metagenome (GOLD analysis project Ga0209208, IMG submission 187694) | Host-associated microbial communities from peat moss isolated from Minnesota, USA - S1T2_Fd - Sphagnum fallax MG (SPAdes) (version 2) | ecosystem: Host-associated > Plants > Peat moss >...
AGAGAAGGGTTCACATTCAAGTATATTTTATTAATAATAAGAAATAAGGAAAAATTGTAGATGATTTACATTGACCTCCATTGTTTAGGTGTGGCACAAGAACCCAATTCAACTTACTTTGTTCATTGTTGTTTTCATAGGCCATCTTGGAACATCTTGTCTAATCCCTTTTTCCCCAATTTGTAAGAGGAATGGCTTCCTACATCAAAACCTTTTTTTTTATAAATTCAAAGATCTAATTTTTAGAGTAAGCTTAAATATCTACAAAAGCATAGGTTTGAAAGTATATTTGTTTTCGATCAAGTTATTATTATTAACAACCTCTTAAGCCATTAAGGGGCCAACACTTCACTTGTGCCCCATGTTGCTTTGCATCACAAGTGACAATCGACTATTATACGACTAATTTGGCACAAATTAAATTATTTTTAGAAATTCTAAAATTGTCAAAAATATTCTTTTTCAAGGAATTTTTTTTGAAGTTGTGGAGGACAACCATAAAAATAAAAATAAAAAACCCCATATACCAATTCCTCAATTTCCTCTTGTCATTGGAATCTAGTTTAATGATGGTTATAATTAGTGATGTTTTCTTCAACAACCTTTGTCACTTTTTTGAAAAAGAAAATTCTGAAAATTCTGAAAATTTTGTTTTCCAAGTGAAATTTGAATAATTTTGCTAAATTTTGAAAAAAAATTCATCAAATTATTTACATAGAAAAAATTGGAAAAAAAAGAAAAAAAAAAACCCTGGTTATAATCAAAATTTAGAAGACAAGATGAATAAGGGATGTGTGACAAAAGATGATACATGCCATGACACCCATGAGTTGCTGCTATACATGCAACAAAAACAATGGTCTATTTTCTTGGCTACCGTGTTTTCAAAAATGGCTATATGGAAACGCTTTTCCTCAAAATCCGGCAAATTTGGGTCTGTTTAAAATGTTGGGTAATGCCTTAGGCTCGGGCCAGTACTAGAAGACAGGACATTGAAAAATTAGGTCAAGCTTTTACATGTTGGGTAATGCCTTAGGCTCAGGTCAGTACGAGAAGCGGATATCACAAGCTTGGTGCTTGGTGCCAGTAATGGCTTATGGTAGGGGCAGTACCAGAAGGCAGGACATCAAAAGCTTGGGCTCATTGCAGTACATAAGACAGGACATCAAAGATTGGTGCCACTTCTGGTAATGCCTTAGGCTCAGGGGCAGTACCAGAAAGACAGGACATCACAAAGCACCAGGGCATTATCAGAAGAAGGGACACAACATTGAGCTTGGTGCCACTTCTCATAATGCCCTTGGATGAAGGCCTTACCCAATACACAAGATCCCTCCAAATTTGAGTCTTTAGGTCTTAAATTTGTAGTCTTTAGATCTTTAAATTTTCTAATAAAATTATGTTTTTACCCTTCACATGGCAAGTGAAAGAGAGGGTTTAGGGTTTAGGGTGTCATCAAACACTCATCAACACAAGACAAGATTTTAAGTAGCAAAAGTGTCTATGTTTAGATCTTTGTACAAATTTGGATTTATTTATTGGCCTTGCCTACCAAGAAGGCAAGGAGATTGTGTTTAGATTCATTATAGAGTATAATATAGCTCAAGGGATTTTGGCCCCTAGGTAATAATAATAGCTCTATTTTTATATGAGGATTTTTGAAACATGATATTTTGGCTTGTGTTGAAACTTGAGAAATTTACTTACAAAGTTATGGTATCTTGAAGGATTTTGGTTTCTTTCAGAGGATTTAATGAAGATTATATCTTTGGATGGTGAAATATTTGAGTTTCCATAATTCTTCTTTTTTGCCTTAAAATACTTTTTAATGTAAATGGCAAGTTCACCATGTGACACACCCTTATTGATGATGCAAGTGATAAATTGTACATTGTCTTCAAGACATGTGGATAATATGGATGATGTTCACTTATCCTAATTTTTGCATGTCTTTCCTCCTCATTGTAATAATAATAAGACTAAAAAAACATTTGTCACAAAAATGTGTGTTGTTGGGAGGAGGGGTGAAGGTGATGTGGGAAAAAAAATTGCGCCCTTTTACAATTAAGGACATTTTTTCATCAACAAGGAAGTTATGAAATTGAACATTGTAGGCAACATAAAATTATGTAATTAAGTTCTATACATTTGTGAGGTTTTCCAAATCATAAGATTTGGATTAATGGCTATGTATCCGTTTGTCGTGAAATATGTCCAATAATTTAATTGCACCTTCAAATACTTAAAAATTTCCCTTTTGCAATGAAGACACCTTTTGGATTTTGCTTGCAAGAAGAGAAACAAAATATGTAGTTTATAAAACAAGTCCCTTTCTATGCATATTGCTAGAATGTCCTAATTTGCTAGCTAGAAATTCAAGCCTTTTGTGCCATATTCTTCTTGTATATATAAGTACTCCAATTTGTTGCCTAATCAATGGTTTGTGCCTTTGCCATTCCAAGTACATGGAAGCTTGTTGTGATTGAAAGACCATAAGTCTTTCACAATGGCAACTCATTACACTTGGAATGTAAGAGGAGTTGATTGCCTAATGAAGAAAATCCTTTGAGGACCATGTGATTTAACTTTGGCTAACATTTATTCAAATATATTTTGGACAAAATTTTTTCGATAAGCACCTTATCATAGTGTGCTATGGTCGAATATTTTCGAGATAATGGAATGCTACTCAATGAATTTGAGTTACTTACCAATTGAGGGTGTACACTTATGCTCTACAATTGACTTTAATCACAAAAGTTGTTTTTGAAAGCCTTCCCATTTTACACATAAGGTACTATATAAGTTGTTTGGTGAACAATCAAAGTCATTGGAATTTGAGATTGTGCAAACATGTTCAAGAATATAATATCTTTTGTTACATGGATGAACATTTCAGAAGATTCGTAAGCAACAAAAATAACAATATATTTAGCATGAAATTATCATTATATATATATATATATACTCTTGTATTAATCACATTAAGAACTAAGGGAAAATATAATGTTTTCCAATTTCAAGATGTAGCCAAAGTGGCACTTATTTATCCATAGGAAGAGTTGTTGGTGACGGCTTTTTAAAATGGGTAAGGTTAGACTTTGTGAGGATTACGTCCTCCAATAGGAGCCTCCATGGCTTGTGCATGTCACCTTGCTCATGCAAACTCCATTCAACGGGGACTAGTGGGCCCTTGATCCATTGGCCCAAGTATATTAAACCTCTTGTAGTGTCATTCATCTCAATGCTATTCCAATTGAAGTGGGCTTAATTTCAAAGTTTTTGTGGCTTTTTTTAGAATTAAAAAATGATTTTAAATTAATTAACTTTTGTTCCATTGGTCAAAAAATTGCAAAATGATAAACAATGCACATTATCTCTCAATGGCTTTTTGGTAGTACCAAAAGTGGACCAAGGAGCACCGGACAATTTGAGAGGGTTACGACATGATCATGTCCAAAGAAACATCTATCTTAATACATAGATGCTAAGGCTATCAAGTGTGTGGGAAGCAACCTTGGATCCAAATTTCGCATACAACCAACTGATCTCATTCAATAGCTAGAATGAATTGGCAAACACATTGGTACCTTCACATTTTGGAGGTGAAGAAGCCTCTTAATTATCATATTAAGCCTAAGAAATGTTAGATTTGAACTTAAAGACCCCAATTTAGTCTAAGCATGGGATATTTGTAATATTTAAAAATAATTTAAATAGATTTTGAAATTTTTACAATGGTACCAACGTCGTGTGTGATGGTTCTCTCAAGGCTCAATTTTTCATGTGGTGTCCATTTTGTATCAATGTGATATCCTCCCCAAGGGGCTCATTTGTTTTTCTTTTGAGGAAGGTTGGGTGAATGAAGGGGGCAATTTGGTTTTTGTGGATTTTGTTCTCCCCCATCAAGTTCTCAATATGTTCTTTAAGTTCCCAATGTGTTTCCAATAGGACCTCACTTTGTTCCCATATGCTTTGCCCAACATTGTCCTCTCAGAAACCATATATGTGATTACAAAATAACACTTTTAACCCAATTTTGTTTTTGTTTTGGGCTATGTGAACAAGGTGCACAAAAATGATATTACACAAATCTTTTATTTTGGTCTATGCATAAATAAAGGTGAAATGGAATTGGATTGGATTTTTTAATATTTATCTTAGGTCTTCTGAAATAGGTGCTAATATTACACAAATTCTTCTCTCTTGGTTTATGTGTAGAGAATAAAGATGGAATTGAATTAGACTTTTAAAACTCTATCTTGGAATTTGTGAAATAGGTGTACAAAACTAACATCACACAAAAAACTTCTATCTTGGTTTATGGGTAATGAAGGTGGAATTGAATTGGACATTAAATTTCTATCTTGGGCTTTGTAGAGTAGTGCACAAACATTAATATTACACAAACCTAGTAAAACTCCTTAGGTCAACTTTTTTCCATTGAAGGCTGTAAATTTCAAGTTCTATGAGGGAAAAAATTAAACAAACTTCCATCTAGTTGGGTTTACTCAGGCCCACCCAAAACCTAGTCCAAATTCCTAGGAACCAATTTGGACTTGTTTGAACCAAATTGAATCCTCAAGTCAGACCTTCTGTTGAACCCTAGCTTGCATCATGGGGGCCCTTCAAATATTGAACTTTCTTTTTTTATTTTTTAAATAAATAAATAAAGTTTTAAAAATTGATATTATTATTATTATTATTATTTATTTTGTGTTCAAATGAATTGATATTCCTTTCACAAAATGATCTAGGATATTCATTAAAGGCCATGGCTCCAATTTATCACTCTCATCTAATAGGATTGCTCTATTTCATTTCAATGGATCATCATCTAAAGTGGCCAGGAATCTGGTTGGATAGCATAAGGCCCGTTTTACACTAGGAGTCAAGGCTGAAAAAGTTTTTTTTTAATTTTTTTTTTAAAAATCTACCATCTTATGGCCTTGACATGGCCCCAAGGCAAAAAAAGAATACCTATCAACTTGAGAGGCCAATTTGCAACAATTGGCAACAATGTTGTTATAATAAAATATTATTATTTTAATGAAATTCACATTATAAAATCAAAATAAACTTTAAATTAAATCATAATCTTCTCCTCCTCCTTCATTTCATCTCTTTTCATTTGTCTTTCCTCTCTTGTTTGAACTTATGTGTAAGTTTGGGAATGATGGAAGGGGTTTTAAAGTTTTTCTACTTGAAATATGGCTATGAAAAACACAAAAACTACAAAATAATTATGTCTATGCTCATTTGTGGTGGCCTAGCTTTTAGGGATTAGGTTGAAAAAGGAAGCACATATGAAAAAAAAACAATGATACTAAGAAAAAAAGAAAGCATGTGAAAAATTGAAGTTTTAGTCCTTACTTTTTGACTGGAATGGCTTCACACATGAATTCATTGCCCCCCAATATATATATATATATATATATATTATTAACTTGGTGTCAAACAACTAGCAAGTTAATTTCAATTATTCAAATTGGAATGCAAAACTAACAAGACATCATAAACACATTGCCCTTGCCAATAAATAAGATGTACATTTATCTATTGTGTTTATAACTTAATGTAGTTAGATTATTATTTATGTGATATTTTTTTTAAAATGGTAAATTTCTTGTTGGTAGGGCCTTATAGTTTAATTATGATTTGGTCATGGTATTTGATTTTCACATAGTAATTCATGTGAAATGTTATGTGAATTTTTTTTTGCACATTAAGGTGCATTGATTCACACATGATAATTTATGTGAAAGTCATGTGAAATTTTTTTGGCATAATAAGATACATTGATTCATGCATGATAATTTATATGAAAGTCATGTGAAAAGTTTTTGGCACATTAAGATGTATTGACTCACACATGATAATTTATGTGAAAGTCATGTGAAAAATCTTTGGCACAATAAGATACATTGATTCATGCATGATAATTTATATGAAAGTCATGTGAAAATTTTTGGCACAATAAGATGCATTGACTCACACATGATAATTTATATGAAAGTCATGTGAAATTTTTTTGGCACAATAAGATACATTGATTCATGCATGATAATTTATATGAAAATCATGTGAAAAGTCTTTGGCACAATAAGATGCATTGACTCACACATGATAATGTATATCAAAGTTATGTGAAAAATCTTTGGCACAATAAGATATATTGATTCATGCATGATAATTTATGTGAAAATCATGTGAAAAATCTTTGGCACAATAAGATACGTTGATTCACGCATGATAATTTATATCAAAGTCATGTGAAGAGTCTTTGACAATAAAATGCATTGACTCACACATGATAATTTATATGAATTTTTTTTGTTACTTTATTATGCATGTGAAATCACATGGGGAGCCATGTGATATGTAAACTTTAGAAAATTTCTTATTTAGTTTTCTTTTGGTTAATATATAAATGGGTGTTTGTGACCTTTAAAAACACCTTCACTTCATAGAAACAAATTGTTGTATGAATGAAAATTTCATGGAATAAAATTGTGAAGGGAATTGAAATTTTAGTTTTGAAAGGTTTCAAAATAATTTATGTGACGTTTGTAATACAAAAATGGTGTGGCATACTAGTTATACATAGTAATAGAAATGTGAAAAAATATTTATGCATAAAAACATAGATTTCCATAGCTATGTAATAAACATACATAGTTTCGATCCTAAATTCATTTGTGATTTACATGTCCACACTCTAAACACGAAAAGAATCCATTCCAATTTAAATAGTTTAAACTTTCTCATAAAAAAAACTAATTTGCCTAATGTGAAATTGTTTTTTATAACTTTCATAAGTTAGATCCAATGCCATAGTCCATAGGGCCCAACAAAATTTAACAAGCACCTTCCTAAACCTTGTTAATGGTTTTATAGAGAATGTAGGTTACATCCACTTCAAGGCATGTTATTTTTATAGGGGAAAGTTTTTCTAAGCTTGGAATTTTGATCAAGTTTACCTTTTTTTTATTTAGTTAATATGCTTCATGTGACTGGTGAAAGTTTTGGTATTTAATGGTTATTTTCCTTCCTTGAAGGTATCTCTTTTGGCTTGTTTACTTGCTTGGACTTTGATCCTTGCCCCTTGTTTTTCTTTTTCTTTTTCTTTCTTGGGTGCTTTCATTTTATAAAGATTAACAAGGTTTTATCATGTCTACTTGCTCTCACTTAAAGATTAATTAAATGTGAGTCATAGTTTCCTTGATAGTCAATCTTTTCATTTAATGAATGAACACAAAAATCATTAATGACCAACTTTGAAAAATTGTGAATCGTTAATGACTATTCATTGAATTTAATGCATACCACCTAACATATTATTGATCAACTTTTAAAATTAAACTAAATATATTATGTATTTGAGTTATTTTTAATATTCTTATTCAAATGTACATGTTCAAATTATCTCATGGTCATAAATTATATTCTTGTGTCACATATTCAATTTATAATCTTAGTTCATAAATTTAAAATACATGTTTTTTACACACCATATTTAAATATAATTTAATATTTTTATGTTGATTTTAAACAATAAATGTTATTTGAATCTTAAAAAATTCATAGGATGTAATGCTTGTACATGGCATTAGATAACAAATTATTATTTTTTATGAATTAATTGTTCTTTTTGTCCATTTTCCAAGTGGTTGAATTTAAATAATGTTTTATTTTATATTATCTTATATTTTATGTTCATGTGTGAAGATTAGAAAACAACATTATGTTGGATGTGATAAATGTTATTATAAACTTTATAAGGGGTGTGTGTGGCGTTGTTTTAATAAAGTACTAATTCCAAGGAGCCATAAATAATTTATGTAAAAAATAAATAATTTGTTGAAGCCCTTGTTCTTGTTTTTTCTCTTTTTTTGTGGTTTCTTTGTATAGTTAGGGTAGAGAGGCCGATCATAATACACTTAAGAACACAGAAGCTCTTAACAATCTCATGAGATTTTGGTTGGATCTAAAGTTGAAAGGTGGATTATGAAGGAGGTTTGGGCACACCTAGTGCACATTAGATTGCCCAATTTGGACTTAAAATGCATAAGTTACAAGGGAAGGTCTTGGCCTCATTGAAAAAAAATCAAGAGTTATTAAACAAGAAGCCTTTTTACCTTCAAACAATGCACATCTTATAAACAAACATTCTAACATTGACATTTGTCAAAAATCTACCTTATCACCAAACATGCACATTTTCAAACCTATCACAAACATGGAAAAAACCAATCCTTTTTAATCAATGGTTCAAATTGAAATCTCAAAAAGGGCAAAAAAATGTTTGGTCATCAAACCTTAAAGGTTTAGGAAACCTTAATTAAATAGTCACTCTCTTGTTTGGTGCCACTCCAAAACCTTGAAACTAATTCCCCCTATGCTTTCATCTCTCCACATTTAAAAGCCCCTGACTCTCATTCTTTCTCCTTTTTTGTTCATAAGTTTAGAGGTGTTTTTCCACGAGCTCCTTCAATAATGGTGGTTAGCTCCTCTCTTTCCTTCAATGTTTGTGTTTTTTTGTGTTTTGATTTTATACATCGCCTTAGGCCAATCTCTAATGCCAAGTGTTTGTGTGTGTGCAAGTGGTGGCATAATTTAAGCACCTTTTGAGTTTGTGAGTTTGTGTAGACACTCGTGCATGAGTAGCTTGGGTATTATATTAGGTCCACTCCAAGTTTATGCATCACACTAGATTCTAGTTCCTGAATGCCACATACATTAACATTAGAATTTTTTTGTCATAAATGTTTTCAACAATGACTAATTTTTTTGATTGTGTTGTAAGTGTAGTTGGAAACTTAAATATAGATTCCACTGTGCCATTTTCTTGGATTGATGACTCAATCATCAACTTCTACAAGTCATTATTCTTTTCTTTTCCCTACGATATGTATGTTTATTGTCTACAACTATTGTTGTCATAGATCTTGATAGTGTGGCATTTTGAAACTTGATTTCCTTCTTTGTTGAAGTAGTTGCAACATGTTTTGTTTCATTATCCACATGAACATGTAACCTATTGGGCTTTGTAATTGGATTATTGTTGTTAGGTTTACATGTTGGTTGTTTTATTGACTTCAAAATTACAATTTTGGAAAGATTGTTTCCACATTCAGCCTTGTTGTTCATGGTAATAACAAATTTTATTATATAGTTAGTTTCTTAGCTATTCAAAAAATGAGCTTACTATCCAAGTTGCTTTGATGTAGTAGTTGGGGTATTATGTTAGGTCCACCATCACTACCACCATCGATCCTTTTAATCCCCTTCAACAAGTATCAGTGGAAACCAGGCAATCTTTGTGTCTTGTGATTTTTTGTAATTAATAGGTTGCAATAAGGGATCGTTGAGTTGCATTACCTAAAGAATATGCCTTTGCAATCTTATTGATCATGAGCAACAATAGTTCTTCCCCTTGTTCATCCCAAATAGTTGTTCTCTTTTTGTTGGTCCCATTAGCAATTACTCTTCATTTTTTTCATCCCCAACAATTGCAACAATTGTTGATCTTTCTTCTTTTTGATCTTCAACAATAACTATTTTTTTCCCATAACCAAACATTTAAAGTACCCCTCATGTGCCCCCCCTTGCATAATAAAAATCATTTCATGGCCTATCACCAAACTAATCTTATGTAAAACTATTCAATTTTTTCACAAATTTGCCCACCTAAATTCCTAATACCAAACATTAAAATTTGATGGTTGGTCACCAATATGAAAAACCTAGAACATTTTTTTTTCAACCAAATGTTTGGTAATGAGATAAAGAGACAACACCCATAGGATTTTTGTTGATCTAACACGACTAACAATTGCATTACATGAATGCTCGGTGATGGGCATGTGTTTGGTGATGGGCCACTTTACCCTATGCCTTTTGTGGTTTTCATTGCAATCTTTTCTATTTTTGTGACTTATTTCATGTGTGTTTAGTTTAATTTTCTATTTTTTTGTGGGGTTTTTTGGTGTGTTTAATTTTATTTATTTTTGATGTGCATTTGTAAAACTATTGAATTTCATGGAATTATATCATAATTTTTTAAACATAATTATGCGCTTTTACGTGCCTTTTTTAAAATCAAAATCTTGCAAAATAAATCTTATTTGCACATTTATTACGTCATCATAACTAAGTATCAAAAAAATTTAGTAAGTTTAAAATAATATTCTTAAATTCCAAAATTCTAATCACAAAATATTATATAAACTTTTATAGGAATCCAAACTACTTTTCATTTTAATCAAAAAAATATTTTAAAATAAGTTTTTATGTCTTCTTAAATACGAGGCCATAGAGTTTCATTTATAACTTCTTAAAACATTATCTACCTACTCCTACCCACTGATTCATTATGTGCCTCATACAAAGTGAGGCATTTACATTAAATGATCCTATGATTCATGTAGTGATTCATCAAACGTTAGATATTCTAAAAAATTGTGATGATCCTATGACTTTATTTATGATGACTTATTTCAATATAATGAATCATCACATTAATGATAATTTTAAATATATGACATTATGATGATTCACCTAAATTGTGGAGCGCTCACCTCCTATTAATAATCAACTTGAAGATTATTTGAAATGTCATTACATCTAGTTTATTTTTAATATCCAAAATACCCCTTGGTTATAAGTTATGATTTTATATCATATACTTAATTTACAATATCAAGTTGTAGTCTTGTTTATATGTAGCGTAGATTGGTCAGCGATCGAACACTTAAAGCATTCAAGGGCAAGCTGGATGCAAAGGGAAGGCTCAATTGATTCTAATGTACAAATAACATTTGAACATGTCCTTGATGCATTTGACATATCCATAATTGTTGAAAACAGATTAGAAATGAGAAAGTTATGGGCCCTCAAAGGAAAGGGGGGGATGAAAAAACTAAAAAAAACAAACCACCAAACACTATAAAAAAAAAGGGGGGATGAAGAACTAAAAATAAATAAATCACTAAACACTACCAAAATAAAAGGATGAAAAACTCAAAAAAAAAATCCAAACCACCAAACCACTATTGAAGCTAGTTCCCAAACATCCAAAAATTCTTTGTATGTTATTATTAAAGTTCTAAGATGATTTGTAGAACTTCAGGTGTCGTCCTATAACGTTTTAAATCGTTTAAAATGAATAAGAAAGTTACGAACTTTGAAAGTACGAAGGGTCTAAAGAGAAGAAAACAAAAAAAAAACACGTTTTGTAAGTTGAAAATTTTATTTTTCTTCTTGTTATTTTTTCAATACTCTTTTTTCTTTGCACTTCAAAGATGATTTTTAAAACTTAAGGTAATGCTCTCATAACATTTTAAATTACTCAAAATGAAGCACATACGATGAAAATTAGTCAATACCAGGCACATATGATGAAGATATAAATAAATGTTTGATCGTGGGCAGCCTATTGATGATGGGCTGATTCACCCTACTTCAATTTAAACTTTGTCTTTTTGTGGCATCTTTGTGTATGTTCAAGTTTAGACCTTTAGACCTTCTCTCTTAATGGTTTCTTTCATTTGGTCTTTGTGTGTCTATGTTTAAGTTTAGCACTTCCCCTTTTTGTAGCTTCTTTGTGTGGCATTTGTGTGTGTGTTTGAGCTTCCTTATATGTTTTGAGCTTAGCCTTTCTTGTCTAATGGCTTCTTTGTGTGGCCCTCGTGTGTGTGTTTTAGTTTAGTCCTTGTTTTGTACCTTCTTTGTGTGGCCTTGGAGTGTTTGTGTGTGTGTGTGTGTGTGTGTGTTTTTTTTTTTCAGTTTT
>Ga0209208_10010779_pt1 | contig 11791 bp, 4 predicted proteins | sample S1TSphfallax_3_FD_187694 | JGI IMG/M metagenome (GOLD analysis project Ga0209208, IMG submission 187694) | Host-associated microbial communities from peat moss isolated from Minnesota, USA - S1T2_Fd - Sphagnum fallax MG (SPAdes) (version 2) | ecosystem: Host-associated > Plants > Peat moss >...
AAATTAATTATGGCTAAATTAATTATGGCTAAATTAAGTTAGGCTAGACCATTTATAGCTAAATTAAATTAGGTTATATTATTTATGGCTAAATTAAATCAAGTTAAACTAAATCAGGGTAAAATTAACCATGGTTAAACCAAGTTAGACTAGACTAAAGTAAATTAAAATAAATTAGGTTAAAACTAACTCTGGTTAAATTAAATTTGGTTAAATTAATTATGGCTAAATTAAATAAGATTAAATGAATTAAAAATAACCATGGCTAATTTAAATTAGGTTTAAATAATTATGGCTAAGTTAATTTAGCTTAAATTAAATTAGGCTAAACTAATTGTGACTTAATTAAGTTAGGCCAAACTATTGATGGCTAAATCAAGTAAGGTTAAACTATTTATTGCTAAATAAAATTAGACTATATTAATATTGTTTAAAGTAAATTAAAGTAAATTAAATTAGGCTAAAATAACTATGGTTAAATTAAATTATGAAAAGTTAATTATCGTTAAACTAATTATGGCTAAACTAAGTCAGGTTAAACTATTTATGGCTTAATTAAATTAGGCTATATTAATTATGGTTAAACTAGATTATGTTAAATTAAAATAGGCTAAAATAACAATGGCTAAATTAAATTATGCCAAATTAATTATTGCTAAATTAAGTTAAACTAAATTATTTATGGCTAAATTAAATTATGTTAAAACTAACTATGGTTAAATTTAGTTAGGCTAAAATAATTATGGCTGAACTAAATTATTGAAGTGTAAAGGAAAAGGAATAATGAAAAATTAACAAAAGAAAAATTAAAAAGATAAGCTTTCCAAGTTATAAAACGTTTTTTTTTCTTTTTTCTTCTTTTTGGACCCCTACTAGTTTCAAACCTCATAACTTTCTTGTTTCTTATTCATTTTGAACGATTTAAAGTGCTGTTAGGAGTGCCACTTGAAGTTCTTCAAATCATCTTTGGAAGTCTAATAACAATAGAACAATATAACAGGAACTTTTTGGGTGTTTAAGAATTGGCCTTTGTAGTTTTCAATGGTTTGTTTTTTTGAGTTCTTGACCCCCTTCATTTTGAGGGGCCATGACTTTCTCATTTGTAATTCATTTTAAACAATTTTTAGTGTGTTAGATGTGCTAAGAGGAGGGCTTCAAGTTTTGTTTGGACACCATAAGTAGCAGAGCCTTCCCCGGGCTGGTATACTCTAATGCAATAGTTGCATCTAATGTGCAACTAAGTTGGTTAATGAGATTTAAAATGGATTTTTTTATCCCATATCCTTTGGATTCCAATTCAATTTGGCATATTTTATAACTAGTGGCAATAATTATATATTAACCAAATGCAATTGGGGATGAGTGAATAAAATAAAAGCTTGACATTTATAAAACGACTGAACCTACAAATAAAATTGGATTATTCTAAACCTACTCATATAGCCTAAGCCTAGCTACTTTTGAACCTATTTACATACCTAAGTAAAGCTAACTAACTAGTAGGGTTTCGTAATTACCTACCTACTTAAGCACCATGTGTCCACATTTTTATTAACCTTAAATTGGAGGATTTAGATTTTGTTAATTAAATATTTTAAAATTTAAAAATAGATGGGCTTTAATTGCCATGTGTCACCATATAATTGGTGTTTTAAAAATGAACATGTGCCAAATGGTCAATGAATGTTCCATGGTGTGCCATGTGTCATCATCTTAGTGGCAGAAATTTTAACAATTGAGATTAATCCAATGAATTTTTAATTTAAAAACACACAAATCATTTAAAGATGACACGTGTCCATTTGCAAATCATTCAATTTGTAAACATGTGTCATAATTTGATTAGTTACATTGTAGTTGCAAGTTTATGTGTAAAATATATTTGGATTGGTATGTATGGATGAACATGTAGATTAACATCGTATATACATGTTGCATGTGTAGTGTCGCATGCATCTAAATGTCATGTGCAACTTGTCTTAGGCAACTACATGAATTTATAATTGTATGTGTTGCATGCAACTAAAATTTAGTTGCAAACGATAATTGCAAAACCAAAAATTTCTAGTAGTGTAAATTTTTCATTCATATGACATCCATGACTGATGACAAACTAAGGTGGATGTCCAAAATATCATTTGAAAGCGTGACTTCCTATGATCATTTAGAATACAAGAAAAAAATGACTATGCAAATAACGTGGACAAAATGATGTGTCATTACATAAACAATGGGTCATACAATTATTTTATAATGATTCAAAAATGGCTATTAGTAATTTAATACAAATATAAATAAACATAATGAACTACAACATGTAAGGAACATATTTTGATTAACATTATAAATATAGGTAATATAAGAACTGTTATAAAAAAAATTCTTAAAACCATTTTAAATATTTTGAATAAATTAGATATTGTATTTTGAACTAAAATTTAATGGTAAAAATATAATATGTTATAAAAAAAATTATGTTAATTTAAAAATAAAATAGAAGTGTAAGAGGTGGGAAATATATAATTTATATGCACATTGATATTTTATCCTAAATTTAAACAAATATTTATATAATATATGCATAGAAATAAATAAATGTATTTTACATGTGTAAAAAATATTTAGATGGTTATATTTATTATATGTGTAAAAATGAATAGAAGTAATAATTTATTATTTTAAACGAAATGAACATTAAAGATATATTTTATTTATTCATGTATTAACCATAAGGTGTTTTCCATTTACAAATCATGTGTTTCAATTAAAAATTTCCAAATAATGGCCATTGAAATGTTATTCAATAAAAAAATTAAATATTTTTCAATTAAATTTTTAATAAATTAAAAAAAAAATTTAAAACATTATTTTAAGGAAATTTATGAATAAAATTCTAATTTTTTCATTTGGAAAAATTATGAATAAGATATCAATTATCAAATTTTGAGGTTTTGTGTAATATTTAAATGAACTATGGTCAAAATATAATAAAAATTGAATTATTTACATAATAAGTGGGGTGGCTTGGTGGTGAATGAGTTGAATTCCATCCTTGGGGTCCATGGATCAAACTTCACAAATGACATTCATTATGCTCAACATTGGAATATTCCATACCTGCCTATAATACTTAGGTTAAGTGGTTATTTAGATGAACTTAAGTAGGTAGGTAAAGTGGTTTACTTAGCCATTTAAATTAGGTTTTCAATCTAACTTAGGTGGTGACATGACATTATTAGCATCATTGCCAACATCATCACCAACATCACATTTTTAATTCATTTTTAATTCACTTTTAATTAATTGTCAATTTAATTCATTCCTAATTCATTCTTAGTTCAATCATGGGTCACATGGGTAAACATGGGCCACACATGTGCATGAAACTTCCTTGGAGGTTTATTTGAGTTAAATCCCCAAAAGGTATAAATAAAGGTAGGACTTTTAATTGTTTTTAATATGTTCAAGATTAGTTTTGAATATTTTCTTTTGTCACAACCTTGTTTTTTTTGTTTCATTTTTGTAATAAAATCTTGTTGGAATACTGTTTGACGCGTGTTGTGTTCTTGTTATTTTTTTTCTTATTTCATGTTTTGAATTTGGAATTATGTTTACATGTGTTCACATTTTGGTTTAGGAAATCTTATAAACTTGGGTTGTTTTTGTGTTTGTTACAGTTTGAACAAACTCCCATCAAACCTATTTTTGTAATATTTACTTTTATTGTCTTTTGTTGTTAGAAATGATGCTTACATGTATGGAAAAAGTTTGTATGTCCATAGAAGAAATCCTCGTTATCTTTCAGTTGAACTTGTTTATTATGAATACAATTAAATTGAAATTAATGGATTTTTCTTCCTTCCACATTGATGATTTTTTTATTATTAACATCCAAGTAAACCATTTGTATCCTTTTGGTTGCATAGGAAACCACTTGATGACAATGCTTGTGATGTGAACCTATAGGTGGGTCATCCTACATGACTAATCATTTGTAACTTTTTAGTTCATATTCAATTCAACAATATTTATGTCAAGAACATGTTTAAACTACATATATAAATTTAACATGAATAACAAGCAACCCAAATAATGTTGATACGTATTGTTTTTGGTTAATGTGCATATAGTTCTATCATTCAAGTTCAATTCATAGTTGTGATTTGTAAACATAATTCAAAGTCAAAATGTAGAAGGGTGAAAATGCAATCCCCAAGCATTACCATCCTTATGAAGGCAATGTTAAAAAAATTCAATGCAAATTACTTTTACCGTCCAAAAGAGTTACTATCATTTACTCAAATAATAATGGATAGTAGTTCATAAAGAATGTAATGGAATAATAGAAAAACAACTATTTTTCTTTAGAGGACAATCTTACCGTTTATAACTATCACTAATCCAACATATGACACTTGTGATATTGTAGTGCATCGTAAAACAGTCGTAAATAAGGGGAGGGCTAGAAGGTGGTTACCTTTTATAACCTTGAAAATACTTTCAAGCACATATAATCCAATTGAGGGGTGTTTGTAGGCCTCTAGCCTGTATTATTTCTTGTTTATAACATCTGTAGATTGACCTCTCATGCTAGTCACCTACCATTTACACCACTCACAAACCCTCTATGGAGGTTTTTTATCGTCTACAACCCCTACAAACTTGTTGTGGTTATTGCCTATGATCTTCAACTATTCCCTTTATCATGTAACTTCAAGCTCAAAATATATCACATTCCTACTGCCCTTATTAGTAACTACCATCTTGCAATAATAGGATCCTTATTGATCCAAAAACAAAATTAAAATCTAATTTATACTTCTATTGTAGAAGGGATGGAAGTCTATTACATAGAATATAACCCAAATACAATATGTAAACCTCTAATGTGCTACCTTATTTCCTCATCTAACATATTACAAGTGAAAGGAAACACGAAAACAACAATGTATTACTTCTTCAATCATTTTCCATTGCAAAAATCCAACTACAACATGATTCCATATTCTCCTCCTATCTTTGAGGTTACACACATCTTTTTCATTCAAGAATCATCTTTTAGCCCAAACTTCCAACTAGAACACAATACAAAATATCCTTTTTTGCCCAAGTTTCTCTTCTTCTTCGCCTTCTAATCCTTTTTTTCCCAAAACCACACAAGGTCCATCTTACTCCCATGAAAATAGGTCCTTATCTTAATCTATCTGAGAAATCCCTTAGGTGATTGGATGGAACACAACCAACCGCTCATGTACATGAACCAACTAATCTCATTAGCTTCCTCCCTTGGGTAAAAGATGTTAAGTCTACCACTAGTAATTAACTAATTACTAGGATGCCTCATGATACTAACTAGTTTAAGGATTTCTACCCTTAACACAAAACACAAGTTCAAAAATTCCATAGAAATTCAAAATGCACAAAAGAATACAATGTAAAAAATGCTCAAGGTCAAATAAGGTGGATAACATTTTTTTCCTCCAAAGCATAATTCAAACTAATAACCAAAAAAAATTACATATTAAAACATTAAACTACTAAATATTGCCTTTTCCTTTAGCAAAGACTAATATAAAATTGACAATTGTTTACCATTTGCAAAATGTTCATATTTGATCTTATTATTGATCACACATGTAGGTAAGTTGATGGGCATACATAAGTAGATTACATGCATGTTCTTATAGGTACCCATGTAGGTAGGTAGGTAGGTCCTACTAAGTAGGTAGGTTGTAGGTTGTATATAAGTACATTGGTACAAATGTATGTCCTAGGTATGTAGGGTGGGGTATAGGTACTCACAAAACTAGTTGCACTAGAAGAAAAATGCCAATTTGTAACCATAAAATAATTGCAACCAACATTTCCAACTAAAGTTCTTTTAGTTGCATAAATGAAATCGCACCTAACATCTAGTTGCAAATTATGATTTAACATGACATCACTAAATGGACCATGAATGATGAATACGGTCAACATATACATGTTCAGTCTTTGACCATTCATATAACATTTGCAACTAAGTTTTATTTTTGCAACTAATTTTACAACTATTAAATATCCACACATTATTTGCCACACATTTAATAAAAAATTATGGTTCTAAATGTTGAAAAGTTCCATGCCATCAAATTCTAATGACTTGTGATGGTGCCACTTAGTGATATTCAAATTCAACATGTGCCATTATGAGGAATCTTGGGTGAGAATTATTTTATTGTTTAAACAATGATCTTGGCCGTCCATGATGAATGTTCATTTTAAATTGTGACACATGGCGCAATCTAAAATTTGCCATGTGGCATATTAATTATATTTTGGAAAGAAATCAAATGAATATTTATTTGAATAAACAAGTAAGTAGGTAGGTAAATAAGTAAGAAGGTAGGTAGGTAGGAAGGTAGGTGGGTTAAAAATTAAACATATAAATATTGTTATTGATTTTATGTTTTGTTTTTAGGGTTAAACTTCTTTGAATTGCAGATGTCTTTTAATGTGAAAACATAAGAAAAAACATTGTTCTTATATAATTTCCAAGATGAGATTGGGAAACAAAAAATATGGGTTAAAGTTTTTAGGTACAAATTGATTTACAATTAATTTTTTTTTCCTCCCATATGTTTTTATGCTTGTTTATTATTTTGTAAACTATATTAGTATAGAACTTAATAGGTAAATAGGAAACTAATTAACCAACTAGTTAATTAACTACTTAATTAATTATCCACTAACTAATTACCTACCTACCTACCTACCCACCCACTTACAAATTTATCTATAATTATTTACCATTATTTAATTATTTAATTTCGGACCTAACATTCACATTTACTTCATACATTCTCTTAAAGAAACAATTGAATCATAATTCATCAATAACATGTAATTACACGAAATTAATTAACATGTTATTGTTTTAATTCTAACTTTCATAAATTATTTATTACTAATAATTTATTTTTTCTTACATTTAGTTTTTAAAATTTTAGTTATCAACTAAATAGATAAATCTATTAATGATTGATTGACTATCTAATAAAATTAATTGTTAAATAATAATAATTACTGAATATGAGTTATCAGATAATTCATTGAATATTCATTAAATTACTAATTGAAGTATTGATTAATGTTCAATAAATTCTAAAATGACTAATATATATTAATTATTAATTCTGAACTGATGATATAAATAGGAGATTTTTAGAAATAATAATTAATTCTAAGTAATACTGTTCTAATCTAAATAACCATTAATTAACTAATACTTATTATGTATTTACCATACCTATGCTGTAGTAAATGCTAAATATCAAATAATAAATTTAATATTAATTAATCTACTAATTCAAGTAATAATTAGCTTTTAGTATATTCTAAACTGATTAGTAAACTTTTATAATTAATTCTGAACTTATTAAAATAGGAAATAAATTTATTTAATCATTAGTAATATCTAGATAATTGAAGTTGTGAAATTTTAATTAACATTTTTTAAGCTTCATACCTATTAATTTACTATTAGTGTTTTTTTTTTACCATAACGTTTGATCAATTAATATTAGTGATCAGATAATTAATTGAAAGTAATAACTTATTCATTCATTATTTATAGTTTGTATCTTGATTAATAGCTTGAAAAGAAAAGAAAAAACGAAATACATCACCAAATATTTGAAATTATATATTAAAATGTTGAATTGGTTAAATAATCAGATTAAATTATAAAATAAAATTTACAAGAGTATTTCATCATTATTTTGTATTAAATTATAAAATATAATATGTTTTTATTAACTTATTAAATAGCTAAATAAATAATAAGTAGTTATTAGTACTTATTCCTCAATATTTACTAACTGATTATTAAGAATAAATCATGAATTCAAAATAATAGTATCAAATAAATTTTAATAAATAAATTATTACACCATAATTTAGATTATTTAATGAATTCTCACTATTTTATGAATAATGAATATTGGTTTGACAGTAAAATTTTGTCACCTGAATATGGCCTTGCAACTATAATTTGAATTATACATTAAATTAAACATGTTATATTTGTTAACAAACCATAATATAAAATTAAGATGAAATTATTTATTTTAATATGTTCATAATATGAAGTAATATGTGTTGAATAAAGGTTAAATACAGATTTATTAAATATGTTTTGATATATGCTTCATGTACTTTGAGTACATTTTAAATATACTTTTAAGATAGTTCAAAACAGTTTAGTGTACATAAAATGTATAGGCACACCATAAAATGTAACCAAGTTACAATGAAATTTGTGATTAAATGAACATAAGGGCCTATTTTGAATTAAAAATCTAAAACATTAGTTAATATGGAAGGATGTACAAGTTAATAGTTGCATCCTAGTCTCAAAAACAGTAAAATTAGAAAAAAATGGTTATTAGTTGTAAAATTTGGAAAACATAGTTACAAATGATAGATAGTCACATGTAGTTACAAATTGGATGGTTACATAATGTAAGATTTTTAATAGTAATTATTACCTACTTAGATATTTGTTGCTTATTATTTATGATCTACCTACCTACCTACCTACATGTGATTTACCTTCCTATGACCTACCCTTCATTTAATTATGAAATTGAAGAAACTATATACATGAACAAAATATTATAGTTGAATTTAATCCCCAAATCAAAATATTAAAAAATTAATGTAATTTTGTTGACAATTGGAATTTAAAATATTTTAAAAATGAAGTTATGAGATATTATAAATTTGAATAATATTTGCAATCAAAAAGTCCATTTAATATTATAACTTGTACCAATATTTAAAATCTACATATTAATTTTTGAGATGAATAGTCAAAAGATTGATTTAGTATTTGCACATGCAAAGTTTTGTCAAGTTACGTTGGCATGAAAATAGGTAGGTGGGTTAAATGAAATTAAAAATGCCGCAATTGGGCTTTCATTAACTCATTATCTTAACCAAATAAATACCATTTCATTCGTGCTACCTCCTTTACTTCAAACCTTTAGTATAATTTTTGTTGTCTCCATCTTTCTAATTGAACCTAATAACAACTACTTTACATATAATTATAAATCTTTTATCCATTTGCTAATTTTTTTCACACATTTTTATTAATGCATTCTTTATTTAGTTATATTTGAAATTTGAGAATTTTTTTATATTATATAATTAATTGAATTATAATATTTACTCAACAACCAATATGTTAAACCTTATATTATTATGTAGTGTTTTAATTAAGAAAAAACCTATGCAAGACCTACTTGTAACAAATTTCTAATTATTTAAAAATTAATGTAAATGAAAGATTACTTATCAATAGTGTTGCACATAAGTTGCATGGTATTGCAAGGTGGTGGACACTATACACAATGTCAATGGATGAAGAAAAATGTTATGGTCAATGAAATTGCTTGATTTGGCAGTTTGCATTTTTTTTCCTTTGTTATTTCGAGTGAATGAATAATTAAATGTGTAGTAAGGTTTGCTTGGTTTGCAAGAATTTTAGAAGATCAACATAAATGGTAGGAAGGGACCACTATTTTCAATATTTAGAAAATAATGTTATCTGTAAGTTTGAATTTTTTCCTTCGGGCTAATGGGATTGCAAGATTTTGTGGTGTTTTAAAGAAGAATGAAGTTATATTGACTGAACCAACAATTGAATGTGTACTAATTAACTATTTACAAACAAGGTTTTTGCATATTACTTGTGCACTTTGTTTCTAGTGGAACCAAATGTGTTTTTAATTTTTTACATGGGAATTGAATTTTTGAGGAATGATTTGAATGCAACAATTGCAATGAGTTTGAAGTTTCATGAAGATGATGGCCATTTGAGTAGAATTGAGAATATAACATATAATGACTTTTGAAGGGATGATTATGAATTGAAAAAACTTATCAGTAATTTTATGGAAACAAAAAGTTCTCATTTTTTTATCCCTTCCTTTTGGTTTTTACGAAAACTTGATGCAAGAAAAACTTATGACATCTTATCTGGTTGGATCCTTGTTATGAAATTCTACAATTGATTTCTTTGTTCTTTGACCATAGACAAGGTCTTGCTATTGGGGAGGAACATGATTGAAATTTTCTTTTACGAATAGGTAGGTCGTTTGTTTATCACATTTCAATTTCCAAAACCATAGTGTCTCTTGTTTTACTCTTGGTATTGTTGGAAAGCCCTCGACGAATAGGGGTGCATCAAGATGGTTTTGTAATATTTAAACCTTTGGTGCAAATATTGAACAAATTTGTCCAAAAAAATAATCAGAACTAAAATTTTCCAGAAAATGGGGCTTGTTTTTGGTACTGTTGGAAAGCTCCTGCACAAGTAGGATTTAATGGAAGTGATTTTGTTATTTTTAGATCTAAGTTACGAGAGAAATTGAATTTTGAGTAATTTTTGTTATTAAAAAATGAATTTCAAGATACAAATTTCACAATTGAGCTTTATCCAAATGATCATGTTCACACTTGGGGCAATGGCATACTATGAAAAGTAATATATCATCATCAATACCTACATCCATTATCTAGAATTGAATGTGAAGCATTGAAAGATTTGAGTGAAGAAGACAACAACTTGAATATGTTTGTGATATGAAGTAATAATGAACTTGCAATAAATCTTGTCAGTCATGAAATGTTAATGTTTTGAAGATATTTACAAGATGCAAAATAAATATAATGTTCATTGCTATGGTGGATTAAACATGAAGCAACATTGCCCACCATTGCTTTCTTGTTAAATAAAATTCTTGGCATTGTAGATTAATTGAAATAGAAAGAAATTTATTTTTTTCATGTATTTTTTGACCAATTTACAAAAATGTAGATCATAACTAAGGAATTTTGAAAATTAATTTTTTGTTATCTATAATTGGCCCAATGAGGTCTTTGAATTGCTTTTCAATGCTAAGTATCGATGCAACTAATGTGATTAAGGTTGTAGCAAGTTTAGAAGAGGGACTAGAAGATGAGTTTGAAGTTTGTTTTGAAAGAGATGAATTTTTTTAATACATGGTAAACTTGTATGAACAGTTTTGTGAAATAGTTTTGGTTAATTTGTACTTTCAATCAAAATTATATCCATGTTTATTTTGTAATACACAATTAAAAAGTGAATTATTTTCACAAAAAAGATTGGTTGAGTAAATTATGTGGGTTTGATACCCCAAACCTAAATTTTTAGTAAATAAACACAATTGATTGTTCTCAAAACCTAAATAACCATTTCCATAAGGAATTAGATTTTTTTTCTACATATTTGAAAACATGAAATTCATGCAAACCAAATGTGACTATTTAAAAAAAGATTAAAAATAATCATTTGACACTGGTTTATTCCATTGTTGTATCAATATATGCAAGTGAATAATATTTTTCTATCAATTTTTTAAAAAAAAACACCAACCAATCTAAGAAGGTGTTATGAAGTATTACATAACTTGTGCCCCTCACTGAAAAAAAATTATATAAGTTTTAAAATAAAATATAATAACATTGAGATTAGCCTAGTATTCCTTTTTGTAGGAAGGAAACTATTGATAACATGCAAACACTTAAAAAACAAGCATAATTTTAGGCTTAGCGTGGCATATGCTATTGAGCCTATGTGTTGTTGCACTACTGAATGAAATTTGAAGAGGGAAAATGGTACACCTTCTTTAGCCTAAGTCTGAAATCCAAATTTATTTTTCTAAAGGATTTATTTTATTTTAATGAAAATTTTAATTATAAAATTTCTCGAAATTCAATATCT
>Ga0209208_10010780_pt1 | contig 11789 bp, 7 predicted proteins | sample S1TSphfallax_3_FD_187694 | JGI IMG/M metagenome (GOLD analysis project Ga0209208, IMG submission 187694) | Host-associated microbial communities from peat moss isolated from Minnesota, USA - S1T2_Fd - Sphagnum fallax MG (SPAdes) (version 2) | ecosystem: Host-associated > Plants > Peat moss >...
ATGATTTTCATCTTGTAACCTCCATGCTTTTTTTTATATTAAAAGTTTAAAAACAACTTTTAAGTTTGTATTTCATTGAAAAATAAAAAATCAAGAAGTTTTCCATCAATACCATTTAATAAACCCAAGATGCATCACATGTGAATCTGATTTTTCTTCAAGATTCAAATTAGCATAGATTTATGAAGTTTACATTATAATGAACTCAAAAAAATCTACCAATAATAATGCACAAATGAAATGTTTAAATAATAAAATAAAAAATATGAAACAACTAAAACAAGTAAAAGAATAAAATAAAGTTGGAGAAAGAAAAAAAAAACATAACACAAAAAAAAAACAAAAAAAACCCCAAACAAGGTGATTTGTTTTATAATACAAAATATGGTTCATAATCTATGTATATATAATTACATGTTAACATTATATTTTCATATCATTTTTTAAACCTATGAAGCCATATAAGTCAAAGGACAATACTTTAACAATAATTCTATAATCAAATTGTTGATAATAAACTCGCATATCATAACTACATCAAATTCCCTTAATTTGTTAAATTTTTATCTTACTTGATGATTATTTACCTAATCTATTACAACATATTTTTTTAAGTTTTTGTAACGTGGGTTTAACAATTTCATATATTTACAACCCAAGTTTAAGAACTAATTAAACTGAATTTATAAATAACAATTCAAATTACAAAATTCAAGATATGTTATATTATGGACACCTCAATTTTATTAATAAAAAATGTTACATGAGTTTGATTCATCATTGAAATGCAACAATATTTATCATTAGCTTTCTTCATTCATGTGCTTTTACACAAATGCAATCAAATTTGAAATAATGACATCTCATCAATCCATAATAAAATTATATATATTTTTTATAACAATGACTTAAATCATCCATGGAAAAAAAAAATGTAATATTTTTTAATTTTTTACTTTAACATTTGTGAAAAATATAATTTGTGTTCATTTTGGCAACAAAATGAACATCAAAATCTTGAAGATATATATAATATTCTAGTTATTATTTTTTCCATTATATATATTTTTAAATTGCCAATTTTAATGGAAAGGTACTAAGCAATCACAACTCAAGGGCCTACGTATGCACTTCAATCCTTATACAAGAAGATTCTAAAAAAATTAAAAATGATCATGGTTTAGACATCATCAAAAAATTAACACAATTAGTTATAAATAATACCATTTCTAAGCACTTTAAGTTAGATATATTTTAGATAAACAAGATATTGAAACAAACATAAGGAAAGATAATAAATATCAAAAGGAAAAGACTAAAATAGACTTTTGTCAAAAAGATCTACAACAAATTGAATAGTTCTTTCAATTGACAAATGGATTTTGATCAATGCAAAGACACATGCTAGTAATAACTAGTTGAGATTTATCAAGTTGTTTTGACATACTAAATGATGTAAGTCCTTCCTCATCCCTAGTTAACATATCTAGTCAATGAATGATTAACACACTTTATTATAAATGACAAACATTTGAAAATGGGAAATAAGAGTTTTCAAACGGTGTGGTTTTGTAAGGTCTCCTCTAGAAGGCAAAGGTGAAAAATTTACACTTGCAAGAACTTGGTGGTTAACTCATACACTTGGTGTTAATTCAATCAAATACCTTGCAAAAGTTCACATTCACCACATTTTAAAGTTTTGTTTCGTTGAGCTCTAAAATTTCAATGTTGAGTATTTATTTATTCCCAAAAAAAACAAAGATAGAATATTGGGTCACTTGGTAACAAAATGAACACCACAAATCCTAACATTGACCAAAAACAATCATGAGTTGAAAACATCACATGAACAAAAAACATACTCAACAATAACAATATATTTCTCACCAAGTATGTCAAGCTCATCATGAAGCACTTGTGTTCAACCTCTATGTTGAGGCTTGTAAAAGGTGCTACAAAGTTGTGTGCCTACAAGAGAAGAGTGTAATAAACACGATTTGTAGGGTCACATATTGAGCACTACTAAAGGTGCTCTAAGAAATTTTTTTTACCATCTTAAACTTATTAGGCATGAAATATTAGCAATGATGAATGAACTTCATGTATTTACAAATGAAAAAAGAACATCCATTATCGATTAACAATGAATGTTTGTGGATGAACATCATCCCTTAACAACTCATTGAGCTACACAAACTATCATATGAAAATCCTAATTGTACAATTGATTCTGAAATTCCCAATACATGTTTTATGACCTATGTTGGCATTGTTGCTACATGTCATTCATGAAACTATGTTGATTCTTTGGAATTTTTTGTCTATCCTTCGGGTGAAGGTGTTGTCAAAGCCATTCTAATGTTTTGTTTGTATGTGGATGGTTTTAAGTATTTGTGCATGATGACATAACAGCAAATCTTTTCATACAATGCCCTCGAGGATTATCTTAAACTACAAAATTGTCTTCAAAAGTCAACATGGACATAGCCGTCATCTATTAAAAAAATTCCACCTAAATGATTGCAAGCACCTGACTTAATGTGTATCCAATGGATTTGAAGATCAAGTTTTACGGCAAAGTGTTGGACCATTTACCTTCAATATGAAATAAGAACTGAGGAGCAGCCAAGGATCCACACCAACTTCATCAGCGCCAGACAGTGGAGAGGGATTCCAGTAAGGTGCTTGTTCTCTCTCCACAGTGAAGATTTCTCTCTTCAATCTGCTCTATATCCTTCTTCCAACCAGGCATAACCTCTTCTGGCACTTTTGCAAGAATCCCGGTCAGCACCCCCACTGATGCATAGGACACCCATTTAAAAGGAAGCTAAAATGTGATTTGTCTGGCTCTTAATATTTGAGAAACAATATTGTGAACTCCATCAACCTGAAACTCCTACAATATGGCTTTTCATACAAAAAGCTGAACGCAGTACAAATGCTTGCACAACCCAACAACTGTTGTTCAGCAATTCATGATAAATGTGGTGAAACTCCATTACAAAACAGCGCCTTAGAATTTCAACAACTAAATCTTTTTTCACTTGATGTACAATAGATCCTATCTAGAAAACAGAAGAAAAAATATCCACTCTTGGTTCAGGAAGACAGAGAAAATTGATTCAAGATGTGGGAGAGAAAGTGTCTCACAACATAAAAATCATGCTGCTAAAGAAAATCCAACTTGGATCTCTTAACGCTCTTGTCTCCTTGCACTCCAAATGGTGCTGCAGACAATACTTCTTGTTGTTATTGTTGTTGTTCTGCAATTCTTGTCGTTTCCAAGCCCAGAATATGATTTTCTCTCCCCAAGTATCAAATCAGGACATCCACACAGAAAACCCTCCCATGGTGAGTGGGTCATGGATGGGACCCATTGCAAAATCCCACATGGGTAGGTACTCTTCTTCTTCTTTCTTCTTCCCACAGGAGCACCAACTTGAACTATTAGCATAGATAAGCGTAGCTGAAGGAGCAAAGATAGCCAAACTAGAAGAAGAAGAACATATAACAGCCAGCTCTCGTTAGGGCCTGGATTAGGGTTTAAGAGAAAGAGAGCGTATGAGGACGTGCTTGATGTCAGTTTCTAGTTCTTTTCCTCCATTCCTGTGTCGTTTCGATTCTCAATTGTCTGCAGATGGAAGGAAGCTTGTAGCACACCTTCCATGAACGTGGAGAATGTACTGGAGCTCTTAGAATCGCTCAAGAGACAACACAAGGATACTGGGGGCGGCATTCTTCTTCGTTAGAATGGAACAACTACTGAGGAGGGGGATGAAGAGACAGCCGAGAAGATGGTGGGACGGACGCTACAATTCCAGCAAGCATCATCCCCCTTAGTAAACGTTGCTCTTAGATTGTTGGGGGTTCAAACGCCTCTGGTATGGGTCTGTCTCTCTATGGGTTTTTCTTTCTTTCTTCTTGTGGCTCCTGCCTGAATCACCAATTGTGGTGATGGATCTTTTGAGTTTCCAAGTCTGAAAATTTGTGCAATCAACCTGGTGGGGATGATGATGATCTTGCTGTGATTTTGCTGGTGATGGGTTATATGCACAGGTTTGTGACACAGTGAACAGGTTTTTGGTTGACAGCCTTGCTTCAGTTCTGCAGGTGAGAAATTTCTCAGCATTTGAGTTGCAACAAATTGCACAAAAGTTTGAAATGCTTGTTGCAAGTGGAGAAACTAATGGTACTAATGACTGGGTGAATGCTTGATTGGGTTTTTGAAAATCAAGAACACATCATTGACATGAATTTTTATCTGTTTTTTTGGTTTCTGAATTTGTCGGTTTCTTGCTTGTTGCTGATGTATATATGTCTCGTTGGATGTCATTCTTTGCAGGAGATCTCATTTTCGAATTGGTGGAGATGTTTTTGAAAGCAGGCACAGATGTGAGTTCTTACTCACAGCAGCCTTCTCCAAGATCTTTTGTCTATGTGAGGACTAGGATCAGCACAGCAGAGCACAGAGTTAGTAAGCAGCCTGGGCTGTGCAGGGGATTCTCAATATCTGCTTGAAGAACAAGGAAGAGATTTACAACCAGCTCAGTCCTTTTGCCAGGTGCATAAACTGTTTCTCTTCACAAGATAAACAAGCAATTGGACAGTCAATCTAGATCCGATATCTTTGTTAATTTACAACGTCTCTACGTTTGTTGCTGCACCAAGCAGTATCTGTTGAGAATGCAGCGAATGTATCTGAGAAGACCTTGGAGATTTGCACTGGGGGAAGACAAATTTTTTTGCCCCTGGTTACACTAAGATTGTGATTGTCAAGAAGGATGAAACCTTGATGTACTTTGGACACTCATTCAAAGATATTTGTGCACAGATTGCATGCATGGCAGCTCTGGCCATATCTCTTTAAGCGTAATGTCTCTGCTCTGGCACATCATGCCATGCAGCAACCACCAGGCTCAGTGAAGGGAGAGCTACAGAATTGTGGAGCATTTTCTGCCATGGTTGCTAGTCTGGCACTTGCTCCAGACCTACTTGCAGAAGCTGAACGCCTTCGTTGCTCATGGTTCCTTTCAGTGAATAGGTACTCACACCAAAAATCTCACTTTCCTCCAAACAGCGACATAGAAATTTAATTTTGTTACTAACCTCCAGTGAAGGCTGACTTGGTACCAGCAGTCCTGTGAAGCTATCAATACTAATAAGTCTTCACAGGTTCAGAAAGGTATGACAGTACACAAGAGAGGATTGCTTTGTAAGAAAATGTCAGCTGAAGTTTACTGTTGGTCCTTAGGTGATGGTGGGCTTGTTTCTAGAAAAAGGATCAGATTTATGATGATGAATTTGAAACCCAATAGCTTCACATTATTGAGGACAGGACACCACAGAGGCTAAATCTAGTTTCTTCACAGTACACTACCCTCCATATGAACTCTTGACTCATGGTGAAGTCTAAATTTTGTTATATGAAGAAACTTTTGAGCATGCAACAAAATTAAGCAAGCTGATCACCAGGTGCATAGTGCAGTTAATGGAATTGCATATGGAGCTGGCAGCTGCTGTTAGGTTCATTGCCAATAACCCAATTCCAAGGGAGCTCATAAGTAACAGATTTGAACTAAGTTGACTTCCTCTCCATAGTTCTTTAGCAGGTCAGTCCTTTATTTTTAGCAGCTACTTATTTGTCTTCTCTCAAGCTGCATGTCAGCTTTGATAAAAGGAAATGGGTTAGTTTATCTTGTTCTTAACCTCTACACTTCTTGCATGGGACATTGTGATCTATGAGATTACACAATCAGATTGGAGGTCAAAATAGCTGTGGAATGCCAATATACACTGCCAGTTCAATGAATGAAACTAATGTTTGACATGGTTCTTTGATGGAACAAATCAGCGGCAAGGAAAGCCAGCAGTGAAGGATGTGAAGTTGGAAAGGACACAAAGTTGGCTCTGAAAATCACATTAGAAATGACAAGACCATAACATGAGCACTGAGTGTATCACTACTCCAAAGCAGAAGACCAACCTGCATTATGGCCTTCAACATTCAGACTCTTGTTCTGTCCATGCCTGAGAATAATCAATCAGGCAAAATTCTTGGAATCTGCTTCTGACTGCATAATTCTGGTCCCTTTCCGAAGAGCAGGCATGTGATTTTTTGCCTTCTGTCATATGATTCTTGAATGTCTTGTGGCATTGTTACTCTACTACAGGTTGCTGTTGCCCAAGACAGCTCCTATTTCCCAGAGACTAGTTGTCAAAACAAATAAATCAAAACAGTAGCAATTTTGAAAGCTACTACTTACAGTGGGGTTCCACTTCCAATGGTCCCTTTACTTTAGATTAGCAAGCTGCAAAACATGGTGAAACACACCAAGTTCCAGAAACAGGTACACAATTGTCAACTCTTCGGGCAATGTACAAGATCTATTTAACACATCTGCACTTCCATTTCAAACTTGGTCACATGCCTATTATGGGCATGTCTTTGGAGGAGGGAGATGTACAACAAAAGTAACCCTGGATGCAAGAATCACTTTTATCAGTTTACTCGTTGTGAAGATTCTAACATCATCTAAGCAGAATATCATTTTGAAAGTGCTTTGAAGACTTGGTGTAAAAGTGAATTACCTCATAGATAGCTCAACTAATTGTGTCTCTTCCAAATTATGGATCTGACTGTCAGAGTTTACAAATAGGATCTTCTGAGGCCACATGGTAAGTAAAAACATGTAAAAGCTTGGCATTCTGTGATACTAGAAAGTGGGTGCCACTTAGAGGAAGTGTTGTGATGGATGCAGAATCTGCAGGATAAATATCTCTAGTGCTGTACAGTGCAATGTGATTCTATGCTACAAGCTCAATGACAAAACTGTGAACTTTGGGCACTTAGCATGTGTAGCTGCCAGCCCTGTTCCACATTCTTCGATGGCAGAGTAATCCAATCTTATATTTAGTGAGTTGAAGTAAAGCACCGGAGATAAAAACTACTCACCCTGATACAAAACCTTGATGTGCCAGCCACAGAGCAGCTTTTGCACAGGCAGAGAGAGACAGAGCCCCTGCTGGGAAAATTGACTGGGAAGGAACTTTAGCTATGTTACAACTCTACCTTTCACAAGCCTTTCTTGGCTTCTGAAAAGTCAGAATCGAGATCAAGGGACTTTTGATAGGCTGCAACTGCCTTCTCCTTTTGGCCGCTCTTCTCGTAGCAACTTGCCAACATGCATTGTACATCAACATTGTCTGCTTTCAGACTCAAGGATTCTTCCAAATCCGCAATGGCTAAATCCAGACCTCTCCTTCCTTTGTCCTGCTCCAAAAACAGACCTGGAAACACAATCCAAGCAAATACAGCGACAATGTCATTCATAGTGCATTCTTCATTTTCCTCAGTGCGAAACCCTAAACCCTCTTCAGTTTAGGGTTTCTCATGAGCTCAAATGCAGTTAGGGTTCGTTGACAAATCACTAACTCCCGAGAGAAACAGACTTACTTGCGCGCTTGGCAAGCGCTTCCGCCTTTTCGGAAGGGGACAGGGAACGAGAAGCGGGTTTGGTGAGGGCCGTTCTCAGGGAGCGCACAGCTGCGGCAGGGCGACCCAGCTGTTGCAGTGCCAAAGATTTCACGATGTGCATAGCGGCATCCTTAGGGTCCAGAAGAATGGCAGCATCCGCTTCAGCCACGGCCTCGCGCGCTATCTTCCGCCCCACTGCCCCGGCGTTCCCAGGACTCCGCGACTTCGCCAACAACTGCGCGGCCTTCACGAAATGTCGCCGCGCCTGCGACCGCGATGCCCCACGAGCACGCATCCTGCCCGCCACAGTGCTACCCAGCATCTTGACTGCCCACAACAGACCTAATCCGAGCACAACCATCGCCAAGGTCACCAGAATCTCCATCAAGAACAAAAACCTCTCGCGTCTTCTCGCTCTTTCTTCACCTCATCGGAGCTTTGGTTTTCTTTTCTTTTTTAGCAGATTTCGATAAACCCATCTCCAAACTCAGCCCAGAGAAAGAGACACAGCGCTTGATTCTTGGGAAAACGCAAATCATTTAAATTTGGCGGACACCTCTGCGTCTTCGTCGTCGACTTCTTCCGGTTCTTCGACGTCGTCTTCTTCGTCTTCAAAACACAGCAGCACTGTGCACATCAAGGGATGAGACTTGAAAGGATGAGACTTGACACGTTCGTTCGTATGGATGACATTTAGAACCAAATTATCACAGGACACAAAAGGGACTTCACAAATGTGGCTTTTTCTATTTCTGCAAATGATCATTTCAAAGTAACAAAATTGGATTATTTAATGACAAAAATTGACCCTCGTTGTGTTTTTTTTAATTTAGGGTTGGCAAGGTTTCATGATTTCACTCCTCATATAACAATATCATATTATATCATGAAAAAAATAACAAACAAATAAATAAAAAATGAATTATGTTTTATTATATTAATATACTTATTCCTTCTAAAACTCACAAACTTTGTGTACCATAAGTTGCATCTATGGTCAAGTTTTATAAAACATTTTGTACGAGTAAACTAGAAGGATACATTTGATTGCAAAAATTGCAATGGTATTAAACACAATGTTTTATGTAAACAATAAGTTTTTGTTGTTATTGGAACTATGAACTTGAGACATTTAAATACAAAGGAAACTAAGATTAATTGTATTAAGGATAAGTTGTCTTCTTATATATATAAACATAAATAGCAATGGTTGTAATCCTATAAGGTCTACATGTGTCCATTTTGAATACATTTCATATTGTATGTAATAGTCTAATACATTATTTATGAACTATTGTAATCCTACATTATTTATCAATATACTATATTCATCCAAAAGGTTTCATGTTTGAAAAATGTTCATGAAAGAAACTAGGTTAACTTTGCTCTCTACCTTATTTCATTGAGTTTCCTTTTGAATGTTTTTTCTTGTTCACACCATCTTTGGTTCCACTTACTCCATTGTTGTTAAAATTGAAGTTTGAGGTTGTGCAAGTAGTAAATTAATGATGTCTACAAAATTTGTGCAATTTTGAAATGTAGTTAGACTCAATATGTGAAAGAAACGTCATGTTTTCACATGTTTTTGACCTTTCATGATTTGCAACTTTATGTTGTATAGATTTCAAGTATTGATGCTCTATGGGATTTGGTATACAAAAAGATTTTCTTCCCTTATGTGAATTATTTTGTGAGTTTCTAAATCCATGTTTTAAAAAAAATAAATGTTAGTTTTATGTTTGGATGTTAAAGTTGAACATTTACTCGAAAGTTCAATTAACAATGTTTTGCATGGAATTATAATTAAACTTCTATCACCTTTTTGGTTTCATTTCCTCCTTTGCAAGAGAGTTGTCTTGTATTGCCTTTTGTAATTGTTGTCTTTGGAAACTATTGGTTATATGTTTTGGCTAATTTTTTGGAGACTTTGCAGCTCAAATGTTTTTCAAATGTGTTATTGCTATGATTATAAAATCTCTTGCACACATACAAGCCTATGGATTTGAACTTATGAAGTTATTCTCATTCTAAGTGGTCATATGAAGAAGTCTTTATACACATGATTTGAATTCTTGTTAGGTGTCATGAGATTGTGTGTTTAGTTCAATTACAATCATATAACCACGGATTTGATGCAAATGTATCATCAGTTTGAATATAATTAAAATAATATCTCTTGGAAGAAGCAATTGGTGTGTCTTGATGAATAATATGGGTTGTTGACAATAGACAAATTGGGCAACCATGCTACATAAAATTACACTAACATGGTCCATATTTACAACTATTATTGGTTACATTCCAAGATTGTTGAAACTTTTGAAATGCTTGTCATGTAGTAAGGAATTATGAAAATGTTTATTATCATATCCAAAGTGAAAGCATATTTGAATGCTTTTGGCTCAAAGATATGTTCACTAATGAAATGATGTTGGGATGGAATATGTTTGTTTCATGCATGGAATTTTGGATGTTTATTGAATGCAATGGAACTTTTGTTATTCACATAAATAATAATAAGAGATGGTTGTGGGAAACCAAGCTCATGAAGAAGTGCATGCAACCAAATAATTTCTATTGTGGCTTTACATAAAGCCATGTATTTTGATTTGATGCTAAATAAGGCAACATATTTTGTTTCTTGTTGTCCCAATTGACAACTTTACCAACAACTAACTAATAATAAGTAAAGGTGGAATGTTTGGTGTCTTGATCATTCACCCAATTTTGCATCTAAATAGACATGTAGGATTGCACCATTCGTAATTTTATAATAATGGAATCCAATGTTAAGTGTGTTATATAAGTGTCATAGTATTCGCTTAACTCCTTGCCAATGACATGATTGGGATTTGATAAACACTAGGATAAATTTGAAACTACATAATCATAGTTGAAGCATGTATACACTATGGCATGCATTAAGTTGTCAACATCTTGGGAATATGGAATTGTACTCATGTGAGTCTAATTTGCTAAGGTCTTTGGACAATCTTCCTTGGTATATTCGATATCACATTCCATTAATGTAAAAATTGAATGACAATTTACCATGTTATACCGGAGCAACAAGCCTTTCAATCATTTAGTTTGGGTGAACAAAATCCAACCATCATCATGATTATGGAATATTGATTATGAAATATTTCAAGGTGATTTCAAATTCTTCTTTTGATATGAAAATAAGATCATGTATTAGGTTAATCTTGTTGCTTACTATTATCCAAAAAGCAAGGAAAATAATGTCATTTAATGTGTGTTTCACATAAATGGTGGGATTTGATATAATCCTTTGGAAGCCTTTAGAAAGTAAATATGTGTCAAAGCGCTGGTACCATGTGTGAAATTATTGATGCAATGCATATATGGATTTCAATCATTTATAAACAATTTGAAGGTTGCAAGGTTTCTCTAAATCTTTTGGTACAGACATGTAATTTCTTTTTATAATCAACATAGTTATTTGTAAATGCAATTTCAAGACACAAGAATGTAATTACATGAGCCTTGAACCATGAATAGGATAATTTGGAATATTATGGATGGAATCATGAAATATAAAATGATGGATGAAATCAAATGATAAGGATGATTATAGGGCATGGGCATGAAATATGGATATATATTACTCAATATTAACTAAGAAAAAAAAATTCAACCGTCAAACCCAACATTCCAATTGACCTAGAAGAGTAATCTTCAAGCCTACACATAACCCTATTTAGTTGAACATTCATAGTAGTGGTCTCTTTCTACCATTTCCATTGGTCGTTTAAAATTCTCACAAACTTACCAAACCTTATTAGACATTTAAGTATTAGTTGATTTAAAATAACTATGAAAAAAATCAAACCATGAAATCAAACAATTTCATTGGCCATAACTTTTTTTGTGCACAAGCCTATTCAATGCCCTTCATATATTAATACTATAGCCCTTAGTATGCAAATCCAGGGTAGAAAATACTAAGGCAAATTGCAGTGCAGTCGGCCTGTCAGAGAGAATGTGGGAGGATGAACTATTCTTATTTGCTCTCTTTAGAGCAGTTTCATGTTCATGCTCTGTTTTCCATAATGAGAGCTTTTCTGCCCATACAGAAACAGGAATATGGGACAATTCAGTGCATTCTTGTATATTGGACATACAAAGAAGATTCACAAGAACTTGCAACAAACTTTGCACATTTCAAAGGTACATTGAAACTTTATTTGTGAAGAGTTTCTTGACTGTCTTAAAAATAAAACCTACAACTGGCTCCCAGATTTGTGGGGTCAGAATTGTTGGAGATTCCCTGTGTTCAAAGATTTCTTGAATG
>Ga0209208_10010781_pt1 | contig 11789 bp, 5 predicted proteins | sample S1TSphfallax_3_FD_187694 | JGI IMG/M metagenome (GOLD analysis project Ga0209208, IMG submission 187694) | Host-associated microbial communities from peat moss isolated from Minnesota, USA - S1T2_Fd - Sphagnum fallax MG (SPAdes) (version 2) | ecosystem: Host-associated > Plants > Peat moss >...
CGCCTGACGCCCACAGTCCCACCCAGCGAGGAGCTTCACTTGACTGCAGGAGAATTTTGGCTTTCTCGACGACTTCATCTCCCCCGAATATTGTGTAACTGTCCTGACGCCTTAGCACTGGACGTCCTGTGGAGGTGGCTTGCTGGATGTTGATGGGCAATGCACTCGGGGGCGATCTCGTTGATGATGATGATGTCCACGCCATGGAGTCAGCCTGATCCTTAATGCGTCCATATGCCTCAGTTGTAGTGATGACGCCAACATCGCTGCCGTAGTAGCTGGTAGGCGTCTTCATTGCCACTTTGGTGGTCTGTGCCATCTCTCGTCGCTGCATATCTTGTTGCAACTCAAGAAGCTGCTCGCTGATCTCTTTCAAAGTCTCGCGCATGCCAGAAATCTCTTCCTTCGTTGTCACCGAAGCTTGAAGACTCACGATGCTGGCTTCGTCGAAAAGATTGCCGATTTTCACTGTCTCCTTCACAAGCCTGCTGGATTGAAAGATTAACTTCAAGCCCGACCTGCTCGACGACTCCTGCAACACCTTCTTTATGGCTTCTAATCTTTCGCGCAGAGCCTCCAGCCATGCTTGCGTTGACGCGTCGCTTCCACCTCCCGTGGGAGAAATGCTAGACACCACGGGCTCCAGGCGACTAAGCATCCCACGCAAACGTTCATAGTCCTTGTTCCCGGCCCAGACAGTGGACACAGTTTGATTCGCGGCGTCACTGAGGAGGCTGACGACAAAGCCTTTAAGTAAGCTAATGGCGGTAGCTACCGCAACAGCTTCGGCCATGTCTTGGGATGCCCCGCAACTCTCAGCTGCAGCTATGGCTTACTTAAGAAACCAATCCTTCATCGGCTTGTGCATGGAGCGGAGGTCTGAAATTAAATCACCCGATTGATGTAGCACAAGGAACAAAACAAAACAACACAAAGTTCGAAAGAAGATGTCTAGTACAAAGGAGAGGATCGGAACGTTTGTCTCGCGTTTTTCATTACTTCCTTGTTTGATGCATTGAATTTCGACATTCCGAGAATCGAGCACAACGTCAACAAATAGTTGCACACCCCGCAACACACACTCCACCTCTGCGGGGATTGATGAGCAAAGTATTTTGGGCGATCCACATCTCTCGGTGCATCTCTCTCTCTCTCCCTCTCTCTCTCTCTCTGCATACCGATATGAACAAAAGGATTTTGATGGGTTATTGATCACAGGGAGAAAAAATGCACCAAAAAGGCCTACTCTCTCTCTCTCTCCCTCACTTACCTACCTATCCACCCATCTACTCACCTACCTACCCATGTGTTTACACACTAAACCTTCACCAAGGCAATGTCAATGACAACCAATGAGGATATTGCAATCCACCAAGTAGGTTGTTTCCCCTCCCTTCCACCTTCCTACCTACTAGCCCTTCAGGTAGGTACTTACCAAACCTAACCTACTTGAGTGCACTTACTTGCCTTGTCATCGTTCCGACGAACCCCCTAACTATCAAGAGAACAATGTTAGAAGAAATCAAATGAGGGTATTGAAAGAAAATTTGTTTCTTAAAAGGGATGATTAAAAATATTTGCCAACACTTTTCATGGGGATATTGCTTGCAACCACCTAAGATGAGGATATTGCATATAAGGTTTAGGTGTTGAGATTGTTTTTATGGTTGTCTTTACCAATATTGCATCATCAAAACAAAATTGAAGTAAGGTGCAATACATGGATGCGTGTATTGCATGATGGAACAAAATGCGGGTGTTGTGTTTGGTGATCTCTTACAAATCCACCTTCATTTTGATCCAATTAATGCATATTGTACAAATGAAGGCCCAAATGGGATTTTTTAAATTTTTTCTCATAATATGCACATAAGAATGTTTAGAAGGTGCTCCCAAATCTTTATGACACTACATGTTTAAGGCATACAAATATCTTATTGTTAATTAAATATAAAACAAAAAAAGGATTTGGCATTTTCTTCACTTTGGGGGACAACTATTTTTTAGTTGCTTGCATCATATGCAACTAAAAATCTTTTAGTTGTTTTGGACAAGTCATGTGCATCCTTGATTATAGATGACAAATGAAATCAAAATCAACATATATGGTTTCATTTGTATGTGAAACATATGGTCTATGCAACTACCATGCAACTAAATTGGTTGGACCTTAGATTGTGCCATTTGTATAAAAAAACAACAAATGTCAATGTGACATGTGGCATGTTTATTAGCCTAATGAGACCTAGTTTAAACTAGTGAGATGCAATTTTTGGCAAATTAAAAGGGGACATGTGATAGTTTGTACGTTAATTTTTGATCAAATTACAATGTGACACATGGCAATTTGTAAGTTAATCTTTTATCAAATTACAAAGAAACACGTGGCAATTTATAGGTAGCCTATGGAAGCTTAGGGTACTTGGGCCTATAATAGTCCACATATGTAGGTTAGTAGGTAATCTATTTACTTATCTATTTAGCTTTTCTTACCTACCTATCGTAGGTAGGTTTAGGTTTAGGTTTAATAGGTAATCAAGTAGGCCTAAGCTAGGAAATAGGTTAGGTTTTTAAATCCTATTTTATTTCAAGTTTAACTTTTAAAAGTCAAATTTATTTGATTTTAAGCTCATCCCAAATGGCATTTGGTTTTTAATGTTCTTTGTGTATTTTCAATGTTCTAATGCATTTGTTTATATAGTTTCCAAACTTAGAAATAAAGACAAAAAATATGGGATAAGTTTTTAATGGCAATTTAATTGTAACTTAATCACATGTACTAACAATTATTAATTAACTAGCTATGTTAGGTTACACTAGCTTAAGCTAGGTACCTAGGGTAGGTTTTGTTTAATTGCCTCCTAACTATATCCATTATTATAATTAATGAAAGATAATATATAATATCATTATATTATTATTAGTGTAGCTATTAGCTACACTAATTAATTATTTTATTATTATTACTAAATTATTAATGTAACTAGTGGTTAGTTGTTTTGTCGTTATTACTTTTGCTATTATTTCATTTGTTATTATTACCAATTTTCAGAATTCAAATAATAATTTAAAAATTTGAAATAATTTTTTTTTAGATCTTGAATATGAATTTGTAGATTCAATATATGAGCATTATGTGTGTGTGTGTGTGCGCATGCATGTGTGCGTGTGTGTATAATTGATATATGAAAAAAAAAAAATTGTATGAGTAATATGTCTTAAATACAGTTTTAATACATACATAAAAATATATCCCTAAATGACCATAGAATACCTCTAGAAGTGCGACTAATTTGGCAACTATTGTGACTAATGGGACATATTAACTTATTCATGGAGAAAAATAGACTTAAAAACCATCTAGCTCATAGGATGAAATTATCAATAGTTACAACATAGTTGAAATTTGATATTATAGTTGTAGATACTCCCAAAACTAATCACAAACAACTACAAGTCACATGTAGTTGTAAATGTCATGGTTGCATTTTGGTGGATTACTACTAGTGCATTGAATTTGCATGTATCCCCTATGTTCATATGTCAAAAAAATTGGAAGGTGAGTGAAGGGATGTTCAAACCTTGGTTGAATGGAATAAACACAAAAACTTACTTCCACAAATGGATGTCAAGCAAGCATAAAAAAAAAAATCACCTTGAGCATACTTATATAATGCAATTTGATCTTTTCCTAATTATTTGGCATTATTGCATGGTATGTCACTCCAACTTGTTTCATTTTATGTAATTGGGTGTTCATTTTGTAAGTATCAATGTGGGTATGGGCCGAAAGACCACCATGGGGACCCAAACCATGAAAGATATATAAAGTGCAATTGTTTGGCCCATTTTTCAATCAAGCGGCTATACACTTGGCCTGAGGTTGCCAAAATACCATTCTATCATCATGCACACACATAAACAAGTGGGGATCCCAACATGGTGCATGTCACCTAGAATCCACCATCTAGATGTCTATGTATGTTTCATGTATGCCACAAAATTTGAAGGACTACATATGGATTCAATTGAATTTGGGGTACATTATGAAGTAATTTTATAACATGCACAAGGCAATTTAGTGGGCATGAATCAATGCAGGGGAAGGCATGAGTTAATGCAGCAGAAAACATGAATAGGGATGATTTCATTAGATAACATGACATTCCCTATTTGGATTGAAAATATAAGAGGGGAAGTTGGTGATTACTCAGAAACCCTGTGGTTTCTATTTAATCGTGAGTGTATAGGCACCTAAGTATAAAATCTTTTAAGTTTACAAAATCCATGTCCTTTCACCATAGGGATCCAAATGCCCACACAATTATATGACATGTTCCAATTTTGTCGCATTGGGGTTATTTTTATTGATGCCACATTTGGCACCAACAATGTGAAATACCATTTGTTCATGTTGATGAATTGTGATCTTCATTGCACTAAGGTACGGATTTATTTTTTAATGTGTGTACTTTACATGCTATTGGAAGATAGTGTGGAGTTGAAACCATGTCCCAATTTTCTTTTGCGTTTGGCATTTGTTGAAAGCCTAACCACTTATGGTCTATGAAAAAAATCAAACATGTGGAGGTGAGGCAAATAATATTTGACTACCTACACATAATTATGTTAATGTCCATTAACCCTAAGGAGACCATTGTGTTTTTCAAAACACGTGGGAAGGAAAAGGTGGTGGAATGTTTTAATATTCTTCAACTTGGTGATGCATGGACTAGATAATTTTGAGCTTATTAAATTGCCAATTTGGTACATACCTCCATCATTTTCAAATGTTTGCTATCATTTTTTAATAGTAGGTGTAATACAAGTTGCTTCAACTATTCCAATTACAACCTAGCCTTCATAAGCATTACGCATATTTTTGCAAAACTATGGATGGTTGGCCTCCATCAAATGTTGCATTTGAGTCAAGATACCGAGGCCAACATAATGTTGTATTATTGTGCCCTAAAATGATATTTTCTTAAAAAACAAAAGGCCTCAAGGGGCTCCACATTGATTAGTTGATTTGGAACCTAACTATGTAATCATGACACAACGTTATATGCACCATGTGGAAATTAAAAAATGAAGGTCTATAAAAAACAAAATGGTGGAACAACTTGGCATTGCAAATTTGGAGAAGGCATTGTTGATCCTCCACACACATATGGTTCAACCTACCTTTGAGGGTGAAATTAGCGATGGTGTTTGGATGGTGTGAAGCCAACAACATTCTGATGTCATTTATAAAGTTTAGGCCCCCTTAATTGGATATGCATGTTGTGTTTATGAGTGGGCATTATGCTATAATTTGTGCAAACACCAAATTATTGTTCTCCTAACATGTACATACCTCACCAAGGAAAATATTATTGAATATTGTGGAACATGGTATGGGACAAATTGTGGTGGTTTCAAAACAATATTTATGGATCCAACATATTTGCAACTTGATGATGGTTATTTGGAAGATAAAGATTGTCACAAGGATTTGGGTGAGGATGCCAATGTCCCGAATGCCTAATGATGGTATGCAAATTGTGGGTTGAAAGGTTCATTCACTCCCATGGAGCAAATTGTATTTCGTTTGCAATGGTTGAAATCACTTTTAAATGCAAGGAAGGTGGTAGTTGTTAACTTTGCAACCATGCAACGTCACTTCTTTAAGTTGTTGCATGTGAGATGGGTCAGTGAATCAATGCACTCAAGAATGGTTTTTAATTGGGCGGAGGATTGTTTGGGGAATTTAATTAATCGATTAAAAGATTGGCATGAAATTATGTTGAAAATTGTGGACTCTTGTAGTGAGAAGATATGGGATTAAAAACTTATTTTGCAATTGTACCATGGTTGGACTTATTGTGGTATTCCACCATTTATGATTACCAATTGTTTCAATGTGTCATTACATGTTTTCCTTTCCATTTGTGAAGTTTAATATGGACATACACAATGTAATTGACATGACACCTAAACCACAATGTTTATGTATTGAAAGTGTGTCAAAAACCCAATAAAGGTTAAACATAATTACTTAAAATTTATGTAATGAAGTAAGGAGGTTAGCAATAACCGAATTAACATATGTATGTAATGCACAAGTCAATAAAACGTTATCACAAATACACCAAAGATCCCATAAAAAACACTACAAGAAATCCCAACTTTTTTTATTGGGATTTTTGGTCAAAAAAAGCCCCCATATGGTCTTTTTGCCCCCATGTCCAACTTGACAAAAGTGCCATTTTGGAGAAGTTGATTTGGACCCAACCATTTTGATTGGGTGTTTTCGGTTGGTCATTTTGATTAAGTTTTTTTTATTGAACCACCGTGACATAATATAATTTGGGAAAAAACCATAAATATATATTATTTAAATTATTTTATTCAAAATTAATTTGAAAATATTAATTAACTAACTAATTACCCTACCTACCCCACTCTAAACTACTCTATCCTAACCTACCTACCTACCTAATTAATAAAACTAATAATTAATTCTATATATATATATATATATTTATTTATTTACTTACCAACCTTATGTCCTAGGCCTAGGTTAAACCACCTAGCTTAGCCACCTAGGCTAGACCAAACCATTTAGGTTAGGCCAAGGCTAGGTGATCTAGTAGGCTTTGTAACCTAGGTTCCCTAATTAAGTCACCTAAGTAGCCAAGGTAACCAAGGTAGCCTAGGTTGCAAATGGGGGGACTTGAACTCCTCACCTCCACATTGAGGAGTCAAGTCTTTAGCCATTGCACCACCACCCCATAAAGGTAGTTTTTTTTTTAACAACATATTGTAATAAACATGATTTTGGACTAACATATTGTAATCAATTTCCATGTTCATTTTTTTTCAACATATGGCATTAAATGAACTTGAATTTTTTTACATTATTTACATAAATAAGTGGGTTAACCTAGGTAGGCAAGAGGTAACCTAACATATTAAGCAGGTATAGGGTTAAACTACCTACCCAATACTAGGTTAGGCTACCTACTTAGTAGCCTAGCCTAAGTTGACATACCTACCTAATAGGCCTAGGTTAAGCTACCTAATTGTTTTGTAGGCCTAGGTGGCCTAAGCTAGGCTACATATGTACTTAGTAGGCTTAAATGGCCTAAGTTAAACTACTTACCTTGTAAGCCTAAGTAGCTTATGGTAGAATGAAATTTAAATTCTTGCAAAATATTTCACATTACTATAACATATTTGCATTTCACATGCATATGTTCACTATTTCTATTTTAAGTCTCAACAAACTTAGCACTACAATTCATTCCAACATCATATTCATAATTATTGAATATAACCAAAATCCGCACTTCAAAATACATTGTAAAAAAACCCTAGAAACAATATTACAATTCATTTCATCATAATCTAACATTATAGAAAATTCATAGAAAAGTTGAACATAGAATTCACTATAGAAGTCTATGATTTTCTATATTACTAAAAACATCAATCCAAATTACAACATAATCCTATGTTTTGTTGAAAAAAAATCCAAAACAACACTTGAAATATGTGTTATATCAAAACAAAGTCTATGGTTTTTTACCACAAGTACCTCTAGCTCCTCTTACTCCTCTCTAAAAATTCCCTATCTCATCTTCTCCTCTCTCTTTTTGTTTTTTAAAACTCTCCCCTTTTGAACTATCCCAAGTCACATCATCATGATTCAAACAACAAGAATTCAAAATTCAAACTAACAAAGTTCCCTGATTAATCCCTATATTAACTGCCTTGTTCATCCAAAATCACATACTCATCCTACCCCCTTAACAGCTTACGTTATGTACGTAGCTACCAAGTAGACCTTGATAGCCTATGTTAAGTTACTTTATACCTAGTAAGCCTAGGTGGCCTAAACTAAGTACTAGTTAGTAAGACATGCTACCTACCTACTAGGCCTAGATGGCTTATGTTATTTACTTAGTGTAACTTACATACCTATAATAGGCCACCTAGGTTAATAGGCTACCTACATTGCTAATAAATCTACCCAATAAGCCTAGGTCATCTAAGATACGTACCTAGAAAGCTGACACTACCTAATAATTATGTTAGGTTAAATAGGTAGTTTTGGCCTAACCTAACCTACTAATTATGTTAGGTTAGGTAGGTAGCCTAGGCTTAACAAATAAGCTAATTCATCAAATAAATATGTTTGATTAAATGTCGAATCATAATGGTCAATTTTACTAAGGTTCAAATCAGGATGGTCAATTTGACTAAACCCTATCCATTCAATATGGCCATTTTGATAAACATTTGTCCATTTTAACTAGATATTTGACTTGACACTTGGTTAAAAAGGTCATTTTAATCACATGTATTAGTTAAATGTAACATGTGTTTTTCATGCCCTAAACATTTTGTCAAAATGCACTTACCTTCGAGTTAATGTGGACACTTTGGTCAAGTTGGCTTTTTAAAAAGTCATGTTTTCTTATAATGAAATGAAAACCTTTAATAAAATATTAATTTAAAAAAATTACTACCATTAAGGTGATGTAAATACATTTAAGATTCCATAAAAAATGAAATAACTTAATTAAGCTAAATAGAATGCACATTATTATATTGGCACAAAAAGTGGGGCGGCTTGGTGGTCAAAGATTTTATTTCCATCCTTGGGGTTCAAAGATTAATCCTCACAAATGACACGAGTTGTGGTCAATAGTGGTAACTTGACTGAATATTCCCTACCTACATAGCTTACTAAATAGATTAGGTGGCCTACCTAATAATTTAAATTAGGCTTTTAGCCTAGTCTATGTAATGACACATATCAACAATTTGTAAGTTGAAATTAATGAAATTATCAAAAATATAATATATATACATAAATAATTATTATATTTCTAATATTAACAAATATTTATATAAATAATGCAACTACATTGCTTAGTCATAAAAATAGTTGCAAAACATCAATGCTTCATAAGCTAGTTTGGATAGATGAAATGTTCATGTATATTACATCTTTATGCAATTGCCATTGTGATTTGATGCCACTTCTTTTTGTGTGACTGAATTTTTATGCAACTTGTTTAAAGTTACTGGAACAAATTGTAATCACATGTGGCATTTATGATTAAAAAATAGTCAAAAACGCAATCATTAATATGCAAATTCCTTGTAATGACATCTTTACATAAAACGATTTAGGAATCCCAAATGTGTTACATTTTTTAGCATTTCATTCTTCATCCCCCATTTGTATTGTTTCATTGAAATGCAACAAAAGGGGCCACACCTTTTTCATTTTGCTTCTTGGAACAATGTGGAACTTATTTTTCTTAAATGACATCACATGTAAACAATAGACAATCCCTCACTTATTGGTGATAAAACCTTAACACATCGCCAATAGATTCTTGAACCTTCCACCCCAAATCCCATTTTCTCTTTTATAAACAACCAAAGCTTCAATATGTTTTGCATTCCTTAATGTTTATCATCCTCTCTTCACCACATTATCCATGATTTTATTGATGAATATTGTTTAAATTGTCTTAAGTATTAATAGTGCAAAAAAATAATACAAAAGTAACCTGAACAAATCTAAATTGAACTTTTAACTACCTCAAAAGCATGTCCCTTATTTATAACAATTGCACATTCCATATTTTTCAAAAATGACAACAATACACTTAGTTTTTTTCCAGTGCAAAGTGATGTTCATTCTTCCATAGTGACTACTTTAAATTTCTTCCCTTGACCAACCTTCCCACCATCACAAATTAACAACACCAATTAGAGGCCCTTAACCACCATCATGCCTTTAAAAGAAAATTTCACAACATGAAAAAACTAAAATCACACACCACACATTAAAAGTTAATAGGAAACAAAGCACCTTCAAAGCTTGAATGCATTTCTCTTCATCGTTAGCAAGCCATTGAAACATATAACACACAACAAACAAACCAAATTATTTCAAAAAAGGAAACACCTTCCTACCTTAATTCTTTCATTAATCATATTCACACCACCCTAAATCAAAACTAAACTATTGAAAGTTAAAATATTTTTAGTCAATTCATCAACTTTCCATCCAATACTCCTATTAGGTCACAAACATACCAAGCCAACAAACATGTCACGTCAAATTTTGTGTTACCTAACATTATATACATGAGTTTGAAAGAAAAATATGTTTCACAACATCAATTTATCATTCAGTTACTTTCAAATGTGGATGGTGTTTATGTAAAATTAGGGCATTTTGTCCCATAAAAAAGATAATTATATACTTAGTATTTATCCCCCTCTTTTAAATAGAATTGCAAACTTTAAACTATGCAAATAATTGAAAGTAATTAAGAACTTTCCAACTAAACATGACACAATGTGAAGGTCTTTTCTTTCCAATTTTGTGGTGTAAGCACATTAGCAATCATCCACAAGAGGAATTAACCAAATTTTGTTACAAGTTAAATAATATATTTTAAATATAAAATATTGTTATATTTTTGTGATTTGTTGGAACCTATTATCTAAATACAATGATATCAAAAATGTTTTCTTTCAAATTTGTTATGTGAATCACATTAGATTTTCTTGTCACCAAGTGGCAATTTTTTACCCCAAAAAAAAAGCTTCCAAATGGGCTATTCAAAATATGTACAAAGGTAATATCTTTATAATTATTTAATATTTCCTTTGTAGTTATTATGTTCTTATGAAGAGACATTGCAATTTATGTAGAAAAAATTATTAATAATTCTTTCACTGAAGGTATTAACGCATATTTGTAGGTGAAAGTTTTTTTCATCCAAACCTTAAAGATTCCAAACCCATTATTGGATATTTAGGGTTTGGATGAAAAAATATTTCACATTTGTTCTAAAATGTTTCTTATACAAGCAATGTTGTTCCACCACAAATGAAGTGTGCAAAGAAGGCCTAAATGACCCAACATTGATTAGTGCACCAATCTTGTTTTGCGGACTAGGTGGATGAAACCCAAGTTCACCCCTAGGTTCCACACCTAGGGTGATTTATTTATTTATTTTCCCCCACGCTTCTTTAACCCCCGACAATCACTCCTACCTACCCATCCTATCCCCTACCTTCTCCTTTCCTACCTCCTTCGGCAATTCACCCTAGTGGGAGTTGTTAGAAGTTGAGGTGGCTTGGAGCTTGAGGGACCTTTGTTGGAGTGGTTTTGAAACGAATGAGCTTGTTATGCAAAGGCGTTTGATTGATCTAAGAAAGTTGAAAGGTAGGAAGGATCTTGAAAGAGGGAACTTGCTATAGTAGGTTTGGAAGGAGGGAGCTTCTTGTAAAAAGGTGTTTAGTTCATTTAAGCAAGCAAAATGTTTTTAAGGTTTTTTTGTTTTGGGTTTTAAGGGAAGGAGCAAAAGGAAAGAGCAACAAGGAGGAAAACTTATTTAATCTTTTTCTCATGGGAGTTTTTTTGTGTATGTTTTTACTTGTTTTTTTTCCTTTTCCTACTTTTTTTTTTTCTTATCATACTTCTTTTTTAAAAAATTTGTGTTTGCGTTTGTGTTTTGTTTTTATGCTTTGTTTTTGTCTTTCAGTTTTTTTCCTATTTTCTCTATTCATGTTTTTAAAAATAACTTCTTTTCTAATTTCTTTTCTAATTTTCTTCCTAGTTTTTGTGTTTGTTTCTTTTTGTTTCTATTTTTTTGGTTTATTTATTTTTGTGTCTTCTTTCACAAAAAAAAAAACTCTTTTTTTCTTTCCTATTCATGTTCATTTGCAGATTTTTCTTTCAATTTCTTTTTTCATTTGTTTTTTTTTTTTTT
>Ga0209208_10010782_pt1 | contig 11789 bp, 9 predicted proteins | sample S1TSphfallax_3_FD_187694 | JGI IMG/M metagenome (GOLD analysis project Ga0209208, IMG submission 187694) | Host-associated microbial communities from peat moss isolated from Minnesota, USA - S1T2_Fd - Sphagnum fallax MG (SPAdes) (version 2) | ecosystem: Host-associated > Plants > Peat moss >...
TTTAAAGCCTCAGAAATCTCAAGAGAAGAAAGAGACAAAACTGAGAACAAAAGGACCATAAAACAAATACAAAACAAGGACAAATAACCAAAACAAACACATGGGCAGTATGAACAATGGTGCCAATTATACCTGTTTCAAGGGCCAAGAATAGGATAACATGTATGATAGTGATTCTGTATAACAACTTCCTCACTGACTTCATCAGCTGCCTACAGATGGTAAAGGGTGGTCTAAACGCTAACTTGTGTATTTTGAGTTTTTGCTGCAAATCTAGAAATAATTGGAAGACTCAGCCATGCTACTGGTTAGTAACAAATAAGAACACTAAAGGAAAAAACACAGAACAGAAACATACAAGAGGATAGACTGAAAACAAAGGAAAATGAAGCAGAAAACATAGACCAAGTGGGCTTCCAAGAAACTCCCCACTCATGAGTCCTCTGCGCAGAATTGTTTGGAATACTCCCAAATGCTGAATTCCTTTGAGCAACACTCTAGTCCCTTTAACAGAGTCTTTAGAAGGACAATAAGACTGACCATCTGGGAACTGCAGAGCCTTAAAAACGTTTAAAATTGAGTTTTAATAGCTCCCAACTTGGCAGTAATAGAGATAGTAAGATAAAACATGAGGCATATCAATCATGTCAGTACCTGCATACTCTGGTTGAGAATATTTATTAAAGATATCACTACATATATATTGCTTCCCAGCTAGATCCAAGATGTTACAAGAGAAGCCTTTAGAAGTACAATTCAACTCACATTTTGGACAAAATCAAACTTTATTTTACTTATGCTGCCAATGGCACTTAGTGTACAAATACGCTTGAGAAAAGTAGATAGTGTACAAAGAGGTTGATGGATTTATGTGTACAACAGCTTTGTAGAATGTATGAACACATTTTCTCTCTACAACACATTTCCTGAAAACTGTGAAAATTTACACTCTTTCTGAATATCTCAAACCTTATTTTACAATACCTAAATCCTAGTAGTATACAGTTGATGAAGCTGGTTTGGATTGTGTATGAATCTTTTAGTGATATATATTATACCCCTTTCTTCATGCCTAAACAGTTGAGTTGAAATGGGGATTGTCAATCTTGCCTTGGGAAAAACTGAGAATTGTTTGAGAACAATCCGATGTTTTGGGGTTTTGTGTTTTGTGAAGAATTTTTTTGTTTCTCAACCACCATAGTTGCAAGCAAGTGTATCTTTGAGCTTGGATCCAATTCCCCTTCTCTCTTTCTCTCTCCCTGGTAACTCCCCTGCAGCAATCAGCTGCTCCACTTTGTCTTGCAGTTCTGCTAGCTCCCTCTTCTTCCTCTCCTCAATCTCTGCTTTTGCCTGTCATCAAACCAAACACCATTGTGTCAGAAAACCAAGTATCAGATCTGAGAAATGGTGCCCATGAACATCGCCAGATTTCTCCTCTCCAAATCTACTCAGAAGGATTGAAACAGTTGAACAATTCTTCTTCTATTTGCTGGAAATGGTGATGAGAAGCTCAGCATTGAAGGTGGACATGGAAGAAGGACAAGGGAGAGAGATAAGTTTATACCCTCTCAGCTTCAGTATTGGAGTCAGCAATCAGCTTCTCTGCTTCCTCATTAGCAGTTGCTTTGATTCTCAGAGCTTCCTCTTTCGCATTTGACATGATTTTGTCAGCTTTCACCTGCCAGGATCATACATGAATTTTCATACTCCACCCACAACTCTTCCAAGCTTTCTATCACATGTGCACTTCGCTTTTGATCTGTTTTGGTTGCTTCTAACACATGCAACCTGAGAGAGAGAGAGCAAGAGAGAATGCAAGTCTGAGCTCAAACCTCAGCAGCTTGAATAACTTGATCAGCTCGGGCCTCTTCCTTCTTCCTGTTCTCTATAGCTTTTGCCTCCTCCTTCATCCTCTTCTGCTCAACTCTGGACTGCAGAGGAGGATCCACAGAGGTGTCACACACAATCATCATCTCTCAGGTTTTTTCCTTCTTCTCAAGTTCAAGATAGAGAGGGTTTTTTTTTGCTTCTTCAATGTTGTCTGGACATATCTTATCTGGGAGAGAGAGTTTTCACAGCATTCTGCAAACTGGATTCATTCACTGAAGTTGCTTTACCTGTGCTGTGGCGGCATGAGCTTCAGCCTTGCGGGTTTCTGATTGGAGATAAGCACGAGCTTCTGCTTCAACTCTTTCTCTGTGAGCTTCAGCTATTGTCTCTGCTTTCACGTTCCTCACGGCGGCACCTGGTGACATTGGTGACATTGATCCTTTCGATCCTGGTGATAATGACTCTTTTGTTCCTGGTGACAATGGCAGCTCTCCTGCAGAGAGTCGAGAGAATAACAGCCATTCGTAAGATCCGACATATTTCCACAGCACACAGAAACAAACAGTGGAACTGAATTTCCAACACAATTGGAATGTATCACAACACAAATGCTTTTCGTGACAGATGGAGAGATGGCAAATCGTTGAGACATGGAGTCATTGATGCGGGCGATGTCGGATGTCTACTGCAGTCTCTGGATCTTTGAATCGCTACTGTATTAGAGGCAGCAGTGTTTGCAAGAGATTCGACAACTGCTGCTGCGGAAATTCTCCAGAAGCACATCCAGGGTAATAATCCATAGGAAATGTACCTCCGGCGGCGGTTCTGTCAGCTTTCACTCCTGCACTTCCATTTGGGGTTGCCACTTTCGGCTGCAACGCAGGAGCAGTAGGTTGAGCTGTCGCCATGACAAATTACGTGGAATCCGAATCTGAAACCCTTATAACATGTAAAAAAATTCTTCGCGCCGCAAAAGCTAGCAACTGTTCTGCAAGAAATCATATCAAAAACCAGAACAGAACTTGTGACAAAGACGCCCGCGATGTCTGAACTTCAAATTGGAGAAAGCAAGAAAGAAGCAAGCAAGAAATCAAGCAAGAAAGGAAGCAAGCAAGCAAGCAAGAAAGGAAGAAAGAAGTCCAGACAAGATCTGCAATAGAACAAACAATTCACGAAAATTTAGAATTTGCCATCTGTAGCATTCTGAAAGATGTAAAGCATTTTTCAGATGCCAGAAAGTCCAGAAGATGATGAGTGTTCTTCAACAAAATAACCACAGAGAGTCTGAAATCAATCAATCTATCGTTCGAAGGAAGGAACAGATTCGACACAATTTTTACCTTTTAAAGGTCACAACAAGACTTGCCCCCCGCAACAGCAACGCACGAAGGTGTCGTCCAGGCTCTTCCGGAAATCGCAGAAGATCAAAATCGAGGATCGAGGATCGAAGAAGAAACAAAAGTACGCTCCAATTTTTTCTCTTGTGTTTCTTTTGTTCGTCTCATTGGGAAGCTTTGCAACCAGAGGAGAGCTTCAAGAGCACACCACGACGCGCATCCAACGGTCGACGGTCGACGAACGACATGACGATGCGTATCCAAGGGTCGAGTCGACCTATGACATAATGATGCGCCATCATCCAACGGTGGAGAAATGCTGCAAATGGTCGTCGACCAATGGGCATGATGATGAGGAGCATCTAACGGTCCATATGGGGCCAAAGAGTCAACGAATTTGGCATGACTATGTGCATCCAACGGTGTAGAAGCCACGAATGATCGACGAATGGAAAGATGTCCACGTGCCCTTTCTAAAATTAGACGTCACAACTGGCAATCGTAAAAGTTAAGCAGTGTGAAAAGAAAGAAAGAGAGAAAGAAAGAAAGAAAGAGGAAAAGGAAAAGAAAGTGTGTTCTTCTGCGCTGGAGTAATCTCAACCCTTCACGTCACGGAAAGTAGATCTTCCCCCGTCGGCGCCAAAGTTTGTTTGCAAAAGATGAAAAGTGAGACCTACCTACCTACCTACCTACCTACCCACCCACTTACCCACTAGGTTCCGAGTTCCGACCTAGGAGCTACTTTTTTTTTTGGTTTGTTCTGTTCAGTATTTTATTTTTATTTTTTTCTGGCGAAATTTCGATATTTTTCGACAAAATAATTTGGAATTTTTTTGGAATTTTTTTTGTGTTTTTTTTCTAGTGTATTATTTGTCTTTAGTTAACTACTATTTTAACTTTCTAATAGGCTTGAGGCTTGTGGTCGAGAAAAAAATAAAATAAAAATAAAAATAAAATTACATATATATATATATATATAGGGGCAAATGAGATATTTGGAATTGAATGCTAGTTGTAGTTGGACTATTTTGTCTTTAATTAATTATTATTTTAAATCTTCTAAATAGGCTTTTGATACATTTGTGGGAATTAATTGAGGACATTGTTCTTATATATTGTAGTATGGAGGCAACTTCCAACACATGTTTATCAATGAATTAATTTTTGGATATTTCATTTTTTTTATATGTTGAATAATATTCTTGGCAATGTTTTTCATTCTCCTTCACAATTTGTGACTATTTTCCATTCCCCAAAAAATTGTTAAAATTGATTTTTGTAATATTCTTCACTCCCACTAAAATCACTAGTTTGATTTTTGAAATGGTTCTTAAATTCCCAAGAATTATCAATTCAAGTTTTAGGAATTGGAATTGAAATTAGAATCAAAACCAATCGTAGAACTCAAATTGAGCAACATTGTTTGGGATTTTATTTATTTTTTATTTATAAATTTTAATTTTATTTACTTATTTATTTTTATTAAATCATTATATCTCTATCTTCATTGCAAGTTTTTGAATGCATACATGTGTCGATTCCTTTTGCATTTTGTGTGTATAACCAAATTTGAAAAGTATAATTTCAAACAAATTTTGAAAATCAAGGAAAATTTGAAATTGAATTTCAACAATGGTGTACATGACAATTAATTTCTTAACTAAGGACTAGTATGAATTAATATTGTCACTCTCAACTAACCCATTACTACTCTTTGTAATGTTTAAAATCTTGTGCTAAGGTAATTTTTGTAAAAAAACTTGTCAAATCTTCGACTTTTTTATTTATTTAAAAATCATTGTTTACTTTTCAATTTTGGCATGACTCATGTCAAATATAGGAACACATCATGCCCATATAAGTAAAAAAATAATTGCTTAATTCTCGCACATGTGACCTATATATAGGTTAGGAATGGGCCATATGAAGACTTAAGGTTGTTGAGCCATGCATTATGGATTAACCTAGTGATAGATTTGGGTTATTTTATAACAAATTTATAAAAAATTGTAATTAATTCCAAAGATGTCAAAAAAATTATGATTCTAGTTGGATTTGTGTTTGACATGTTTTATCTTTCAGGGAAAAAAATTGAATGGAAAAAAAAAAAGTCTATTCTAATCAAAATGGCTATTGTGATGGTTAGTGGTACCTTATAGGAATAGAAAGGAAAAAATAGCCAAAATAATAATAATAATAAGAATAATAATAATAAAACCATGTTGACAAAGGTTATGAAATTTGCATGCATAAAAAATGCCCAAAAGGAGAGAGTTAGAATAGTACCTATTTAAAACTTAACTCCAATTTTTTCTAGTTCACTTCTTTGAACATGTTTTCCATAACTCTCTTGCCATCTCCAAAAGTTTTCAAGTTCTCTAGGCATGTTTTTGCTCATGTACTAGTGAGCTTCACCTTTGGAAATGGAGCCTTAGAAAATAGTTTCCATAGGTACAATAACTTATAAGTAATTATTTCCTCTACCTTCACTTAGGTGGGCGCCCAAGAATATTTAGAAAGGTTTTGTGATAGATGTGATGCATTGGGTTGTATCCACATCTAAATTAGAAGGGATTTAACAATGTCTTCCACACTCAAAGACAAGCTTTCCATATAGTTTATGGTAGTATATTATGGCCCATATTAATTAGTTATGGGCGCCCCCAAAGTTCAACCTCTTTTGTTTCCTTTTTGTGACCCTTGGGCCAAACAAAGATTTTGGAAAAACTTTGGAACCTCCCTAAAATAGAAGTTTCAATTTTTGGAGGATGTACCTTTTCTTTTCTAAGAGTGTGTGTGTGAAATGTACCTATAAAGTCAAGTTCAGAATTGGGTGCCTTTATAAAAAATCAATTATTTCTTAAGAATTTGATGACTATCAAGCATCACACAATGTAGAAATCATATCTAAATGTTGAAAGAATTGGTGGGTGTTAGAGGCTTTAAAGGAACTCAATGAGCTTCAAAATGTCAACAAAAAAAGGTATGTATGTGGTCATTCTTAACTTCTAAAAAGTGCCCCTAAGACTAGACTAAAGTGAAAGTCAAAAAAATCATAGACGAGGTGAGATTTTTATTTTTATTTTAAAAACCTGCAAAAAAGTACATTCGCATATCAATTGGGTGGGAGATGAAAGTCATAAAACTATCCATTTTGGTGGTAAACTGAGTTTCATCCTGTCTTTCATTTTTCCTGAGCACTTCCACTGCTGCTGCTAGCTTACATGTATTTTCACGGCTCGTACCTGTAAGACTGCTATAATTACACTCGAACCTTAGTGTATTATTAAATACTGAGTTTCAGCATTTCGTACTGAGATTTTAGTAAAATTTCATTACTTTGCGGGTACCAATGTACCTGTAAGACTGCTATAATTACACTCGAACTTTAGTGTATTATTAAATACTGAGTTTCAGCATTTCGTACTGAGATTTTAGTAAAATTTCATTACTTTGCGGATACCAATGAAAGAAACATGAAAATCGATGAAACCACACAATGTTTGCCTCACACATGTAGTAGTTAAAGTATCAGCCCAGGCTTAGTGTTGTAAGAAAACCCATATTTTTTGTTGTAGTGTTAAGATGTTGCATTTTCAGCAAAGGATACAATCATTGTAACGATAATCTATATAGTACAATTTATGAATTCTTTCACTCAAAGTACAAATTACATTGCAAGTGGTTTGTTTCCACAGATTCTGGCTTACCAAAAATTGTGAATGATTTCTTCTCGGTGTGGCATAATAAGCAAATGCTGGAATGAAATTAAAAGATGTATTGTATAATACAAGTGGTGTATAGAATCTGCATGCAGGGTTTTCTTTTTTTTTAATGCCTAATTTTTCAGCTAACTATCAATGGCTCCTTGAGATTGAGTAATGTTGGAGTCATACTTGTTACACCACCATCATCATCTTGAGTTGCTGGGAGCAATTCTGCCGCAAGTATTGCAGCTCTTTGACCCCATGCAACAAGGTACAATCCCATCACAATAAGAATGGCACCGATGAAACTGCAACACATGAAATGAAAAGCCACAAAAAAAAAAACACCCACCCAAACAAATCATATACGGTTTTTTTCAGCCATCATCATCAAAATCCAGCAAAGTTCAAGAATTTTTCTCTATAAAAAATTTTCTGCTGACAACCTTCTTCATTCACCAAAACCAGAAGACTAATTTCTGAAACAAAAAAAAGATGATCATCAACTATGTGTATATGGGTGAAGAAGGAATCAATTTGCTAGTTTGTTAAGAGCATAAGAGTATTGTAAATAGATTGAAGATGGGAGATTTCAACAAAAGGAATGAATTTTTTGCGTTGTGGTGGTGGTGGTGGTGGTGGTGGTGATGGCAAATAGAGAACACTTTGCTGTTATGGGCAATTTGTTTCTTTCATTTACCTGCCTACGTATAAAGTCTCCTTGAGGAGTATGTAGCTCAAGATAACAGTTGCAATGGGTTGAAATGGGGCGTAACTCGATGCTAACACAGGACCTGTTTTTGAGATTGACCATGCAATTGCTCCAATTGCTAATGCTGAAAGTGCTGCCCCCTGCAGCACCCATGAGAGAGAAACAAGAGACACAGAAAAGAAAAAGATCAAGCACGAATGAAGAGCTCTTTAGATGTTCTTTTCCCTTTCTTCTTCGATTTAGGGTTTATTTAGAGCAGTAGAATTTTTTCACTCGGTTTTGACATATGAACAATGGACTTTGAATTTGGATTTCCTGACATTCATGTGAGTCATCTAGCACAACTTGCCATGATTACCATGATTTTTCCAAATGACAAAACGTAAATAAATCTCGTTGTGAATTGAAAGCAAAAGAGAGAGAGATGAGTACACACACCGAGTAGAGAATGCACACGATCTCACCCCTGTTGCTTACAAACCAATCCGATGTGTCAACCATAAAGAATGCAGTTGTTGTGAGCATCAAGAACCCAATGGTGAAGACTGAAGCTGCAAGTGATACTGGAGCAGTGTGCTTTGCCAAAGTCACAGCCTGGAAGAAGGAAGAAGAAGAAGCAGAAGGGAAAAAAAAAAAAAGATGCACTCATCATCAACTTCACATTTGTGCAACCTTGAAACACAATTTGTATCTTTCTGAATACAAACAATTTGTTCTAAAGAATTGGAGAAATCTTTGAAAATTGTGAGGAATTCACCTGTGTGCCTGTTTCTTATGATCTGCTTCTGCATTAAATTCACATGCCCTAAAGTTCAACTGGACTCCTTTTAAGATTTAGATGATCTACCCATCTGCCTGTTGTGTGGGTGTTTTTGCTTTTGATATATGTACTCAGATGGGAATGGACTTACATCATCAACTGCTGTTTTTTGGTTCATCTTGGTGTGTTTTTCTTACCCTTAGCTGGCAATAATAGAGAAAATTTTGGTACCTGAATGTTGATGAAGGATGCAAGGCACAAGGAGCTTCCAACAAGGGCAATCGCACCGAGTTTCCATGGATCCATTTGGAAGCCAACCACAGCAGACAAGGAATGCAGAAAGGATCTCAAACCAGCAGGCAGAAATTCAACTGGCACTGGCAGTAAATTTGCAGTGAATCTGTTTTCCAGAAGTGGTGGACCTTTGTAGGAGATCATCACCACAGCTCCAGTCACAGATGCAAGAATCCCTAAGATCTTTGCTTGTCCCCATCTCTGTTTCCACTGAATCGATTCTAACCTGCAAAGTTTTTTGGTGTTTTACTCATGCCCAAAAAAAAAAAAGTCCTCTTAGAATTTGCACCAGCAGAGTGATCTGTGGTTTTCTTATGAGATAACAAACTACATTGCCAACTACAGACTTGGAGCTTGAAAAAAACCTGAACTTTGTGGCAGCAGCAGAAGATTTGGAGCTTGAAATTAAAAGATCTCAACTTAGCAGCAGCAGCAGCAGAAAAAGAGGTCCAGGAGCTTACTGGAAAATTGTAGCAATGATGAGAGTGAAGACAGGGACCAGCATTTGCATGGCAGCTGCAAAGGTTGCACTGGTAAGGATGAGGCCGGTGTACAAAAGAATCTGGTTCAAGTACATCCTGCATCCACCAACTTCATGGGTGCTGGAACTAGAGATACCCAAAGTTCCATATCAAACATAGGAGGCACAAGCCACGAGATGACAAAGAAAATTCTTTTTGCTGCAAACCAGATTTGATTGATTTTGGGGATGGATTTTTATTTGATTGATGATGGCCTAGTGCATAGTACTAGATAGAGTTTTTAGTGCACGATGTGGAAAATGGTAACTGTTTGTTTACCCAACAAACCCAAGGCAAGTGTACCGAGCAAGCACCTCAAGAGTCAGCCATTTCCGAGTCTTTCTGCAAGCAAGCACCACCAAAAAAACAAAAAAAACAAAAAAAAACCCCCATCATGAGCACCAAGTGTTGTTACATTTGCACTGTCATGTAGGTCTCTCTAGATTGCAAAGCTTTTTGGGGGTTCTCAGCTGAGATCTAGTCTAGTGCTTCAGGGAAAGATGTTGTTGACATACAACTCATAGAAGTAAGCGAAAGGGATGAGGAGGCAGATCCCAAAAGCATCTCGGTATACTGCAAACACCAGTTGTTGTACTCCTCCACTCAATGCTATCTTTGCCACCACCAGGTAGCTCCCAACTACTACTTGTGTGAGCAACATGAGCAAGTGCACCCCTGGTCTCACTCTTGATCCTGGTGCCAAACACCTGCATCATCATCAATATGAGGAGCAGATTTTTTTCACATTATTCACTCTCATGAAAGAATGAGCTCTGCTGCATCATCATCATCATCATCACCACCACCACCATCACCCACATAGATTCTTCAAGCTTTTGGAAAGTTCCCAAGCTCTTTTGCAAATTCCAAATCAAAGAGCTATTATCTGATGCATGTGAAAAAACAATTGTGAGAACTGATTTCAGCAATACCCATCATGAGCTTCCTCCATTTTCTTCAGCACTTGTTTTCCCCCTTTTTTTTCCTTCTTTCTGAATTTTGTCAAATTTTGGGATTGAGGCCTTAAGAGTCTAGAGATTCTTGGTTGGGAGCTCTGGACAAACTGTCACTCAAGAAGAAGAAGCAGAAGAAGAAGAAGAAGAAGAAGAAGAAGAGGAGGAGGAGGAATTTCCAGCTTTTTTTTGGCTAACTCTGTATAGCCAAAAAAGAGAAATTGAGAACAAAAAGGGATAAAGTCAAGTGGTTAATTTTACTGATTTTTGAGATTTTCAATAGCCATAACTGAACCGAATTTTAAGAATAATCGCCAGATTTCTATCAATTGAATGTGCTTAAAAATCATCAAGTGCTTTTCTCCTGTTTTCAATAGCCATAATTGAACCGAATTTTAAGAGAAATCCCCAGATTTTCTATCAATTCAATGTGCTAAAAATCATCAAGTGCTTTTCTCATGTTTTCAATAGCCATATTTTGACCACTGTTTTTTTTTATTAAAAAAAAAAGCCAGAATGCGATATCTTCAAAGTGGTAAACTCAGGTGTTTTTTTGGGTATTTTAAAAGCCATAATTCGACCAAATTTAAAGAAAAACCGTCAGATTTTTATACATGGTTCAAGTAGGTAGCCAAAAATATAAAACAATGTTTTACAAAAAAATTCTTTCATATTTTTCTTGTCGCCAATTCTGGCTAAATCTTCCTGTTGATGATCATCTCCACTTTTAGCGACATCACAAAACCCACCCAAATAAATAAATAAATAAATAAATAAATCACTGTCAATATAGCCCTTTTTAGGCTGGCTATATACAATAGCCAGAAAAAGGTATATTCGAAATTAAAAGCGCTAAAAAATAATCAAGTGCTTTTGGATATTTTCAATAGTCAGAAATTCGACCCAAAAAAACTTAAAAGAAATTGTCACATTTCTACACATGGTTCAAGTAGAGTAGCCAAAAATATAGAGATTAAAAAATAAATTACTTTCATATTTTTCTTGTAGCCAAATTTAGGCGAAATTTTCCTATGGATGATCTCCACTTTGGCTACATCACAAAATTGACCCCCAAAAAAAACAAAGAAAAAAACTGGCGATGATGACGACAGTAAATAGTAAATAGTAAATAGTAAATTTCCGGGAGTGACAAAAAGAAAAGCCAGTTCCAAGAATATTGGGAGAGCTTTTTTCCCCGATTTAGTAAAAGTTTAGGGGGGTAAATAGTAAATAGTAAAATACCTAGTGCGAGTGAAAAGAGGTAATAAAACTGGGCAAAAAGTTCAATTACAGTCAGCGTGAAAAACGCGAGGTAAACTTTAGATTCGCCACGTCGCAGCAACAAGGGGCAGCAGTGGATCCGCCACGTCACAGAAAAGAGTTGCACGAACTAAAGCGTGGCGAATGACATGCGTCCACTTGGCGCTTGTGTGGCGTCTCCCTGGGGAGGTTTTCAGGGTGATTTCTTCTGACCCCTTTTATTATTATTTCTTTTTTGGGGCTCTTTTTTTTTCTTTTTTCTTTTTCCTTTTGGGCAGCTGTCTTAGAGGGAGTGATTTTTATTTTTTTGAGGGGCGAAAAATTAATTCGCTATTTTGATGATTTATTTTTTTTAATTCCCAAGAAACATGGTCAAGGGAACTTCTTTTTCTTTTTCTTTTTGAAAATTTCCAAA
>Ga0209208_10010783_pt1 | contig 11789 bp, 9 predicted proteins | sample S1TSphfallax_3_FD_187694 | JGI IMG/M metagenome (GOLD analysis project Ga0209208, IMG submission 187694) | Host-associated microbial communities from peat moss isolated from Minnesota, USA - S1T2_Fd - Sphagnum fallax MG (SPAdes) (version 2) | ecosystem: Host-associated > Plants > Peat moss >...
GGCTGGTGCCCTACAGCCAGCTTGGGAAAGGGTTTTTGACGGGCGCGATGAACCAGGAAACCAAACTCGCGGAAGGCGATTTCCGGGCAATTCTGCCGCGTTTCGCCCCCGCGGCCATGGCGGCCAACCAGGCGCTTGTGGATCTACTCAAGCGGATTGCCTCGGCGATGGGCGCCACCCCGGCGCAAATCGCGCTCGCCTGGCTGCTGGCGCAAAAGCCCTGGATCGTGCCGATCCCGGGCACGACCAAGCTGCACCGGCTGGAAGAAAATCTTGGCGCGGCGGCTGTGGCGCTAAGCGCGGCTGATCTGGCCGAGATCGCCGCGGCTGCGGCAGCGATTCCGGTCGAAGGCGAGCGCTACCCTGCCCATCTTATGGCCACGGTCGGGCGCTGATCGTTTTTCGTAAAAGGACAAACATCATGGAAAACATTGAAGGTAAGATCGTCGTCATCACCGGCGCTAGCAGCGGGCTCGGTGAGGCGGCGGCCCGCTACCTGGCCGGGCTTGGCGCCAAACTCGTGCTGGGCGCACGGCGTCTGGACAAGCTTCAAGCCATTGCAGGGGACCTCGGCTTGCCACCCGAGGCCGCGGTGCAGACCGACACCACGGACCGCGCGCAGGTCACGCGTCTGGTCGAGGCGGCGGTCACGGCGCATGGCCGCATCGATGTGCTCATCAACAATGCCGGCATCATGCCGCAATCGCTGCTGGCGCGGGGCAAGGTTGACGAGTGGGACAGCATGATCGATGTGAACATCAAAGGCGTGCTCTATGGCATCGCCGCCGCCTTGCCGCATATGATGGAGCGCAAAAGCGGCCATATCATCAACGTCTCCTCTGTTGCCGGGCACAAGGTGCGGCCCGGCAGCACGGTTTACGCGGCCACCAAGGCGGCGGTACGCATGCTCTCCGAAGGGCTGCGCCAGGAGGTGAAACCCTATGGCATCCGCACCACCATCATCTCGCCGGGCGCGGTGGCGACCGAATTGCCGGATAGCATCACGGATGAAGAGGTCGCGCGCAACGTGCGGAAATTCTACGAGGATTACGCCATTCCGGCGGATTCCTTCGCCCGCGTGGTTGCATTCGCCATGAGCCAGCCTGACGGGGTGGACATTAACGAAATCCTGTACCGCCCCACGTCGCAGGAATTTTGATCGCGATGCCGCGGCAGGTCCTGTTGCTTGCCATCCTCGGCCTGCTGCTCGGCTTTGCGTCGATCTCAACCGATCTGTTTCTCCCGGCTTTGCCCAGCATGGCGGCTTCGCTTCGGGCGGCGCCGGGGACTTTGGCGCTGACGATTTCGGGATATTTGGCCGGGTTCAGCGCCGGGCAATTGCTTTGGGGTCCGATCGGCGACCGGTTTGGCCGCCGCGCCCCGATCGCCGCCGGGCTGGTGCTGTTCGTGATCGGCTCCGCCGGTTGCGCGCTGGCCGAAAGTGCGGCCGCCATCATCGCCTGGCGCGTGGTGCAGGCGGTGGGGGCCTGTGCCGGCGTCGTCCTCGCCCGCGCCATGGTGCGCGACCTCTATGAAGGCGACCAGGCGGCAAAAACGCTCTCGACGCTGATGATCGTCATGGCGGTCGCACCTTTGCTGGGGCCAAGCCTCGGCGCCGAAATTTTGCTCCTGGCCGGATGGCGGGCGATTTTCTGGTCCCTGGTGGCGGTTGGGCTGGCGACACTTCTCGCCATGCTGGTTGTGCCGGAAACCTTGCCGCCGGTAAGGCGGCGGCGAGAGTCACTGGCGCGCGCCTTCGCAGGCTATGGCGGGCTGCTGCGGGAACGCGCGCTGCTTGGCTATGCGGGCGTCTGCGGATTTTATTTCGCTGGCATTTTCGCCTACATCGCCGGTTCGCCCTTCGCCTATATCGCCTTCTACCACGCATCGCCCCGGCTCTACGGTTTGCTGTTCGCGGCCGGCATCATCGGCCTCATGGCGGCGAATTTTTTCAATGGAAGGCTGGTGATGCGCCACGGCGGGATTCTGTTCCTCCGCATGGGCTCGGCCGCGGCCATGCTTGCGGGGCTGGGCGCCGCGCTGACCGTTTCGTTTGGCTTTGGCGGCTTGGCCGGGCTTGCCTTGCCGCTGCTGCTGTTTACGGCGGCGAACGGGTTCATCAACGCCAATGCCATCTCCGGCGCGCTGGCGGGCTTTCCGCAGCGCGCCGGGGCGGTCTCGGCGCTTGTCGGGGCTATTCAGTACGGATCCGGAATCCTGGGCTCGGCACTCGTCGCGGCGTTCGCTGATGGCACCCCGCGGCCGATGGCCTGGGTCATCGCCTGCAGCGGTGTGGGGAGTGCGGTTTGCGCCTGGCTATTGGTGCCGCGGACCGCTCGAGCGCCGGTTGCCAGTAAGGAACGGTTTCACCAGGCGCGTTGAACAGCTAAAAGCGCCCAATAAATATGTTCGGGGTTCATGAATGCGGCGCGAAGACCTGATTGATCTGAACGCCTTCATGACGGTCGCGGAGGAGCAGAATTTCACGCGCGCCGCCGCCAGGCTCGGCACCTCGCAATCGGCGCTGAGCCATACCGTGCGGCGGCTCGAGGCAAGGCTAGGCGTGCGGCTGCTGACCCGGACAACGCGCCGTGTCGCCCCCACCGCGGCTGGCGAGCAACTGTTGCGCACGCTTGCACCGGCGCTCGACAATATCGGCGCCGAACTCGCGGCGCTGAGTTCGCTGCGCGAAACGCCTGCCGGCGATATCCGCATCACCACCTCCGAGCACGCCGCTCAAACGGTGCTCTGGCCCGTATTGGAGACGCTGCTGCCGCGCTACCCGGATGTTCATGTCGAGCTGTCCATCAATTCGGGCTTCACGGACATCGTCGCGGAACGCTTCGACGCCGGCGTCCGGCTCGGGGAGTCGATCGCCAAGGATATGGTTGCCGTGCGCATCGGGCCGGATCTTCGCATGGCGGTTGTCGGGTCTCCGAACTACTTTGCCGCCCACCCAGCACCCCTTACCCCGCAGGATCTCGGCACCCATGCTTGCATCAATCTGCGGCTGCCGACGGCGGGCGGACTCTATGCTTGGGAATTCGGCAAGGACGGCCGCGAGCTGAAGGTCCGGGTCGAGGGCCAGCTCGCCTTCGATAATGTCAATCTGATCCTGCGCGCCGCGGCGGCCGGTTTCGGCCTGGCCTGCGTTTTGGAGGACCATGTCGCCGCCATGGTCGCGGCGGGCCGTCTAGTGCGGGTGCTTGAAGACTGGTGCCCGCCATTCACCGGCTATCACCTTTATTACCCAAGCCGCCGCCAGGCTTCAGCGGCATTTACCATCTTGGCAAACGCGCTTCGTTTCGCTGGGTCACCATCAGTAGTATAGCGGTTGCCAGAAATAGGCGGCTTCGTGATTAGCGGATCTTATACCAGCTGACGGCACAAATCCGCCGCCGAGTAATCCAAGTTGGTGATCTTGACCGGCTGACCCGTGGTGACCTCCCGCACCGAATCCGGCGCAAGCCAGCGAATCATTAAGCCGACAGCTTGGGAATCCCCTGTGGTTCAGAGTCCCTGTCGACTGGTATCAGTCATTGAAAATCTGGTTGCGGGAGTTGGATTTGAACCAACGACCTTCAGGTTATGAGCCTGAACGGGAAACGGGGATCGCGTTAAAAGTAAAGCCTTATTCGGGATTAAAAATATTAACGTGTGAAAATACGTGCAAGTCTTGCGGTAGCGTATCTGTTAGTGCGGTTCTGCGCACTTATACCAGCCTTTCTCATAGAAATGCCAGTCTTTCCGCCATTGCTGCGATTGACCGATGCCGGCCGTCGCGCCGTCTATTGAGGTGCGCGTCCTGGCGCTTCATTGAGCTTGTAAAGATTTTACGAATCTGTGCTTTTGATCATTTTGACATGTCTCTGCGGCCTCGATTTCAGTCCCTTTTTCATGGGAACGGCTCTCATTTGAAATGGCAGTCAGATTGCGCCGATTCTGCGTTCCTGGAAGGAGATGGCTTTTTCTGCCCAGGCCGCAACACGCAGCAACAGCAAATCACGCCCGAACGGCGCTGCCAATTGGAACCCGAGAGGCAATCCATCCGCCGTCCAGCCGGAGGGGATAGTCAAGGAAGGCACGCCAAAATACGTCCAGGGTGCGCAGAAGGAGCCATCGCCGGTCTCTTCCAGCCCACGCGGAGCTGCACCAGCGGCGGGCACCGAAATCACAGCATCGCAGCCGTCCAGCCAGGTGCCCATTCCAGACCGCAACCGCTCTTGCGCTGCTAGCGTCTCTCGGTATCGGCTCTCGCTGACGGCCCGGCCAGCCGTGACCAGCGCCTTCAATTTCACGCTGGTCTTGTCGGGAAATGTTTCGACAATCTCCCCGTAAATGCGCGCTGCCTCGTAAGCCAGCATGAGGTTGCAGTGCTCGACAATCAGCCAAGGGTCATCCGGAGATTCGATCTCTGTCAGCACCGCGCCGGCAGAGCAGAGCGCCGCAAGTTGCGCCTCGAAGTTTTGGCGCTGCTCAGCCTCGACGCGGTCCCAGAAAATTCGCAACACCGCCAGCCGCGGCGCTGCCAGGGGCGAGATGTACCCATCCCAGGCCGCCCTGCTTGCCACGACATCGGGCTTGCCATCGATGAACAACGCAAATGCTGCCGCCGCGTCGGCGGCGCTGCGGGTGAAAAAACCGACATTGTCGAGCGAACCGGCCAGCGGATGCACGCCGTCGCGCGGGATCGCTCCAAAACTTGGTTTGTAGCCGACCACGCCGTTATAAGCCGCCGGCCGGACTATAGAGCCGAGGGTCTGCGTACCGAGCGCCAGGGGCACGATTCCGGCGGCGACGGCGGCGGCCGAGCCGCTGGACGAACCGCCGGGTGTGTGTGCCCTGTTCCAGGGATTCACCGTCGGTCCCGGCTGGCGCCAGGCAAATTCCGTCGTGACCGTCTTACCGAGCACGGTTCCGCCGAACTCTTTGATTTTCGAGACGATCCAGGCATCCGTCTCCGGCACGTGTCCGGCAAACACCGGTGATCCGTTTTCGGTCGGCATTCCGGCGGTCGCGATGATGTCTTTGATCCCCAGAGGAACGCCCCGCAGCGGTCCGGAATGGCCGCACTTCGCTGGTTTTGCCAAATGCCGGAACGCATGCAACCAGGGTTCGACCGCCTCGGCCCGCGCCATGGCGGCGGTGATCGCCGCCTCCGGCTGCGTATGGCCGCTTTGAACGTCCCAGATCAGGCCGAGCAACGAATTGATGTCCACACTCATCTCATTATCCCCGGCCGCCGGTCTTGATCCGCGCGGGCCGTTCCGTAACTTCTCCTCCCTTAATGGAACTTTTCAAGCGGCCCGCGCGTTGAGGTGCCGCTGCGAGTTAAGTTTGCCCAGATCCAAACAGGCGCCGAGGGATCATGCAGCCGACCACCCAATTGGGCTGGTCGACGATCTCATGGATTCGCAGCTCGCCGACCATGCCCAGGACGGCGTAGGCTTCGTAGGGTTCGACGTCGAGCGCACGAGCGAGTTCATCGACAGCGAAGCGCGCGGCGTCCTTTGCGGCGATCATGAGATCCGGGCCGATGCCTAGGAAGCTGCGATATTCGGTTTCGGTGTAAGGTTTCGTTGAGCAGTCGATCATTGGCGCGGGCAGATAGCGGTCTTTAAGAACGGTGACCCGCAGGGTCGCGGTCATCGGCGCTTCAATGGCCACGCCAGAGATCTCGCCTTCCCCCTGCAAAGCATGTCCGTCGCCACCGGAGATCAGCGCGCCGTGGTTGAAGACAGGCAGGTAAATAGACGAGCCGCTGGTCAAGTAGCGCACATCGATGTTGCCGCCGGCGTTGGTGGGGGTCACAGAGGAAAAATCACCTTTCTGTTCCGGAGCGACACCGAGCACGCCCATCATCGGCTTTATCGAAAAGGATTCGCCGAAGATATCGACGCTGCCCGAGGAGAGGCTGAAGGCACGGAAATAGGATTGTTTGAAATCCTCTGTAAGCAGGCCGAATTCCGGAAGAAGTGCGGTCCACCCCCAATCGCCGAGCGTGAGATCGATTACGTCGATTTTTAGCGCGTCGCCCGGCTCCGCACCTTCCACGTAGACCGGCCCGCAGAGCGGGTCGGTACGCCGGAAATCGACCTGAGCGGCGTCGGCCGCCGTCGAGCTGCGGCCGAGCAGGCCGTTTGAAGCCTCGGGACAGACAAGTTGAAACACTTCGCCTGGAGCGACGCGCAAGGCGGGCGCGGTGCAATTATTCCAAGTCAGATGCAGACTATCGCAGCGCGGGCATGAATGGACGGTGTTGGTCGAGATTTGCACGGTTTACTCTCCAGCTTGGAAGTTGGTGGATTCGGCAGCCGGAAGCCCGTTCTGGCCGACGACATAGGAGCTGATATCGCCTTGTATCTCCGCCTTGCGCACCTTTGCCAGAATGACAAAGCCGACGACCATGTAGGCGACAACAATGTAGGGCAACACGTTAAATGGGAAGGCAGGCACGGGGTAGATATTGACGAACAGAGTGTACGCCAGAAGGACAATGCCAACGGCTGGCAACGCGGTGAGGTAGAGTTTGCCAGCGGCAAGATCCTCCCTCCAGAATTTCGTCAATGTGGCGACCGCCATCATCCCGTAGGCGATAATGACGGTGAAGGTGGCGACGGTGGAGGTGTAGCCGTAGAGATCGGACGCGTTGTTGTGCCAAATGACGAGGGCGATCAAGATCACAAAATTCAGCGCCATGATCAAGTTCCCGGCAAAGGCCGGGGATCCGAAACGGTTGAGAGAGACCAGCTTCGGCGTGAAGAAACCATCTCGTGAGAGGGCAAGCAGTAGGCGAGAGGATGCGGCAGCCGACCCGAGCGCCATCGCGAAGGTGCTAACGGCGCAGCATAATTCAATCGCCATGGTTGCGGTGGAGCCGAGGAAACGTGTGGCAAGATCGTTCATTGGCGTGGCTGCGCTGGCGAGGGCGCCGATATTAGCGACCCCATAGCCGATGGTTTGCGCGTAAGAAACGAAGGTAAAGAAAATTCCGGCGGCAATCACCGTGGCGATAATGGCAAACGGCACGTCGCGTGCTGGATGTTTGGCTTCCTCCCCTAGGGAAGCGGCGGCCTCGAAGCCAACGAAGGTCATGATGCCGAACACCAGCCCTTGGCTGAATCCGACGAGTCCGGCGCTACCGAGCTTGAACGGCTGCAACGTGAGTGGCTGCTTGATAAAGATGACGATAGAGACGAGGGTGATGAGAGCAATCGACACGCCTTCTATCATCAGCAATAGGCGGGCAGAGAGTTTGATGTCCCGGTCATTGGTGAACCAGACAACTACGCCGCACAGCAGGCTATAAAAAATCCAGGGTATATGCACCCCGCTCAGCAACATCGCGGCGAACACGCCAAAACCGCACAGGGCCGCGGGGACGAACAAGGCGTAAGTGAGCAGAAGCGCCCATCCTGCAATGAACCCTACGCTGCGGCCCTGCGCAAAGCGAATGAGGCCATAGACGGACCCCGCGTGGCTAACGCGCGAAGAGAGACGGACGAATGAGCAGGCGATACAGAGCACGCCGATGGTGGAGATAATAAAGACGAGCGGCACAGCGGCACCGGCAGGTCCGGCGATGAAGGGTGTGTTGAGAGACATGCCCACGGTCATGGCAATAACGGCCACGGACAGGGCGGCGGTTTCGATTCGGCTTAGTTTCCTTTGGAACATCGCATCGTACTCCAAAATTCGAGTGAAGAGCGTTGCTGCCAAAATGGGCAGTAGTTCGTATTGTGGATTTGGTCGGTTTTGTGTAAAATTGCGGAGAGAAACGACTTAGGTCAGCCAAAAGGCAACATTACTGTTTCTTCCGAAGTTTCCCCGGCGTCGTCCCCGTCATTCTAGCAAAAGTGGCCGTCATATGCGCCTGGTCGGCGAACCCGGCCTGCAGGGCGATATCCGCCAGACTGAGCTTTTGGTCGAGGAGGAGCTGGCGGACATATTCGATGCGCCGGCGCAACACATATTGATGAGGCGCGCAGCCAGCACGGGCCTTGAAGGCGCGCAGGAAGGCGTGCTGCGTCATGCCAAGGACGCCAGCCAGGTTGGGCAGAGATAGCTCGGTATCGATCTGGTCTGAGATGTAGGTTTCGATCAAGCTCCAATCCGCCGGCGAGAGGGGATGAGGGGAATATTTGGCTGGGGGCAGGCTGGCGGAGCGACTGGCAAGGCCGGCGACGAGGCAGGCGAGCGCGTATTCCTCGAACATGCGGTTTTTTGGCTTGCGCTCGTCCGCTGCTTCCCAGATGGAGAGGCAGAGTTGGGCAAGCAGGGGATCCCGGAAGCCGGTTTCGTGCACGATGCCGAGATCGCCGCCGTTTGTCCCAAGGATGGTGTCGACAGTCAGCGCGGAGAAGCTGAGGACCAGATGCTGTTGCGGTGCACCGAGGCTGATATCGCCGACGACGTTGGGCGGAGTCACCGGCGCGAACATGCCGGGTAGCAGCCGGCCGTGCCAGCGGCGATTGCCGAAGCCGAAAGTTGTGTTGGCCTCGCCGCGGCGGATCAGGCAGAGGACGAAGTTGTTGGTGGCGGGATCAGGGATGTCGTGGGCGGGAAAATCGACGAGATGGAGGGCTGACAAGGACCACGGGGTGGCGCGCGCTTCACCAGGGAGAAGGGCGATGTCTCCCGTATCGTGAAATCCCGAGCGCTGGCCTGGGTGATAAGGCATATAAACTCCGCGCTGATCGATCGACCGCCGGGAAAAAAAATTTTACAGTCCCAAGTATCCCAGTTCTGCAAAAAACATGCCACGCACGACTTGCTAATAGTGTAGGCATTCCATGGGCGTCGCACGCCAGGTCAGCAGTGTTTGACGTATAAAGAAGCACAAAACCCACTTAACTGCAAACAACATAATCATTTGAAGTCGGTCGCATAAACGCTGTGAATTTTCCACTTTTGGATTTCTGCGACGTTTTGGAATATCTAGATCCATGATGCGCCATATCTCGAATCTTCGGCCGACGTTTAACGCGGTAATTTTCGCTCCGTTTTAAACGGCTCCCTATCACCGCCATCCTGCTTCTGCCCGCGGGCAACGATCTTAAGCGCTCCGTGCGGCAATGGCATAGCCTTGGGTTGGATCGGCGCCACCTCGGCGTTGGCGTTGGTTGTCAGAAACCCATAGAGTCGATGTTCACCGATCACCGGGGCGGCCTTCTTACCTCTTGTGCCGAACCAGGGCGTCCAGAGGCCAGCGAAAAAAAACAGCGGCCGGCTCTCGTCAAGGGCAAACCAGGTTGGGGTTTTGCGGGGCTTTGTATCCTCATATTCGCAAAAAGATGTCGCCGGCACCAGGCACCTGGAGGCCGGGTTGAGCCACCTTCGCCAATGCGGGCTGTTCGTATTGCGGATATTCGCGACCGGCGTGCCACCAAATTGCGGTGGCCCTGGCATTCCCCATCGCAACATTCCAAGCGAGCGCTTGCCGTCGGGAGCGTTGAAAACCACCGGCGCGAGGCTGTCCGGGAAAATAGCGGGCAGCGGCGGCAAGTTGCCCGTGGTGTCTTCCAAGGCAAGGGTAAGCTGGCGAATGGCCTGCTGGTTTGTGGTGACGCTGTACAGAGTGCAAATTTCAGCACCATAGCGCGCCGAAGGTCGGTATGCAGCATCTCGACTCCGGGTAAATTCTGCGCTTTGTTCCCTCTATGTTCTCAACTGAAGAAGCGCTTCTGTTTCCGATGTCATCAATGAGGGCCTGGAGCTTGCGCCTGCGGTGCGGTCGATGCCAGCGCGACGGCATTCTTTTGCTGTCAAAAATTATCCGCCGAAATGAAAAGCGCCTGCTGGGCGATATCCTGTCCCGTGTACGGTGCGGGAAATGCCGATCAAAGCCGAGCGCGGTCATGCTGACCAATGCGCGCGATCCCTGGGGGTCCGGGGCTTCGTCAATACGGAGACGAGCAAAGGACCGATCCAATGCGTACTCTGGGCGGAAAGGAACAAATAGTTGTCCGCTGGTTCTAAAACCCGAATTGATCTCGCTGATCGTGCCACACCGCGGCAGGTTCTGAGGTGATGCCTAGCGAACCCCTCGCCTCCGGCTACTACCTCGATCATTTCAGGCAGGTGATCGAGGGGGTGCAAACCCGGTACGGCTTCCTGCTGGCGGCGCCCGAGCGCGAGTACCTCGCGAAGCTCAAGGCTCTCAAAACGCCGGCGCTAATGCTTTACGCCCGAATGGTGAACCGGCGAGGGCCGTGTTTTCGCGTGGCGCGGCTAGTCTATCCTGAGATCGAACGGCTCGACTTGGCGATCGCGGAGTTATTGGCGGCCGGACTCTTGCAATCCTGCGATGCCGAGAAGGAACCCGCCAGCCTGGACCAGGTGCTGGATTGTTTTACCCATCATGAACTCCGGGCCGCCCTGCATGGGCAGCCATTACCCAAGGGCGTGCGCAAGGGTGAATTGCTGTCCTGGATTGCGGCCTGGGACGGCCGCTCCGCCTGGATCGCCCAGACCCTGGCTTCCGAGCCGGTCGTCCGCATTCCCAATAACGACCCATGGCCGTTTCTGCGATTTCTGTTCTTCGGCGAGTTGCGCGACAATCTTTCAGATTTCGTTACGCGGGCGCTTGGGTACGTGGTTACGGAGAGCTTTGACGCGGCGCATCTGGCGCCGCATTTCGCCAGCCGGGCCCAAGCAAACGATGCCTACCGGACGGCGGCGCTGTATGCCGAGTTCCGCCAAATTCGTGCGGCGGTCTCGGCGGAGCGCGCTCTGGCGTGGTGGGTTGACAGGGCGGTGGACCGAACCGCCCTGCTGGCGGGCCACGCATGGTTTGACCGGGTGATCGATCGCCTCGGCCGGCTCCTCGAACGCGAAAACCTGGCCGTTGAAGCGCTGAAGCTTTACGAGACCAGCCCAGTCGCGCCGGCGCGGGAGCGGCGGGCCCGTTTGCTCATCAAATCCGGTCGGGGCGACGAGGCTCTTACGCTGTTGCAGGTGATGCGGGACCACCCCTGCCATGCCGAGGAAGCCTATGCCGCCCGACAATTGCTTGCGCGGCTGGAACAGAAAACACGCCGCAGCGAAGCGCGCGGCGTTGAACTGGCGAGCGGCAGCCTGACCTTGGATTACGAGGATGGCGAAGTCGAAGCCGAGGTCCTGGCACATTATCGCAACCAGGGATGGAACGGAGTGCATTCCGAGAACTGGCTCTGGAATGCAGCATTCGGCTTGCTCCTTTGGGATATAATCTATGATCCGGCGCTCGGCGTGTTCCATTCCCCGCTGCAACTGGCGCCGTCCGATCTGAACGAACCGGCCTTCTATACCAGGCGGCACCAAGCGATTGAGGCGAGGCTCGGAATGCTGCAAGACCCCGATAATGCGTTGGCCATAATTCGGCGGAATTTCGAAATCAAGCGCGGTTTGGCCAATCCCTTCGTGTCCTGGCATGAAGACATGCCTGACGTCATGGATGTCCTGCTGCGCCGGCTGCCACCTGCAGGGCTTGCCGCGGCGTTACGGCATCTCGCACGGAATGTTGGTCGGCACTGCCGAGGGCTGCCCGACCTATTCCTCTGGACGGAGTCGGAATATCGATTCGTGGAGGTCAAGGCCGAAAACGACCATCTTGCACCACATCAATTCGAATGGCTGCAAGTTTTGATCAAGGCAGGAATCCGGGTTGACCTGGAAAGGGTCCTTCGTCCGCCCACGAAGGCGACGATCGCGGTCTGACGCACTTAAGGCTTTTGAACCGCTGCTATGTGCTCAATCCCCGCCGTTCCCAAGCCAAATTGGCTTTCCCGGTAGCGGACGGTCGAGGGAAC
>Ga0209208_10010784_pt1 | contig 11788 bp, 10 predicted proteins | sample S1TSphfallax_3_FD_187694 | JGI IMG/M metagenome (GOLD analysis project Ga0209208, IMG submission 187694) | Host-associated microbial communities from peat moss isolated from Minnesota, USA - S1T2_Fd - Sphagnum fallax MG (SPAdes) (version 2) | ecosystem: Host-associated > Plants > Peat moss >...
ATAGATGACGACACTTCCAGGCAGGAAATCTCAAATCACTGTGAGCCAAACGAATTTCTTACCTTGAGTAAAAAGCATACGGAGCCAATGTCATCATATCTATCAATGACAAATTTATGGTTTGTGTCCTTTGAAGAGCAAGGTCTACTTGCAACTGCTTCTCCACATCTAGCTACTTCTCAAGATGGATGAGGTATATGGATTGTCCTCTACTCTTCTATTGTTTTGGCCAAGGTCCTCAAATTTGTATTGGGTTTGAAGCTTCATGTATCCTAAGCTTTGTATATTAACTTTTTCATCTCCCCATTTATCTTGTCATCACAAAATTTGCCCATTTTGCCCATGCCACCACCCCTTTGCCTATAACCACCATCTGCATCTCAGAAGAAGCGTTGTTCAGATTCCAATGTTGCACTACTCAATCCAATCAAAGATAACAAAAGACAGTGATTGTTACCAAGCATTAATTTCTTCCATCTCCAATAACCTTTACAAAGGAGAGATCTTCACAATCCTTTGTGAAGGTTATGGGATGTTGGCTGAACATTTCATCAAAATCCCTAGAATTCAACATCATCACCAAACAACAATGTATTTGCAAAACATATATCGTCATTTAGAATATGCAACTCAGCTGTCACAGACTGCTTGTATATATATACATATATGACACAAGAATATTGGCTATTAGTGTATGAATAGATCAAATCAAAGGGTTCACATTGTGCTACATTGTACAAAGTACCATTGCAAAACACATCTGAACCATGTTCAAACTACCTCCCTGAAGATATGCCAGAGACTACCGCCACATGGCATATAAACTATACAACTTCTTGCCCTATTTTTGTGACTAGAAATGTTCACAAGGTGAAAAGGCATGGTGAAAACATCATATGGCTTACCTTGGATTGAGCTTGACTGTTGCGGGTGTAATCACACAACTCATGAATGAGTTTTATTTGCAGACATTACCCACCCAGTAAAGGATGCCAGAGGAAAATTATATGGCACTTGGTTCTTTTTGCAGGAGGAAAGATTGACGAGCTTGCCAACTTTGTTGAAATTTCACCAAGCATATTAAGGTGATGGTAAGCATACTAAGGCATACTTTTTAATAAGAAGGAGATCTTCTTGGAAAACTACCTCCTTCGTTTCCAATTTTCCCAGTCGCCTTTGCTTCAGGTAGTTCTACAGAACACACCCAAAGAGAAAGAAAACCTCCCCCCTCCACCCTCTTTTCAAAACTCTGCACTACAGCCAATTTGAAACTCTCACAAAGCGATGGAAGATCGTGCTTCTGTCTACGAGATTAGCAGGAATTCTCTACGAACAAAAAAGAGAATGGAATCGTGGGCCTCGTGACTAATTTCTGGAAAATGAAAAACTGGGTCAGCCACATCCTGATGCTTCGTTCTCTTTGGACCTGCAGAAAGGCGGAAGGGATCGAGTGGCCTTCTCGCTTCCCATATAACCCATATTGAATGAAAAAAAATTTACAGAGTCTATATAAACCGTTTAGATAACACTGTCCTTTACGACTATACTTGAACAGGATCTGTTCTATAGTGCGTACATTTGATCTGTGTTCTCTAACATAGACAAGACATACACCCCGGACGATGAGAAATTGCTCGCTGCCCTGAGCGCGATTGCTGCGGTGGTCGCTGCAGCTTCGGCTGTAGCCCCTCGCCAGATGAACGTCCTGCCAGTGACCTAGTCCTGGTAGTTGATGGACGGTGAGCGTTCTGACGGGTCTTTTGCTCGGTAATCCTTTTCGTCACTTTGCTTCGCAGGGCTTTTGTCTAATGACAATCTTTTTGTCTCTCGCTTCTTTCTCGATTTTATGATTCAGGTTCACAAGCTTTTTCCCAGGCCACGGTTTTTCTTACGAGACCCAATGCCATTCCATCATGTGATAACCTATATCAGATCTTCTAGGGCCTGTTCGAGAGCTTAAATGAAGGTTGTGACTCACAAATTGCCGCCATTGATTTACATCACAATTGGGTACTGGCAGTAGAGGATGTGGAACCAGCAGATGGTTGCCAGTCCACCTCAGAAAAAGCTTGGACAAAGTGCCTGAATAGCACACCTAAAATGGTTTACCTATTTACAGTTTTCTGTAAAGTCGAGAAAACACAGCTGCTGTACAACTTTTATAATAATTTCGAACCTTGTACATTAAATGCTGAGTTTCAGCATTTCATACCCAGATTTAGTAAAATTTCATTACTTTGCAGACCTCACTCAAAGAGGGGGGGATAGGGGGTAAAGGAGGCCCAAAGACAGGATGACTTTAAGGAAAACTCTTTTATATCATGAGAGTTGTCTCTTTTTCTTCTGGCACATACTCTTCAATCCATCTTAAATCTGATCAGAAAATTCCTTGATTTGGGTAGGGGACACTATCAGTGGACAGTGTGGAAATTAGTGGCCTTAATTTTGTGGCTTGATATTGTGAGAATATCCTTTCTAGTTTTGATACAGTTCCGAGTGCTGGTAATGTGACTTTCTGATGCTCAATTCCAACAGGGAAGTCAGGTTATCTACACTTTCAGTCTTCCCCACTTGATTATGAGGGAGGAGTTTTTAGAACAAACAGTAAGCAACAAACCCCAACTTCTCTGCTCCCTTTGTGTGATTTACATTGCCATTCCAGTTGAACAAAGTCTAGATTCCTTTCCTTCAACTCTCTCCGCAGATGGCGAAGGGACCAGCATCATTAGATCCATGCTATTTATGGCCTGTATTTAAAAAGTTAGCCAAGGTATCAACCCTTTGCACTGTCTCTCAGAAGACCCCTAAACTAAATCTCACTGATGCATCAATGCAACAGCCTCAAAGTGTCACCCTGGCAGTAGTAATCCAGGCACTACCATTCCTTTAATTTTGTAAATAAATGCATCTCAATTCAAGAATTTGATCGATATGTGCAACTCCAAAACTAGTCTTTGTTGCTGGTTTCCTTGGAAACAATACATTATGCCTTCAAAACCACCAATCTGCCTGTGCAAGGTACAAAGAGGAGTACTAACTTGCCTGTAAAACTGTTCTTGGAACATCTTGAACTGAATTTCATTTCATTTCAAATTTTCAACAAAAACAAACCTTTGAATTTCTGATGTTCAAATACTCAAAATTGCCATGAAATCAGTTCTGCATTCAACTGAAGACACAATGTCCATAGCTTGCTGTGTGTTTTGAGGAAGAACAGGGACACCCAGAAGGGATGTGAACCTGTTCCCACTTCTGCAACTTACAGTGGATATAAAGAACAACAGATTTGACAGATTCATACCTATCTACCAAGAAACCAAAATTCCCACTCTAGCGGGTAGAGACAATGTCATCGATCTTGAGAATCATGCGCACACACTCTGTAGCCAGTGAGAGTGCACTTGTGCTGACTAACAATGGCTGCACCACATTTTCTTCCAATATGTTTGTAATTTGTCCCTTCCGGACATTGATTCCTGTGTTTACCTGCCCATAGGTACATAAATTTTCAAATCATCATTGCTTGCAGTTGGTCACCATTTGGTACTTAAAACGCTCACATTGCCATAAGCAGACCATTACATCAACATCCAAACGGCTAAACAAATGGAACATACAACAATGCACACAGGGAATGGAACAAAAACACAATTAAGAAATACCTCCCCATTGGCATGCCGATTACGAAGTTCAGTGACAATTAAGATAGGGTTCAACCCAGCATTCTCTGCAAGTGTGTAGGGAATCACCTGTTTCAAGCATAAATCAGCTGGTAAGCTCAAAGAAACCTAAACTAAATGAAATCCATCATACAGAAAGCCTGGTTCAAGATAACTTTTCACATCTAGTGTCAACAAAGTTTGCCACAATGTGATTAATAGCAGGAAATGTATCTGGAGAACACTGAAAATAAAGTTTCACCCTCTTCACTACATATGGCAACCCCCCACCCTCTGCCCAAAGTTTCATGATAACTTGGCATAGCAGTTATCTAGTTGCTGCAAAACCAAATGCAGACAGCAATTGAAGACATTCAGGAGAATAGGTAAGATGGGATGAGGAAGTAACATCAAAGGGTCAGCACCATCAGTTCGATCAACTCAAACTATTGACCTGACATTTAAGAAAACCCCTAGAGAATATGCAAGAACCGGATATCAAATGAAGGGAACAGTCATAAGCACAAGAGAGACAGATCACCTCCAGAGCATCAGCAAAAGCACGGATACAGAAACTGTCCATCCCTTGCAAAGTTTTTGCCCAAGCACCCAGCTGCCGAGACACCTCAATCTCAGGTGCACCTCCTCCTGCAAACTCAATTATCTTATGAATATGCATATACACTGACTAGTGCCATTTGAAATGTTGGCAGATCATGAGAATATAGGAAAGATGAAGTGCCTGAAAACCTTCAGAGAATTCAATTCCAGACTAATGAGCTAAAGACCTGACTAAGAAGAGCAAGAGCACAATTGTACCTGCAATGAGGAAACGCCAGTTGACCAAACATCTCACCACACACAAGGCATCATGCAGACTTCGTTCTGCCTCATCAAGAACCTGCCACCCACAGAAGCAACTACTAAAAACCATTGGCACAGTAGAATGGATACACAGAGAATAGGGACACAATTGCAAAAGCTGCTTATAACAGTTCATGACAGGAGAGCAAATCAGGGAGACAGACCAGAGCATTTGAACCCCGAACTACCACTGTGGTAGTACGCCCCATATTCTTGATCCCTGTCACCTTCACAATCTGGACATCATTTGCAGTAATGTCAACTCACTCATTGAGGTCAAATGCTAAAAGTACGACCTTTTGTCCTCCCTGATTCTGTACAGGAATCCATACAAAGGAAAATCAACATGCACTGACATTCATAAAAATACAAATGGTACTCTTGTATTGGAAGCTGTTATATTCTAAGTTTGACCTGTATGCAACAACAGAAAGGACAAGATGAAAGACAATACCCGTCCACTGCCGACTGATACTTCCTCTACCAAGTCAGCATGACCAAGCTTCTCAGTACGGAAATGCTCTACATTGGCAATGGGAAGACAGTTCAATGTTTTGCTGATAAATTCAATATCCTCACGCTCCACATCTTTTACAACCAGAATTTTTGCTTTTGCAAGGTAATGCAGTGACAGGTCAGTAACAGCATCACGCAAGATACTCTTCTGGATCAGCAGCACATTGCACCCTGTAGCTCTTATCTTCTTGATTATTCCAAGAATATAGTTGCGCTCCTCCTTAAGAATCCGATCCATCTGTCCAACCACATGGCAATCAAACTTCAGTTGAGAAGAAAAGAATACAACTGGAAAAATCAACCTTTGACAATTTGAGAAAGAAAAATCCTAAGGAACAGCATGAAGCAGATCCCCCCATTGGTATGACAACAAACCTGAGTATAATCAGAAACAATAACATTTTGTTCAATGTCTGTTTTGGGAGGCGATATCTGAAACTGAATTAGACCAATCTTGGCATTTTCCACTCGAGTGGGTCCACCAGCCAAATGGCTTGCTTTATTGTCAAACACCAAACCATTGATCATCTCTGTGTCATCAACCTGCATCAGGAAAAACAAGAAATATCCAATAAATAAATAGGAGGAATTTATCCCAGGAAATAAACAAGTCCTCCTCAAAGTTTAAGCTTTAAATTGAACAAAGACTCAACATGCCACATTCACCATTAAGTACTTTGTGATAGGTAGGTAGATAAGAGGCACAAAACAATAAGTAGCACTTTCAAAGACCATACACATACCGTGCCACCAAGCTTCTTTAGAACTTTTATGTCTTTCAGGTCAACAGAATTAGGTCGGCCAGGGTCTATCACATTCAATACTGCTTCAACAGCCATTGGTGCTAGCAATGATGAATATTGGCTTACAACCTGCAAGAATTCAACATAACGTTGGGAGCGAGTCAGACACATAGATAATAAAATCTAAGACTCCTCCAAGTGCGCACTAATACAACCTGCAAGAGTGCAATATATATTGAAGAGGGCCATATATCTGTGGCATTGCAGAAACCTCCACTATAACACCCATTGTCAGGTTTGCCAAACCCCAACAAGAACAACAAGAATGAGTGAGGTCATAACCTTGTGGGTGACATTGCGAGCATCACCCACAAAGCTGCAGACCATCACCTTCATGATGTATGGTAGTGACTAGCTGCAATTACTACCCACTGCATTCATCAGATCCCCAAAGTGGGTGCAGATGAGAACATAACAATCTGCTCAAAATTTCAGGCAAAAACTAGCATACTGAGTTTCTTTCTCATTTCCAGAAGCAACAGGAAGACTCAGTCATGTGTCAGCTCACACTCAAGCAAGCTAGCTATTCTACAAAGTCAGTAGTGTCCTCATTCAAGCTGCAAGAAGTTTCTGAGGGCAAACTTCATTGCATGTTGACCCTATAAAAACAATCATCTAAGCCCCAAGGCCAGAGATGCCCACACAGAAGATCACAGTACAATGTTAAAACAACACACTTTTATACCTTACTGTTCAGGGAAGTGCTGGCACTTTTCACTAGTGCCTCACGGTCAGAAAGCTCCACTGGTATGGCCATGGCTGTCAGCACCTGTATATCAAAAGCAGCATCACCTGAGAATTAACTTCATAACTGCCAAGAATTTTTTCCCCATAATTAGCATTTTAAGTCAATCTGAAAAGAATTGAGAGATGACAGGGTGATGAGGTTATGGATATTTCAGATCTAGCCAAAAAAACAGAAACAAATCAAAGAAGGTGGCATCACTCTGTGAATGTGCACAAGGTGAGAAAAACTGAACTCCTATTCAAGTTGCTCCTGCTTACAAAGCCCTACAATCACATATTGGTTGTTCACAACCAAGAATCAACAATGACACCTGTGGATTGAGATCATCTTGTTAGTTGCATGGATGATCATGAACCATGTCTGTCTCAAGTGCAACCTCACCTCTACAGCTTTCTCAGAAGCCTTGTGAAATGCCTCAGATATAATTGTCGGGTGCAGTCCTTTACTAAGCAAATTAAGACACTGCTTCAGCAAAGCACCTGCCAAGACAACCACTGCACAACCAAAATATTCCTCAACATTCAGCCATCATGCTAGAACTTTTATTGTACACTTCACACTTCAAGCACTGTCAAATCACCAATGGCCTGAGAGTTTAACAGTTATATTTGCAAACTCAGAAATCCAACAGCTCTGGGGAATCCTTAAGCAACATGTGGCACAAACTGCAGTTCTTTGAGAATGGAGCTGTTAGGTGACTCCAGTATGGTCACTATGGTCAATTTTAGGCCAGTGAAACAAATACAATTAAAAGATATCTAGAACCTGTTAATCTTTGCAATAGCCCTGGGTTTTCTACAGCAACCCATGACACAACACATTGATACTCAAAAGAAACTTCAAATGCACAAGTAAGTTGCTTGCAATTCAAAGTGTAGTGTTTGACCTGTTGTGGTCCCATCTCCTGCAACTATATCTTGTGATTTCGAAAGCTCAACCAACATCTTGGCAGCAGGCTGAGTCACCTCCATCTGCACCACATCCACCTCAAAATTTAGCTTGGACTTCCTTGATACGCTCAAGTTTGATCCCTTCCAACATTCTCTGGAAGCATGCGTAAATGAGTGCTTGGATTACCCCCTTGCCGATGACCATGCTAGCCAGGTACTCAGGTAAAATCAAATGGACACAACGAATGCAACATGCAGGAAAGAAGACCAAACAAGAACGTGAGCACCTCTTCCAACGGAAACCCTAATCCTGCTTTTCATATCCAAACAAAAAGTCGGGCAAAAACCTTGACAAACCTAAAGAGACAGAGAAACAGGTCCATCTGGTGACAAGCGTTATGGAAGGGGCGCAAGGATAAGCCGACATTGTGACAAAGCGATACAAGATCGGGACAACGAGTGAAAAGAAACACAAAATATGGAGGATAATTATTTGAAGAAGGCAAAGAAAGTGGGCGACCTTGTTGAGGATGGTGGCGCCATCATTGGTGATAATGACATCGCCATTTGCAGTAGACAACATCTTGTCCATACCTCGCGGACCCAGGCTCGTGCGTACAGCGTCCGCAACTCCCTTGGCAGCCAGAATATTGGCATAGCGAACGTCATCCTTTCGCTTTGTATCTACGTACTTCTCTGTGTTGCCGCCCGCTTTCATCACATTCGCACCTGGCATGGCTTACACTTTCCTTTATCTTCCCGCTCAAAACAGCACCCAAATCTCAACCTAGCCACGACCTCGACGAGCCCGTTCCTGAGAACAAATCAAGTACTATTTTGCCACAACCTGAAGGAGTCAGTTCCTGCAAACGAAGCGCGTGCCAAAAATACAAAAACCTACATTTCCTGCTTCTCCGTCTTGGGCTCGAGCGATCTTGAATTCGCGCGCAAACAGAAACCCCCCGCAACGAAGACAAAGGAAGAGACGGAACTGTTTTAGGGTTTAAGGCTGCGGGGCGGGGGCAAGAAAAACCGTACCTATGATATGCGGACCTAGTTTTCGCCCTTTTCCCACTACAGGTGAAACTTTCACCCACGTTGGTGCCTTCACCTTTTTGAGTGAGGCCTCTTAGTCGCCATATTAAGCCAAAAAAAAATGTTAGAGCTAAACTTAGGGACCTTAACTTATAATTTGATCTAAGCATGGGATATTTGTAATATTTAGAAATAATTTAAATGAATTTTGAGATTTTTACCATGGTACCAATGTGAGCCCAACACCTAACCAAAACTCCCCTCTTCCCTACTCGGATGAGATAGTAAATTGGGACGAGAAAGAAATTGGGTGCATTCATGTGATGGTGATTTTTGATATTCAAGTTTGTTACACCACAAAACTTTGGGATTGGGTTTTCTTCAAATTGAGTAGCTTGACTTCAATTTTGAGACGTCGACAATAGAAATCATGTAATGAATTAATGCATGTGTTAATGTGTTCATGGATTTGATTACTTGTGAATAACTTTTGAAGTGGATAATGTATATAGTACATTTTCAAGTTCAATGGCAATTATGTTATTTTTTGAAATGTCAATTTTTTATAGAAATTAGGTACTTGAATTGAATGGTGAAAGGTAATAAAATTATTTATTCATCAATGGGTGTGGACATATATGTTGGCAATGGTTTCCTAAGAACAAAATTTTACATTGGTACTGAGTTCTTGTTCACCATGCTACACACAATACGATGTATCCAAGAAACAAAGACAAAATCTCATAAAATCACATACTTAGTCTAACTATCGAAATGAGAATTAAATCATGCATACCCAACAATAATAGTCAATATGATGTATGTTATTAACAATGTTTGAGTACAAGATAATATTTGCGTGAATGAGCCAAAGTGAAAGATCATTCTTTGCCTCTTATATTAAATTCATTATCATGTAAATCTATCCAAAATAAGTTGACCATTCAAAATCAATCTAGATAAAAACATTGAAAACATTAGGTAGCAAAACTTTTCATTAATTTTCACATTAATGTTGCATAAAGTTACCAAAATATTTTTATCATGTATTGTAACTCACAAAAATTCTAATAACATTTAACTAAAAAAGAGAATTTACTAAAAGAAATGACATCCTTTGCAATCAAAAAATTTGATTATAAGTCTTAAATGACTATATGTTTGACTTTAGTCATAAATTATTATTTTGAATGTGTAAAAAATTATAATCATATATTAATGAGGGCATGTGACCAATAGATGATGAAGTGATAACAAGATGGAGATGTTAGTTTTCATTGTTTTTATTTCATCTACATGATATCCATGATTGTTGACAAAATGATGTGGACGTCCAATTGTCACTACAATGATTAAAAAATGACTCCAAGTTATTTGATATGAACATACACAACCTTACCCCCCACCTATTTATGTAACAATGTGGGGTGGGTATTTGTTTTTATTAGTAATAGTTGAGTTTGGGCATTTGAAAATAAAAATTTCAAAGAGTCATGTGGGTCCAGTTTTAAAATTTAAAAAATATACAAAGAACCACCTAGGTCCAGGTTTTTGAAACCCATAAAGGGGTAGTTATGAAGTGGGGGCAAGGGTTAAAGGTAGTGATTAACTAGGTATAAGGCATGGTTCTTTGATAGAAACCCAAACAAATACACTTCGGTTCTTTTATCAAGGTTTCTAAGGACCCTTTTAAAAGACAAAGTTATGTACTTAATATTATTATTATTTTTAAACTCAAAAAGGCAAGAATTTTGTTTTGAAGTTGCAATATGTAGCATAACTACAAGTTTTGAAAATAGAATGCAAAACAAAATCTCAAAAAGGATTTTCATGGTTGCCATTGAAGTCAAAAAACTAAAATCCAACTATTGATTAATCCCACAAAAATTCCAAAAATAGATGGCAACAATTTTATTTTCAAGTTGCAAAAGGCAAGACAATTACAAGTTTCAAAGGTAGAGTGCAAAACAAAATCTCAAAAAGGATTGTCATGGTTGTCATTGAAGTTAAAAAACTAAAATTCCACAATTGATTAACCTCAAAAAAAAACTCCAAAAAATGTGAATCAAAATGTGAAGGTTAAATTTTTGTCATGATTGATGCATGAAAGTCATAGGCAAGTCTTCTAAACCTTTCCACTCCATCTTCCATCTAGCCCTTGACTTCACACACAGAGTTCAACTTGGATAAGTAAAAAACAAAGGCACATGTATTAGACTCATATAATTACATTGAGATGAACTAAAGACACAAACACACCAAAAAAATAAAGATTACAAACATAAAAACACAAAATAGACATATTGAAAACATGAACAGTAAAAACACAATGACAAAAAACATGACTAGGACTAAGGCATTAAAAACATAATGACATTGAAAACATAACTAAAACATTAAAAACACAAAGATAGAAGACATGATGGATTTAAGACATAAGACATAAGACCCCTAAAAGACACAAAAACAAAAGAAATTGTTGGAAAAAAAACTCATTGGACTTAAAACAGGATACCCTCAAAAGACACGAAAACAAAAAAGAATGTTGGTAAAAGGCCCATGGACCTAGGATAAAAGACCCCCAGAAGACACAATGACAAAAAAAATGTTAGTATTAAGCCCAATGGACTTAGGAATAAAGACCCTTAGAAAACACAAAGACAAAAAAAAATGTTGGAAGAAAGCCCAATGGACTTAGGACATAAAACAGCTAAAAGACACACACAAAAATGAAATTATTGGTAGAAGGCTTGATGGACTTAAGATAGAAGTCAAAAAAATCCCAAAAGACAGAAAAACAAAAGAGACTATTAGCAAAGACATTTAAGACCTAGGATAGTCCACATGAAAGCACTTAAAACTAAGGATAAAAGACACAAAGACACATAAAACCGAATACAAAAGGGACTTAGGATTGAATGCACAAAAACATTTAAGATTTAAGTCTAAAGAAATAATGATAGAAGCCACTTAGGACTTAGGGTTCGACTACAACTAAAAAGGCAAAAACAATTACAAGGCACTCACAAAATGGAATGGAATCATAAAAGAATTACAAAAACTTAACACTTGACAAATGTTTCCATTCATCATTTTCAACCTAGTATGGAACATGGACAAGCCACTTCCACATAGGAAACAAGTGGAATTAAAAAGCACGATGTAAATCCAAGGAATCTTCATTGTTGACTTGGTTTTCAAATTTAGCTTCCAACTTTGCCATCAAATCAAATTTTGCCTCACATGCAAATGCATCATCAATGTGTTTCAAAT
>Ga0209208_10010785_pt1 | contig 11788 bp, 14 predicted proteins | sample S1TSphfallax_3_FD_187694 | JGI IMG/M metagenome (GOLD analysis project Ga0209208, IMG submission 187694) | Host-associated microbial communities from peat moss isolated from Minnesota, USA - S1T2_Fd - Sphagnum fallax MG (SPAdes) (version 2) | ecosystem: Host-associated > Plants > Peat moss >...
TTTGCTTCTGGAAAGGCAACAGAAACTCAGGATGCAGATTGTGTATAATGGTTTGCCCAAGTTTTTGGGCAGATTATTATATGCTTATCTACACCCACTGTTGGGAGCTGATGAACTCGGTGGGTAGACATTGCAGCTTGTCACTGCCGTTCGTGATGAAGGTGATGGTCTGTCACTTTGTGAGCAACTCTCATGAGGTTATGACTGCACTCATTGTCGTGTTACCTTTAATTGTTGTTGTGCAGATTTCTCTGCCACTTCATCAAGCTTGCTTGGTTGTTTTTTTTTTTTTTTTTGCATCTGTTGAAATAGACTAACATTTTTCAACTGCCGGGGTGTAGGTACATCAAGGCAGGTTGAGTGAAAATGAGTCCCGCAGGTACTTTCAGCAGCTAATTGATGCAGTGGATTTTTGTCACAGCAAAGGAGTTTCACATCGAGATTTGAAGGTACTTGTGGGGTGGGGGTTTGTTTCATACAGGGTTTTCTGCATGTCTTACCAAAGTGATGGGGAATGTGATTGGTCACATGGGGGTTGCCAGTATGAGCTTAATACCTCTAGGATTTCCTCTTCACTGTCTCTCTGCATATACCCAAAATTGATAAGAGTTTGATACACATGAGGTAGACACAATCTTGACTTGGTGGTTATTCTTTCAGTTGGAAGGCTTATTGTGCATGTGATGTGGTGGTGCAACTCTCTGCATATCACTCCATTACAGTTTCATGCTTCACATTTCCAACTATCTCAACACTTGTCTTTTCCTCAGAGTACATGAAGCACTGGCTGACATTGATTCCTCTTTCTGTCAGAAGAAATTAACCCTAACTGGACATACTGGAAACAGTGAAGAAGCTTAGAGTCCTTCTGGGGATATTACTAGAATTGAAAGGATTCTGTTTACACTATTGTGTGCTACATGGTGATCTTTTCACTGTATGATGTTTATTGGATTGCAGCCAGAGAATCTTCTTTTGGATTCGCTTGGGAATCTGAAAATATCAGATTTTGGTTTAAGTGCACTTCCACAGCAGGTTAGGGTAAGCCACCACCACCACCTCAACCAACCAAGGGTTTGTTGTATAGTTTCTTGTTACCAAGCTCTGGCTCTATGCAGAATTCAAGAAAATCCTGTTGACCTTATCTTTAGTCTGTTTAGTTTTTTGTTCTTAGTGGGATAAGAGTGGGTGTGTGTGTTGTTTTGCTGCAGGATGATGGCCTCTTACACACCACATGTGGCACGCCTAACTATGTTGCTCCAGAGGCATGTCATTGCCTGAACAAAATCTCTCTCCTTGGTGTCTGTATTTTTGCTCACCACTCTTTTATTATCAAATTCAAAGATGGATCATCTTGCACTGCTCTGAATCATTAAACCCACTCAGCATCAGTAACAGGTGCAAAATGAATCAGGTTGTTTTTGGGGGGGTGGGGGGTGGGGTCTCTGGATTCTGCAAGGATGGTGGGGACTTTCAGAAAGAGGGAGTTAGGGGTGGTGGGTTCATGGGCAGAGATGGTTTGCTTGAGCAGTGTAGGTGTCTGAGGATGGGACTGTTGGTCTATGGGCAGGTCCTCAACAACAAGGGCTATGATGGTGCAGGGGCCGACATCTGGTCATGTGGAGTCATCCTGTACGTTTTGATGGCTGGCTTCCTCCCATTTGATGAGACTGATCTGGTTACACTCTACCGCAAGGTTTGACTATGGTGCTCAGCTTTTGCAGTAGATTTCTTTTTTGCAAAAGCTTGGATGTTGGAAAGTGAGATCTCTTGTTAGAGAATATGGAGCATGTGCTTTGTAACTCAGGGAATATGGGTCTCAGATTCAGGTGGCTGAGTTTTCATGCCCATCTTGGTTCTCATCAGGAGCCAGATCTTTGATCTCAAAAATTCTGAACCCACAACCAGACATGGTGAGTAATCAAACGTAAGGTTTTTATACCACTAATTTGCAGTTAAGCAACCAGTCATTTCCTCAATTTTTGGGTTAAGGAATCATTGGAATCTGAACCTTTTTAGACCCTAGACTGCAAGGGAAATTTTGGTTTTTTTAGGACCCATGATTTGAGCAAGAAACTACATGAAGGCCTTATGCCTGCTAGGCATAGAGAATTTGTTAAGCAACAAATGTTTGCCAATTTGAGAGCACTTGACAGTGACAGGATTCCTGTGCCTATCCACCAGAGAAAAGTAACATGACATGTTGCAAACTAGTGCAGCGCATCAACATGGCAGGGATACGAAAAGATGATTGGTTCAAGAAAAATTATCTGCCTGTGCGTAAGTATGAAGATGAAGATGTGAATCTCGACGATGTCCAGGCTGTCTTCAATGACTTTGAGGTTTGCCAGGCCCTTTTTTTTGTCTGTTACTTTTTTCTTATGTGACCCATATAAAGGGCAATCCAGAACAAGTTAGTAACCCATGTTTGAAGATTTTCCAATGTGTCTGCTAGATATTGAAGAAAATATCCAACCCCAGTTTCTTCAGTGTGTAGCTCATCAGTCCTCTGAAGCCCTGAGTACCTAGGCTCAAGAGGAGTGGTAAGCATCTGGGTAAGTGATTATGGGTAGATGGGGGATGCAGGAGACATATGTCACAGTAGAAAAAGAGTTCAAAGAGTCTGGACCATCTTTGATGAATGCATTTGAGCTTATCACTCTTTCTCAAGGACTCAACCTTTCCGCTTTGTTTGATAGGCGTCAGGTGAGTGAAAATATTTCTCTCTAAGTTGTTGCAGTTGTTTTTCCAATGAGAAGTTGACTTTTGAGACCTGAGAAAGTTGTTTGTTGTGAGTAGCTTGATGAATTTCTTTCAAGGAGATCATCCAAGAAGAGAAAATAAGCAGAGCCTGCAATTTTGCCACCTTAGAGTTGAATATCTGTGCAGGATCATGTCAAGCGACAAACAAGATTCACATCAAGAAGACCAGCCAAGGATATCATTGCTCGTATCAATGCAACTGCAATGTCAATGGGTTTTAGTGTTAAGGCCCGCAATTACAAGGTAGTATGCATTGCTGAAAAGGTAGTCCAGAAAGTTTGTCTGCAAATGATGTGATTCATTTGCTGCCTGCTCCTTGACCATCCATGTTTTGTATGCCTGGAACTAATTTCATCTATTGACTATTTCATGGTGCATGGATGTGGGTTGAATCCCTTTGGAGATTGTTCTTGTTAAGCTTTTGACTGGGTTCATGGTTTTGTGGCAGATGAGACTGGAGGGGATTAATGGAAAGACAAGCCCACTGGCAGTTGCTGTTGAGGTGATTCCTGCTCAAACTTTCACTGTCCTGCAGATCACATGCTCTTTTCCAGAGGTTTGATTTTCTAGAGATGAAATTTTGTGTGGCAGGTATTTGAAGTTGCTCCTTCATTGTACATGATTGAGGTGCGCAAGGCTGCGGGTGACACTTTGGAATACCATAAGGTAGGTACCCCCCCCCTCCCGCAAGCCAGACAACAATGCCCTGTTTTCTGATCAAGTTCTTATGTAGAATCAAAGAGTTTATGGTGGGGTTTTGGTTGAATACTGATCTCTTATTTGGACAAATGTGCAGTTTTACAAGAGTTTGTATGCACAACTGAAGGACATTACCTGGAACTCCATTGTAGATGCTGCCAAGGGAAAGCCAGGGACGCTGAAAACAGCCAGCAGTGTTGGAAACCTATTGTTACGGCCTCACCGTAAATGACTAGCAAGTGTAGAAGAATGTAGATAATATTATGTTTCTGGTGCATGCCAACTAGTTGTAGGTCTTCTCAACTGCTTTCGATGATGGTGGGTGCCTGTAAATGATGGATTAAAACAGTATTTTTAGCACACTGGAACCTCTGAGCAGATAGTTGTAGCTGTAGAGTAGAGAATGTAGAGCTCTGAGTTTTTCCATGTTTGTGAATCATTGAAATTGTGCATATAGAAAAGGGAAAGCTTGTAGGTCATGAATAGGTGTTGTGTTAGTAAGGTATAAGTGGTTCATTTTAGCTGTTTTTAACAGAATTTAGCAGGAGTGTTTGGGGACTAAAATACCTCCTCCATATTTAGTGTTGAGTTCCGACGTAAACGTCAGGGATTGGTTCTAGCCTGTGTAGTGGATGGAAAGTATTCTCAAATTTGTTTTGTTTTTGATCAAATGAAACTTCTTAATGTTGGCTCCTTTCCATGCACACATAAAACTATTTTGATTTGTCTTTTGGTGTCCATTGTTCTTGAGGGAGGTGATTATGAATAGGGGAAAGCCCTGGCCAGGTTTTGAGGTTCTGGGAGACAACACTAAGGAGTGTTGATAATGCACATTTTAAGATTCATGAGTAGGTGCTCCAAAATTGAGAACTGCAAAATGCAGGAAGGATATTGAGATCTTGAGCTTCATTACAGTTTAAACATTGTGACTTAGTAAGAACACAAAACAATGCTTGATTTGTACCTTGCAATCTTGCATTTTAGTGGTTTCTCTCAGGCCCACTTACATGAGGGCCCTGGCCTCATTCAAAGTAAGTCTATTGGGTAAGAACTTGAAATTGGCTTACATCTTGTGCTTTAGGGATTCTCATAGGCCTGCTTTGCATGCAAGCCCCCATTTGGCTAAAAGCAAAACATTTCTGTTTGGTAAGAGATCAAAAGCTCTAGAATGGCATGTTGCCTACAGGGCACAACTTATGGTGCCAAAAGTTTGGGCCTGACATAAGATAAGGAACCCTCATGGGATGCAACCTAATTTGTTCCTCTAAAGCCTAACAATTGGAAAAGATGATAAAAACAGCAACAATAAAAAATTGGATTGATGGAGATGTCAAAACATGATTCTATAATCTTGGTCACACTGCATGACTAACATCCAGGGAAGTTTCTTCTCATTAACATCTAAAGTTTCAATTGCATTTGCCAATGAAAACTAGTGCAGTCTTATCTGAAGAGGGAAGGATTGATTATTTGACTGCCTCAATTTGACTCACCAGTCCACATACTCCACATCCAGCAATATTCAGGTATGAAAAAGGTCCCTATATTCTTATCTGTCCAAACTGCATGGTGGGGGCAGAGTTATCTGGAAAAGAATGAGGAATCCATCATTCTTCTATCAAAACCGAAAAAACTCTCAAGTAATTTACACAAGGATGGGTTTATTGCCAGTAGCTGCTTCATTTTACAATCTTTTGCTAACAGATTAGGCATGTTCCAGTTGTCTAATTTCATTTAAACATGACTGCACTGAACCTTGAAAGAGCACCCGATGAAGTATACACGGACTATTGTGCCAAAGCTGTTAAGGCTCTACATCACAATAGTCTCTTGCTTGACAAGTTTTACTTCTTCTGACAAGTTACAGTGCTCCTTACAAAGAATGGTCATCACTGACCTTTACCTCTGCACAGTCCAACCAACTGCAAGATGCAATCTCAGAGTGGGAGTACACATTGGTCACAGGATACATCCATTCCTAGATTCACCCAGAAACTGGCATCCACCCTGCTGATGGTTGGATGAGTTCGAGACAAGCACCTTCAGCTCAGGAGGACCATCAGTGCGCGGTTCTCTTAGTGCATAGTACGCAAGGAGCTGCTCAGGAGGGGACACCTCAATGTGCAAACAAGGAAGAGATAGAGAAAGAAGGCGACTCCCCGCCTCAGTGGCTCCATGGCCTTGTACCCACAGATACTTCAAGGAGTTCATTGCTATAAGTGCAGTAGCAAAACCTGCTTCACTGAATGGACAGTCTCGTATTTCCAGGCGTTCCAGTTGCTGACATCCATATGCAACACTGGCAAGACCCACATCACTCTCCCCTGTGCATCCTATGAGCAGCCACTTGAGCTTCTGTCCATACTCTCCAATGTAGGCCAATCCCCGGTCTGTTAGTCCCCTGTGTCGCAGGTAGAGGGAAAATCGTATTAGGTTTACACAACCCTTCAGTAATAACTTCACACCATCATCAAGGGGCAAGTCTGCAATAAACTGGACCTTCGATACAAGCACAATACGGAAATCTGTGAGGTGCAAGCAGCCCTGCCCCACCATAGCAAGTGCAGCATTGGTGATGTCACAGATGTACAAGGTCAGATGCCGCAGCTCTGCACAACCTTGTGCAACAGCAACCACACCACTGTGTGAGATATAGCCTGCATCATCATTCTCCACTCGCAAGCGCCTCAGCTTCTTGCATGTTCTACCCAGCACTTGCAAACCCTCATCACCTAACACATTCCGTGCCTGCATCCCAGACACACCAACAAATGTGACACTCACCAATACAAGTCCTCAATTTGAGAACAAAACCGAGCATTGCAGAATCAAAATAACTCTCATGAGAACTGAGAAATCTCCATACTCAAGGTTAAGAAAGCCAGAACAAGATTAAAACTTCTCCTTGAAGTCAAAGAAAACTTCCACGTAAGGACTTTCAGAAGGAGTGACACAGAAGGCAAGAACTAGACCAAAGAAACAAAAAGAACATACAGTACGAACTTTTCCAGAATCAAAAGTGGTATCATGCTGAACTGTAAAACCAGTTGAAATCCAAGCCAACAGACAGACCAGACTCTGTTCACTTGTTTGGACAACACTTTCAAATGAAAGCCACTGGGTGCTCAGGCAAGTAAACATGAGGGGCACAAAGGACAGTGAAAAAGGGTTACAAAATTATCCATAGGATGTAAACAATCAGTTTTCCAGGCAAACAAAGGCTCTGATATCATCAGCATATCCTGCTCAGGGAAAAAGAGACTTCACAAACAAAAGCATTCCAAATGACAAGAAAGCTACATTCAGGGGGGTTTTGTCAACCAAGATTGCAACACTAGTGGGGACATACATACCTGCAACTCCTCCAATGCAAAGCAGTGACTCAGAAGCTCACAATGGCCTCTACAACTCAAAACAGTGAATTTTAGGTCCAGCTTCTTCAGATTTGCAGCCACAGGTTGAACCATTTGCAACCCAAGATCAGGCATGGCCCACAGACCAGATAGTGATGTCAGATGCTGTGGCAAGTTAATGGATGCAGCCATGCTCTTATTTTCATCCCCGAGATCACTGAAACCCCCTGTTCCAAGCTCCTTGAGAAAGGGCACCTTGCTCAAAACTCCAGCAAGATCAGACATATCAATGTCCCCCACTTTAAGGGACACCAATGACTTGCATCTTCCAACCAGGAATGCCAAATCTTCGACTGAGGCAGTGTCCAAACCTGGCACTGCAAAGTCGAGTGATTCTAGAACTGAGTTGTTTTGGGCCAAAGCATGTAACCACTCCCCACCTTCATCAATAACATCACTGTCTTCTAGGCTTAGTACCCTCAAGGACCTGCAGACACACAGAGACATAAAACAAGAAATCTTCAGATAAGACAATTCCATCAACAAAATGCACATGACCTGCAGATTCAGATCCTTTTCATCATACTCGCGTCTTGTTGCATTGAGACTAAAGATCACTCTTCTACAAGGTCTAGATTCTCAGTCTCACCTGCAGGTGCGGGACAGGGGAACGAGGCCACTTGTTGTGAAGCCCGAACACTTATGCAGATGCAGCACTTGCAACGTGGCATTGAAAGGCGCTGCCGCCAGCAGGTAAAGATCCGCGTTCCGAACCTCCACTCTCCTCAACTGTAAAGTCTTCAAATGCTCATACGCTGTTGCGAGTTCCTTCAACCACGGGTACGCATACCCTCCCCACTCCGGCAACAGCAGATCGTACTCTGCCGCCCGCGGCTTGCCCTTCAGCTTGATCCCTTCTAGACATTTAAACCTCCTGGTGAGCGCCGTAGGCGCCACGGCGTACATGTTCGCAATACTGATATTCTTTCTGGTGTTCCCGTCCACCCGATGCCACTGCCGACACACAAGTGAGAGCGTCGCCCGCTCTTGCGAACTTTCGATCAGTTCAAAGATTCTGGACAGATTCTCATCCGACAATGCCACAACCTGCTGCTGCAACAGTTCCTGCGACTGCCTTTGCCTCCTTCCTTCCATCTCTGCCTCCCACTTCAACGTTGACCAAGGAACCTCTCCAAATCCGCCACTCGCTCTTTCCAGGCTCGATTACAGATTTTATTCCATCTTCAACCTCTCATTCTTCCTTCCTTCCTTCCTTCCATATCTGCCTCCCGCTTCAAAGTCTCATTCTAAACACGATCAAAAAGCTCTCAAAATCCGCCACTCTCACTAGTTCCAAGCTCTTAAATCTCCTTCCTTCCTCTTCAACCTCTCAGTCTGTCTTTCTTTCTGCACACACGACTACAAGGCTCTCAAAAATCAGCAAACACTTCCAAGATCTCAGCAGACCCGTTGGTACCCTTCCCAAGTCTCTTCCTCGTGCGATCTTCAATCTCTCAAAATTCTTTCGTGTAACAACACCACGCACTCTTTCCAAGCTCTCGTTCTGAAACAAGTGCAAAGACGAGATGCCGATGCGGCCGCGGACGGCAACGACGACGATGAGAAAGACACTCTCCGAAAAAACCGCATCCCTCGCACCAAACCTTCGCAGAAACACTATCGTCTTCCTCGACCTCGTGTTCGACCTACCGTTCTTGGCTTTTGAAACCCGGCGAACCTTCGGGCTGTCGGTCTACCAAGGCACCTAAACTACGAAATACGTATCTGCACTGATTGAATGTATTTACGTATGTAGGTATTTACGTATACATGATCATGAGTATGTGTATAAACTATGGATGTAGTGTATATACTGTTTTCCTAGCATAAGGAGGTTATGTATCATGGACTAGGGAACCGACGGGTAACTGGCTGAATGTCATCCATTATTGGAAATAGCTGAGGTGTTGGAGCATTGAAGGTATTGCAAATAACCAATCGAGCCGGTTGCTCAACACAACCTACCATTCAAAGGTTGGTGGATGAAAAGTCATGTAATTCTCTTTTCAATGGATGAAAACTTGTATTAGACATCATGTTCAAATGATGTTATGTACGAGAAAAGAAGGGTGAGAAGTTATTATGCTTGTTGTTGAAAGGTGAATGGAATACAAATTAGAAGTTTGAGAAACCTTTGGATAGTAGGTTATGGACAAGGTAATCGATTCGAGGTTGTTGATTACCAAAAATAGTTGAGGCATAGGAGCATCAAAATTATTTTTCATAGCCAACAACCCAAGTTGGGCTAATTAACAAACATAACCTTAACCATTCAAAAGTTTGAGAGCAACAATATAACCTACATGGTGATGCATGAAAAATCATGTAACCTTCTTATCAACGGATGAAAAATCATGGAATCCTTTTGTTGATGGATGAAAAAACTCATATTTGATGTCCCATCCAAATGATGTATGTATGGGAAAGAAAGGTTAAAAGGTTATGTTTAGTGAAGGCCAAGTGGAGGAGAAACCAAAAGCTTGAGAACCTCAAAATGATAGGTCATGAAATCCTTCCCTTTTAACGAGTATGTGGAAAAACTTGTTTATTATTATTATTATTATTTTCATAATTATATATTCTTTGAAAAATCTACTTGGATTCTTATTAATATGGGTTCTAATGATTCATAATTCACAACAACATCCCCACTTAACCAATGGTATCAAATTACATTACCAATTTAACATTGTAAAATTATTTTTGTATGAACTTCTTTTAACTTTTTAAGAATTTGAGTGAGCCACTCATTCTTGCATTCACCCGAACAAGGACTTTTTTGATCATGCATAGGGAAATAATGTGAACACTTGAAAGCATTCCAAGTGTGGTTTAATGACCTTTAGACATCCCAATGATGGTTGTGTCATTTTGTGACTCCACATGTTGGGTTCAATAACGTATCCCACATGATGGGTTCAATAAGGTATCCTCACTACGCTTCCCACAAAGGAGTGTTGAATATGGAGTGGCACGAGCTTTGGTTATAATACCACAATTGCAATCGTGATAAGTTTCTTTTACAAACACACAAAGAAAAGATGCATTTCAAGTAACATAATATTCTAAATTCACAAATAAATTGTATATACATGGAAATTTTGATTGTTGTTAATGTAATAAGTAAAAAATATCATTGCAAAATTTTCATTAAAATTATTCCTTGGATGACTGATCTTACAATTTCCAAATACGTTGTCATGATCAAATGGCTAGCCATTGTGATAACAAGGTTGATTATCATGAAGAGGTTTTAGATTAGGACTACCAATCAAAAACACACAACATGGTAGCATTTTTTTTTTACTATTGTGCATATGGAGCTCCTAGTTATGGGTATGCTCTTTCACAATTGATTTCAAACACAGAATAAACACCATTGCTAACATCAAACTTGCAAGATCTCGATGACAATGAATCTTGGATGACTACTCCTACAATTCTATAAACATTGTCATCAAAATGTCAACCATGATCATCACAAAGGCCTATCATCATCAAGGGGTTTTAGGACTACCAATCAAAATACACAACATGGTAACATATTTTTTGACTACAACACACATTTGGACTTCCTAGTCATGGTTGAGGTACATCCTACATAAGGGCCAATTTGGAAATCAAATAAAACTTTGGCTTGAATGCAATTGTGATGTTTTGTAGGTCAAAGAACCATCTCTTGTGCAACAAAAAAAAACTTTTAACATGTACGAAAACTTACTATAGGATTATAAGTTGTTCGTGAAGCCTTAATTGGTGATAGTGTAATACAATTTTCATAAACATTGTGGACATGTTTAGCACACCCACACAAAAAGACAAAGACACTAAATAGAAATTCACACCATCGAGGTTCCAACCCCATACTTATGGAGTAAAGCCATTGAGAAAATTTTGACCTTTTTAGGTTTATTGTTGGCACAACTCCCCTTTTGAAGCTACCTTTGACGATTGCCAATTGTAAACAAACAACTTAAAAACTCTACCCAACTTAATTACAATTTTTTTATCATGTGATATTTTGAACACTAAAAAAATAATGCAAGATAAATGTATGAATCAACCTCTCATCATAGGTGATTTGTCATGTGCTCCAATGTTGATGCTTATAACCATCGATGTCAACATCCATAAACAAAATAACATAACATCTCATAAACCTAATACATCCATCCAAACCAAAACAAACTCACCTACGAAAACATAGGAATCCAAGCCCAAAATATACAAAAACACAAACACCATATCTAATGAAAAATTGCATAAACACAGGAAAAACTTACAAAACATAGCACATTATGCTTTGAAATTTCAAATCAACAAAAATAATTTGAAATCATTCAAAAAAATTATATATCCCAAACACAAATAATCTAAAATTGTGTTTTCACTAGAACCAATTCCAACCCCAATTACCATAATTCACCTAAAATAATTACAATAATTAAAATAAAAACATATAATTATCACCAAACTTCTAACACTTTCCAAAGATGTCTATTAACAACCTAACATGAATTTCACACATGCAATTGGGTTCATGCAAACAAAATATCTTTGATGCAAATGTGTTGCAAAACACATGACTCACCAACATTTGGAAGGAATTTTGGTGAATCCATGTGTATTCCTCTTTCACTTGTAGCATGCATGATATTGCCAAGTTGCATTAATGAAACTAGTGAATATATAAAACTTTTTTGAATTCCATGTTTTTTTATAAACATAACTATGTCTAAATAAGGTGGGTGATCTTGGCACATTGGAAAATGAATCAATTTTTAATTTGAATTAAATTAGACATGTTGCCATAGGTGTAGCTAATCAATAGCTTCAATAATTTAAACGAAAACTGAAAAAAAAAAAAGTTACTTAGTCCAAATTAACGTGAAATTTAAACTTGAATTAAATAT
>Ga0209208_10010787_pt1 | contig 11781 bp, 10 predicted proteins | sample S1TSphfallax_3_FD_187694 | JGI IMG/M metagenome (GOLD analysis project Ga0209208, IMG submission 187694) | Host-associated microbial communities from peat moss isolated from Minnesota, USA - S1T2_Fd - Sphagnum fallax MG (SPAdes) (version 2) | ecosystem: Host-associated > Plants > Peat moss >...
AACAGATCTCTAATCTTTTCAAAGGTGGGAATAGTATTTGATCTTAAAGCATGGATCTATCGATTTTTAGTCTTTTTAAAGGTGTGCATTAGCATTCAATATTAAACCATGGATATATTTGATTTTCAATCTTTTTATGGGTGGGGTACACATAGCATTAAGTCTTAAGCCATGGATGTACCAAGTTGATCTATACAACTTTTGATCATTTCGCACGTCTTAGAAAGATTCCAAAGTTTGAAAATGTTTTGAAGGGATGATTTATATCGTGTATAGTGAGGAATCATTTAAATGCCACCACATGGGCCAAATATTGTGACCTAATCTAGCTAATAGTTATTTCATTTTCAACACTTTTGGAAAGCATTATATATGCAATGCATGTTTATAGGTCCAAATTAGGGTTTTGTGTGTACATGTTATATATATATATATAGATATGTACATTGTAAAATTGGAAGTGTACAAAACCACATCCATTTAAATGCATAAAATTGGATGTATAAGTGTAAAAGTATAACTATGTAAGTCCATTCACGTGAAATTGTTGAAATATAAAAATGTGTGATACCAAGTAGAGTTGTGCAAGTAAAACAAAAGAAAGAAAACCTGAATGCAAAACACATAAGAATGGGGTTTTTTTGTTTTGCCTTGGGTGAACTAGCACTTACATTGGTGCCATCAAAGGATGATCAAACATTACTACTTGTCAATGGATGATGATATAAACTAAGTGGGTGATATAGTTAGTTGGTTAGGTGCCACAATTAGGGTGCCATCTTCACACTCAAGGTTTTTTTCATTTTACTTTTACATTCACACACTAGCTTATCATAATTGCCATGCTCTTGTTTTAGATTGTCAAATTCCAATAATAAGAAATTTTGAGGAACTAAAATATGGGTGTATTTTTGGAATTTATTTGACAATTGTCCCAAAGATAATTCTTATCATTTGATTATCCTTAGACATTTTTAGAGAGAATTTTAGAAATATTAAATTTAACTATTTCACTTCTTTTTTAATAATTACATTTTTTCTTACTAACTTTTCTAATATCATAAGATGAATGCAAGGTATGGTGATTCATTTTTGGTGTCACAATGATGTTTTTTTGTTCGGTACCCCTTGTTTAAAAGCATTTGATGAGTAGTATATTTTTAGATCTGTTAATTCGAAGTTGAATGTAAGTTAACAACATTATTATGAAGATACTTGTGTAGTTGTTTATTGATAAAAAGTTCATATGCTAGTAATAATGGACTTTTGAAGTTCAAAATTATAAACTAGTTAGTTGATTGAAATGATAAAAAATTGAAAGATTCATCTATAATAATTGTAAGTCTAAACATACATTTGGTACACTAATATTGTATACATTCAAGTTTAAAACAAATAAACTTGATTAGGGTAAATAAATTGATGAATAAACACTTAAAAATTCAAAGGAGGCTGAATATTCACACATTGTTCTTTTGTTTTGAAGTTCAAAAAATATTTGTAACCTTTAACATAATAGTGGGTACCCGTGACCTTCGGACACTGTGAGGCGCAAACGCAACATGCCAACCCCTTCCTTGCTTGAGCTACAGAGAGAAATGAGAGAGACGACCGAGCTTGGGTACCCGGGCCGGTGTCGGCGACAGCCCCGGAAACACACGGGCCCTGTTCCGGTCCACCCGTGGTAAAGAGCTTGGTTTATGGCCCAGGACCCGGGTCTTCGTGGGGAGACCAGGCTTCATCACCGACCCGGTTTAATACTTACTCCCGCGGTTCCACACACCTGGGCACCGCTCGGCCCGGGCCAGGTTTTTTTTATCGTTTGGGTCTTTGAAGCCTGGGCATTGGGACTTGGGACCTGGATTGGTCGGGACTTAGGACTCGGTAAGTAAAGAAGTAAAAGTGTGTGATTGAGGTCCTGAATAGTTTTTGGGCCTTCGGGACTGTGGGGACAGTTTTAAAAGCGACTTGGGTTTTAGGACCTCGACAGACAGTACGCCAGCCCAGTCGGCCTATACCCGAGCTCTGTCACAGACGTAGTGAATTAATAGATAGGATACAGTCGCCCGCCGTGGGGAGTGCCAGGCCAGGCTCGGTCGGCCTGACGGACCCGAGCTTCGTCACGGACAGATGTAGTGAATTTATATATATAATGTTTTAAATGTTGCAAAAATTGTTCAATTTAATAAAAGATTGGGGAAGATATGGGTATTTAGTGTAAGGGGGTTCAATGTATAATGATGGGTTAATTAAAACCTATTAAAATTTCAAGCTTACAATCTTTGACCATTACATTTTTACCTTCAAAACACAAGATGAACACAAAAGGAATGGAACAATGTTATGAAACAAGATTGTATTTAGAACTTATGTTAAATAAAATAAATGTCATGAGAGGTTTATCTCTATTTATATTTTTTCGGAAGTTTTTTAAAGCCCTAATTGACACACCTAACAAGTGTAGATTGCTCAAAAATGATTTTAAAAATATGAAGTTACACTTTAAAAGGAGTCTAATAAAAAAAAAATTAAAAACTTTTTAGAAAAAATATAACTCTTCTTGTGTTTTTCGGGTTGTTCCTTTATTTATGACAATCAAAAAACATTTGCAACCCTCCAATTTGTTTGTCTAATGACACAAAAATTGTTATTGCCCCAAGGTAATGGACACACTTGTAGATTTTGGGTGCACCCATCCAATTGATGGGTTGTTTTGAAAGTCTACCCATCTATTTGTTGGGTTTCTTTTCAAAATATGAATGTTGGGTAAATGATTTAATCATGCCTCTATATCATTTTATAATTTTAATTGGCAAGTTTGTTTTTTTTTTGTATCATGAGGTTTCTATATTATGAAATGTAAAAAAAAATTCATATGACCATTTTTTTAAATGAAATTTGTTTGATTAACATACACATAATTAATTTCAATTCCTTTACATGTTATTAAAATGAGATTCTTGCAAAATTGATTTGAAAGATTATACAAAATTTGATTAAAATAAAACAAATCAATTTTCAAATAAATTAAAAATTTGATATAATATTCATCTTTGAAATATAAATGTTTAAAACTAATTTGAGTTATTTAAAAAACTTCAATAAGGCTTTGATGAAGATTTAATAACAAAAATCATAATAAAATTAATTTTTAACTGATTAATTTGTTTGTATTGTTGTTGCCTTCAATGTTACAAAACTTTATTATAGTCCTAAGATAGTAAACATGCATGTATGATTTTAGTTTTCACCAAGCATGTATGGGGGCAAACATGACTAGTTAAATTTAATTAAAGAATGAGAAAAATATTGAAAAATGTGCAATGATAAGTTCATGTTTGATGATGGGCAATTTTACCCTAATGCAATTTCTTCAAAATTTAGGACCACATAAAAACTACATATTTTAGTCTCACCTTTAGATGGAGACCCAATAAATAAGTTTTGACTTGGGATAATCTTGTAGGGTAAAATTCCAAAATCCTTGTTCACCCAATGATTTTTTGGGGGCAAAAACTCACCCTTTTGTTTGCAGAAAAAAATAAAAATTCCAAACAACATGGGTCATGGGAACTTTTTTTTGAACTTAAGATTTTTGATCATTAACATCTTTGCCTTTGGAATGAAATACAAAGAAGTTTTGTAAAGTCTTGATTGGTGCACCCATTAGGTTTTTAATCACTCAAAGTAGACTAAAAATTGAGGAAGATGTGGGGGGACTAAAACTAGAGTGAGATCTAGAGCTATTTTCTCCAAAAGAAAAATTGAAGCAAAATATCACTCATCCTCTTCTTGTGTTTTCTACATTGTTTGCTTTACTTCTAACACTGAAAGAATATTTGTAAACCCTCCAGTTTGCACATCCAAGACACAACAATTGCTCAATTTGGTGAAGGAATGAGGAAATTATTGGAAAGTGTTCAGCAATAGATACATGTAGATACATTGTTAGGTGATGGGCAAGGCAATTCTACCCTAGTGATTTTGCCAATTTGTAATAGGTTTTCAAGATTTTTTTAATTTCTTTATTTGTCTTGTAACCAGATTTTGGCTAAATTCTCTTGTGGCTGATCTCCACTTTTGGAGCAAAATGAGAAAATTGGAAGCAAAGAAAAGAAAAGAAAAGAAAAGAAAAAAGCATAGTGTTCAGCTGGTAGAAAGTAGGTTTTAGACTTTAAACTAGGATACCCTAAGAAGAATAAGAAGACAAAAAAGAATTCTTTGGAAGACAGAAGCCAAAAGAAAAAGAGTGTGATCTTCAAGTGAAGCAATCCCAATTCTTTTTTTCTTCTCATTTTGAATCTCAAAATTACAGGCAGGATTCAGCTGCAAATGCATTTGATCTAGAATGGGTACTTCTGGAATGAGAACGATCATGATGATGTTGTTGTTGCTATGTACCATTACTGTTGGAATTCAAAACGTAGCAGCAGTGGGAGGAAATGGCGATGAAGTAAGTCAGTCCTGTTTTTTCTTCTTCTCCACTTGATTGGGTTTTTTCCTCTTTCAGGAAGAGATGAGAAGGGCATCATGATGTGTAAGATTGGAGCAAGAATCTCATTGAACTTCCCATTTTGCTCTGTTTTTCTTTTTGCAGTTTTTGTGATTTTTTGGGGGAATAACTTGATTTTGGTGAGATGGGTTTTGCCTCTTTCAGGAAGGATTCAGGTTCATGTGTTAGCATTCAGAAAGTTAATATCATTAGAATTCCATTTTTTTCCCCCTCTGTTTGTGATGCAATTGAAATCACAGTTTAGTTGTGAGATGGGTTTGCTGGTATGGGGGATACACTTGTTGAGAGAGAGAGAAGCAAATCTCAACTCCCCTCTGTAAAGTAAAACTGTTGGAAACAACAATTCAGGTACTTTTGTTTTGAGGTGGGTGTGTGTGATGAGTCCTCTTCTTATTATGCAAAAGAGCACAAGAACCATACTCACGAGGTTTTAGGTTTTGTTTGGGGAATGGTGACTGGAGGTGGGCAGAAATTCAATGTTCCAGAGTCAGGGGGGGGGGGGCATTATGGCACTTTTGAGGCACTATAGTCCATTTTGAGGTAGTAATCAGGTTTGATAGATTGCAAAAAAAGCAATGCCCAGTAATTTTCCAAGTGACATGGATTTGTGTTAGAAATTGGCAGGAGATATGTTTAGTTGGGAGCGAGAATTTTGAGTGTGCACAAAAGAGTCCAAAGATTCTGATCAAGGGAGGTACTGTGGTAAATGCTGACCACCAACAAATTGCTGATGTTTATATCAAAGATGGAAAAATTCAGATTGTTGCACCTGACATCAAGGTATTTACTTCCTTCCTTCCTTCCTTCCTTCCTTCCAATTGCTTTTGATAACATACCCAAGCTCCTAGAGTTAAGATTTCTTCCAGGTGTACATTTCTGAACTAGCTCTCAAAGCATCTGATTGGATGTGATGGGTTTCTTCAATTTACTCTGAATCAGGTGTTTGAATGATCAATGTTTTTTCAGCTGCCAATCATTTTGTCTCAAAGTCATGTTCATCTTGTGGGGTTTGTCCCAAGCAAAACTAAATTGGGTAGGGGTTTTCTTTCACAATCTGATACAGAAGAGTGATGATTGTGGTGTAGGAAATGGAAGGTGTACGTGTTATTGATGCTACTGGAAAATTCGTCATGCCAGGTAACTGGAGGTTCACAAGGAAATCAGTGAACCCCTGGCCTTGAGATAGGCATCATTTAAAGTAAACAACTGTTATTTGTTTTCCCACAATCAGGAAACTGATCATGTCTAGAATGATCCACTGTGATGATCTCATAAGACAGTTGGAGGCTAAATAACTGAAGTAATTGGTGTTATGTGGCATGTGAACGAATACCAGGGGGGATAGATCCACACACGCACATGGAGATGCCATTTATGGGGGAGGAGTCATGTGACGATTTTTTCTCTGGGCAGGAGGCAGCACTATCTGGTGGCACCACCATGCACATTGACTTTGCCCTTCCCCACAATGGGGACCTTGCAGAGGGATTCAGACTATGGGTCCAAAAAGCTGAGAAGTCTTGCATGGACTATGGCTTCCACATGGCGGTCACTAAATGGAATGACAAGGTTGCTCAAGACATGGAATGGCTTGTCAAAGAAAAAGGTACAGCTTTTATTCAGATGAAGAGAACAAGGTTCCCTAAAGCTCTACTGGCTCATTCGGTTTGGTGGGTTCAGACTTTGAAGGGACAATTTTATTGTGATATACACTCATTGTTTCCAGTTCTGGCACTAGTCGTGTACAAATTTTCAAGCTCTAGTTATGAACATATTGTAGCTTTATTCAAGTTTTCCAATTTCTGCATGTGACTTGTCTCGGGGCAGTGTATGTTTGAGTGCAAAACAGGTACTGAAATAGAAGAGAATCTTATCACTCAAGTTATTTTCTCAACATGAACATGGGAAGTGTATGATATCTTTGGATCTTACATGCAAGAGATTTTTAACTTGGTTCTTCTGTTTGTTTTCAGGCATAAATTCATTTAAATTCTTCATGGCATACAAGGGCTCTTTAATGGTATCAGATGAGGAACTTCTTCAAGGCTTCAAAAAGTGCAAAGAACTTGGAGCAGTCCCACAAGTTCATGCTGAGAATGGTGATGCAGTTGCTGAAGGCCAAGCTCGGATTTTTGGACTTGGGATCACTGGTCCTGAGGGCCACCCACTCTCACGACCTCCTGTGGTATGTTCGAAGCCTTTCCTCTGCTGACTAGTGGGCCTGACAACTGATCATGCTCAATTCTGACCAATGAGAGAATGTCAGTGACAATCTGAACAAGATTAGGAGACGGCAATTACATACCTAAACATCCTACCATACAGAGTACAGACATAAGTACCTGTGTACAAAGTCATTTTTCCTGTATAAAGTTGGTTCCAGCATGGAGTGACTCACACTGTACCAAAGAGACCGTTGATCTAACAATCTCTGTGTTATTTCAGACAATGCACCTTTAAGCTGAACATCAAGGATATTACATCCGTTCCAAATTGAATATAGTATGTCTAATGCTGGAACTGTAGTGTAGATGCATCTCTTGCAGATTTGATGGTTAATACTGTAATTGCTCAAAAACCCTGACAAGTTTAAGACAGCTTAGATCTTTGATTTATGGGTCATGGTCTGGTGATAGATTAGAGCTGACTCATGGGTGATTGATTGAGTTGTAAGGACCTTCAATTGCATACTTTTTCTTTGTGCTTAACAAGGCTTGTCCATTTTCTTCTCAAACATTTCAGCTGGAAGGAGAGGCAACAGGGCGAGCAATCAAACTTGCAAAATTTGTGAATACACCCTTGTATGTGGTCCATGTCATGAGCATTGACGCGCTTGATGAAGTTTCCCGAGCACGGCATTCTGGTAAGTGTGGGGAGGAAGAGTACAAATGCAAGTCATGGCTGGCTATTGCCTGCTTGTATCACCAACTCATCATTTATAGAAATAACTCTTTGTCTTCTTTCTCATTTCCCTTCCTTTTCTTTGCAGTGCTTCATAGGAACAAGTTGCCTTTTTCTTGGTCATTACATCATATTGCTATGGACTTTATGTTGTTTGCAATTGTAGAAGATTCAAACATGAAATGATGCCTGTTTGCTTTGATTCTCATTGCATCAGTGCCAAAGTTCTTTATGCCAATTGAAAGTTTCTCTGCTTTGTGATCAAGTGAGACGGTGCTCATTTGTCTGCCTCTTTTACATCAATGTTTCTAAAATAGAAAGTGCCTCTGAATTTGAATGCTGCTTTGTAATTTTTGTGCAGGACAACGTGTGATAGGTGAGCCTGTAGTGTCGGGCCTAGCATTAAATGACTCAAAACTCTGGGATCCAGATTTCAGAACTGCAGCCATGTACACCATCACACTACTTCAATTCTTTTTCTTCTCATAGTTAGTTTTTTCTGTTTTCTTTTTTCATGAAGCACAGGTGGGTATTTTTCTGATGTGAACTTGGGTGGGTGTAGGTATGTTATGAGTCCTCCAATCAGGGCTGTTGGACATAGCCAGGCTCTTCAAGATGCATTGTCAACTGGTATATTGCAGGTTAGTGAAAATCCCCCTCCCACACATAAAGAATTATAGAGATTTGCAATCTCTTAAATCTCACAATTGCCACCCACATATATATTCTGTGGTGGCTTGAAATTCTTCATGCATTTGCTAAGAGTTTTGCAACTACACTTCACAATGCAAAACTGTGTGGCAAATTATGTATCTTCATGTATCATGAGAAAGTCGCACTGACAACATGCGCACCCTAACGGGAGAGGGAGAGAAAACCAGTTTCAACAAAACAATGTTTTAACTTAAGTGTTTTGAGAGTGTAAGCAGCTGGTGGCAACAGACCACTGTCCCTTTAACTCAAAACAGAAAGCTTTGGGAAAGCACGATTTCCGCAAGATTCCAAATGGTGTTAACGGTATGTGGTTGGTTGTCCAAAATTTCCTCAAGAATCAGAACTGCACTATTTCTGACATGCTATTATTTCACCTGTTTTGTTTGTGTTTTGTTTCGTTTTGTTTTTTCCCAGTAATGCCATAGTTGATTTTGGTCTGGATTTTGTACTCCAAAACTAGTAGGATATTTCAATAACTTTCTTGACAAATAGTATGTGCATTCTAAACTTTGAGGTTTGGGTTGTGAGATCTTTGAATCTTCCTTTCTTTTTCCAGGTGTTGAAGAGCGAATGCATATAGTGTGGGATGTCATGGTGGTAAGTGCCTAAACCATATCATCAATTCTCTCTAATTTTCCAGAACATATCTTTTGCTCTAAGATAGAAACATATGGGAATCAGGAATCCTCATGAAGAGCTTCTCTTTGAACATCGTAGAATGTTCAAGAAGAGCTTCTCGTTGAATATCATAGAATTTTAAGGAATTCCCAAGAAGAGGTTTTCTTTGAATATCATAGAATGTTCAGGAAGTCCCAAAAAGAGCTTCTCTTTGAATATCCCAGAATGTGGTGGCTATTTCAGAATTCTGGAAAAATATCAGTCACAGATTATGTCCGCATCACAAGTACAGCCTGGTGAGTAGAAAAAGCTCCCAAACATCAGCTTTACACCCAGTGATTTAGTGTGCTACAGTTTGATTTGGTTTGGTACATCCTCAATATCTTTGTAGTCTTCATTCTCAACATTTCTCAAGCAAATTATTGATGCATATTGCATATTTGATTCGATTCACTGACTAATTACAACACAGACTTTGCTCAAGGCAAATGTATTCTCTGCTCTGTAATGTACAGTGCTAAGATATTCAATATATACCCGCAAAAGGGAGCGGTGTTACCAGGGTCAGATGCAGATGTTATCATTTTAAATCCAAATGCAGAGACCAAAATTTCTGCTAAAACACACCACTCGAGAATTGATACCAACATCTATGAGGGCTGGGTGATGAAGGCAAGTACCTTTCTCCACCAAATTCAAATCTTTTGAGATGTCTACACAGAATTATACATGTAGTATGGCTCCTTCATCACTTGATAGCTTCAGCATGTTCTCACTGCTGCACTTGAAATCAATATTAGAAATGCTGGCTATTTGCTGACTTGTCATCATATACACATGGAAAATTCACAGGGGAAAGTCGAGGTCACTATAAGTCAAGGCAGAGTGGTGTGGGAAAATGAGCAGCTTACTGTGGAGCGGGGATCAGGTCGCTATATTCCAATGAAACCATTTGGGTACTTGTTTGACGGTCTTGACAAAGTTGATGCAACATACATGTCATCTATGCAAGCTCCTGTAAACAGAAATTTCTAGTCAATTCTAGATCCTCACTTTAACTCTTAAAAGTTTCTCCTTCCTAGAAGATGTAGTCCTACCTGCATCCAACCAGTGAAATACTTATGTCAGCTTAGAATCTGAAAATTGCTGCAGTTCAGGACTATGTTAGCTGTAAGGTCTAGACAAAAACACCTAATAGCTTTGGGTCATGACCAGTATGATTGATCATCAGGAGATGGTTAGATATTGTAGACTTCTCAAAGATGATGAAAATTGGATGACCTGAATTCACATTCTTCTCCAAATTCTTGTTTTTCCTCCAGTCACTGCAAGTGAAATATGAAGCTTAATCTGACAGTCACATGTTTATTGCGTGTTTCAGTTCTGTTTTAGCAAAAACAATACACATGATAAACACTGCGTTGATTGGCTTTCCTCAAATGTAAAACAAAGATTGTTGCAGCTAAGATTGTTTGCAGCCACAACACTTAACATATCTTAGTATCCAAATCCATATGTGACTTATTGATCACATAATGCTGGAAAGATGAGGAAGATCAGCAGCTGCTTGCATAGCTGTGTCAGCTGACTGTGCAGCTGTAACCAGTTGCTGTGCTACTGCCATTCGATGCTGAGCTGCTTCTGCTTCCTGCCTTGCCACCTGCAGGAACCACCAATTACTGTGTTCAAGAGTAGACAACACACTGAAGGTTTCAAACCATGAGAAAAGTTGCCTATTGTAGTAAACATGGATACAACGTGCAGTAGTCTACAGGCATGCATGCAAAAGTGTGTCCTGATCAGGTAGATACCCATTGTTGACCACACAGGACATGCAGCCCAACAATCATTGTGTGCAAGCTAGGTTTGACAGGCTAATCTCCTGTACAACATCTGACAATCCATCTGGTCATTGAGTAGCCCACCTCCAAAACCAATTTAATCAGGATGTCAAAAGCAACTAGAATTTTGTAATTTTGTACCCTTCAGCATACAGGATTGGAGGTGGTATGGTGGTTGGACTCGTCCCTTCCAAACTTTCATAATAGGTCATCACAGTAACAGTAGTTATGATGCCTATGAGATCATCAATCAAGAGGATACATCCGCACCCTACATTATGTAAAATTGGCCAACTACTGACTTGGACCAGTCCTTGTAAAGGGTCATTTCTTGCCCACAGAAATAATTCTGTTCAATTTTAGCTCATTGTTTTGGCTTGCAAATATGGTATGCTTGATGGTTAACTGGGTCAGACTTTGTCTAGACTGGGATTTGATTATTTGCATACCTGTTGACTGTTAGGATCCAGCCCACTGCTTGCAAGGCTCTGGGCAGTTGTCATTTGAGCAATGGCTGCTTCTCTCATCTGATCAGCTGCTTGCAACAACATTTGCTGGCATACCTGGGCTGGAAGCATCATGGTGTTAAAAGACATTCATGGGCTGAGACTGTTTTGATGGACATCATAACAGTTTGGTAGTTAGCAGCAACCAACTAGAATGTCTGGTTGAGAGCTACCAACCACACCATCAACTTCATCAGGAGGATTAGTTTTTGGTACAAGCAACTTTTGGGTTTGGAAGTATCACCATGAGACAATCTCTTGCTGACCAGTCCACCAAAAAGTACCTGAAATGACCTGCTGCCCTTGTGTTGCACCAGTGCCAAGAGGCTGGACACCAGATGCTTGAACAATTTGATTAAAAGCTTGGACAGGTTGACCAGGTTGGACCACAGGACTGGTAGACACTGATTGCTGGCTTGATGTTTGGGATATGGCATGGGCATTCAGTGCAGCATTTGCAGCTTGCTGAGCTATAGAAGCTTGGCCTAACTGTTTTTCTACAATCTCCCTTTGTTCAATTGCTGCACGTTCAGCCGCTTGTGTAGCTGCAGCATTAGCAACTTGCTTGGCCATATCCTGTTGAGCCAGCACCTGGCAATAATTTGTTGTTTGAGCAATCGTTCTAAATCAATAGAGATAACATTGTCAAGTAGCCTAAGCACTTTTGGTTTTGCCTGCTGAGAACATC
>Ga0209208_10010788_pt1 | contig 11779 bp, 6 predicted proteins | sample S1TSphfallax_3_FD_187694 | JGI IMG/M metagenome (GOLD analysis project Ga0209208, IMG submission 187694) | Host-associated microbial communities from peat moss isolated from Minnesota, USA - S1T2_Fd - Sphagnum fallax MG (SPAdes) (version 2) | ecosystem: Host-associated > Plants > Peat moss >...
AAGGGGATGAGCAAGGGGGTGGGAGGAGGGCAGCAAAGTTCAAGGAGGAGGATAACTAGGAAGTGGACAACCAAGACCAAGAATAAGGTGGCAGAACTTAAGGAGGAGGATCACCAAGAAGTGGATGACTAAGACCAAGAAAAGGGCGACAGTTCAAGGAGACAATCACAAAGAAAAAGATGACCAAGACTAGGAAGGGGGCGATAGAGCTCAAGGAGATTATCACTAGGGAAGGGACAACCAAGACTAAGAAAAGGGCAACAGTCTACGATTGTCCTAAAGGCTTTTAGTATTTTAAAGAATATTTGTACTTCTTCCTTTGAAAACATTTTTTGTCTTAAGGTTATCCGAAATGTTCTTCGGGTCTCTCCTTGCCATTAGAGTTCAAGGAAATGATCATCAAGAAGGGGATGACTAAAACCAGGAAAGGGGCAGCAGAGCTCAAGGACTTGTATCACCAAGAAGAAGACAAACTCCGCAAGGAAAGGGATAAATTGTTCCAAGACGAGTGCCAAACCTCAAGAGTTGCCACATATTGTTGCTGGAAGAAAATGACTAGAAGAAGAGCAAGAGCTCACCAACCCACAACTTTCTCATGCAACCATATTTGCACACAAACCACAAGAGGAGTGAGAATTTTCGTCCAATGCACCAAACCAAAAAAAAAAAAATTCTTGGAAAGGGGGTGACAATTGTTGCAAACATTGAGCAGCCATGCTAGGAAGTGAAGTTTGGGAACACATGTTTAGTCAAATTGCTTCAACCCAAAACCCTAATAGGTGATGTTGTTTGGTTTTTTTGGGTTACTCAAACATGCCTTTACCCATAACCATAGATTTTTGTAACCACTTTTTTCGGAGTCCAAGCCAATGGATTATTGGAACCATTTGTACAAAAAGAATAAATTGGTTTTTAGTTTCATCCATTTCATCTATAAGTGAAAGTTCATTCATTTTCCAAATACTAAACATGCAATTACAAGGTGTAGAATGTTTGTGAATGGGGTTGGCAAGTGTTTATTATATTTTTTCTAGCAAATGTAACATGTGCCTTTAGGGAAGCATATTTTACTCATACCTCCACCAAATTTAGTGATCTAAGTTGCTATAGGTGTGCCAAAGATGGTGCATATTTTGTTTTCAGACCTTATGACCCAAAAAAATGTTGACTAGTGCACCACATTTAATTTAGTCCTTATATGTTTGGTTATTAGCTTGTCTATGTTAATGAAAGAATAATAACTCATTGAACTGATGAAAATTGATGTTATATGTGAATTTTCATGGCATTTTAAACAAAAATAAGATTGAAGGCACTAAGATCTTATGTGCCCTTTTGTCTTAACCCTAGTTTTGTTACACAATCAACCTTTTTGAATATAGTTAGAAAGTATATTAAAAAAGGAAAATGCTAAAATCAAGTGTTTTTTTCAAGATTTTCAATAGCCAAAATATTTATTCTACATGACGTTTATTTTTTAGAATGAATGAATACATACATACATACACACACACACATGCATATATGTATAATATCCCAAAATGCACTAAATCCAAAATCCAATTTCATTTTAAAAAGAGTCTACATTGTATGGATTTTTCCAAATGAATGAAATGATTTTCCCAACTTATTATGCACATTAAAACTTTAAAACGATCAAAAAAATCTTTAACAAATTGGTTGAAGCTCTTAGTCTCTTAACAAATATAAATGTTCATAAAGAATTATCTCAAATAGTGAATTATCTTTGTAACTTGCTAGATTTCAAAATGCAATTCCATTACAATATTTACCATAGGTCAATTTGCCAAAGAACTTCCCAAAACTAAAGCCAAAACATGATCAACCAAGGTCATTGGTTGTAAAACATGCCTTGGGTCAATAGAAATAATGACATTAATCAATTAATAAACTCCATGGGAAGGCAAAATTGTGTTTCACACTTATTTTCAAGAAATATTATGGTTCAACTTTCCAAAATATTCAACAACATTTTATTTCAAGTTTTTTTCTCAAAAATAAATTTCAATTAGTTTTGTCGTTTTCATTTTCAGCTATTACAAGATAATTGAAAGTCCACATTCTTGCATACCCAAAACTCAAGCCACAAGCATTTTGTCCTCTTCATTAGTTAGCACACCTTGTGTGCCTTGTTTTCTCAATCTTGTCTTGCCATTGAAGTGATTTGGAAAAAAGGTTATTGGAATCTACTAAAACTTGTTTGCTTTCTTCAATGAGGTCAAAATCATTTTCCATTAAATCCAAAAAAAATTCCAAGGTCTAAGTTGTCCTTGTTGGGATTGGGTAGGAACCTTTTCTGTTCTTGTTAATTTGTTTATTTATGTTACATTTGTGGGTGGGGTTTTTTCCTTATCCATTGTTGCTTGTTCATGTAATTCACTTTGTCACCTATAAGATATATTAAACATTATGACAACCATGTACCCTTTGGCCCTTGCCTCCAACAACTTGGGCGGATCTACTTGGAACCTACAAGAGGTATGAATTTAACCTTTTATATGTTTTCCAAGACTTCAAAAAATGTGTTGGGTTTGGATAATTAAGGAATGCATGACTTTTCAAAGCTTCATTATAAGAAATTATTACATAGAAGGTTGCAAAGTCATCCTACAATAAATTGACATCTATAATTGATGTGTAGGCTATATGTGTGAACTTTTAAACCTCAATTAATTGCAATACGCAAAATTTAAATTGGGATTATATTCATTTAAACTCCTTGTTATTTTTTGCATTACATATTGTTGGATCTAACACAATATAAATATTTGTTGTACTTTGCATAATAGAATTTATTTACATAACAACTTCCAATGTTTACAACTAATACTTATGCAAATTGATCTAATAAACTTGCTTATATTTCACAATCTTGTGAACATGCTCTTATTTTGACATGTCCTTCCCTTAATCCTAATTGTAGATTTGTTTTCCTCTCTTTTACACACCTTTTCAACATTTTAGCCTTAGGACATTGAAGCTTTCAAAAACATTGAAAGTCATCTAGCACAACCTTAGAATGTTTTGACATTCTTTGAAAAGCTTGAAAATTTATTGAAATGGATATTACTTTTCTAGTTAACTTGTAATTGAAATGCATGATAATTTTGGTGGGAACCCAATGTGCTTATAATGGGAGGAACTTGCATGCTTTGTAAGGTCATTAATGTGTTTTGTGTTGGGATGTAAAGATGTTAATGTGAATTGAGTGTTGAAGTTTTGTTTGTGTAGTCAGAAAGTTGTTTTTATCCAAAAACTTTAAATAAAGAAAAATGTTTTTAAAGGTTATTTCATCCCCAATGGACCCTAACACTTTTACCATTGTAATTTGAACATGCATTTACGTTCATATATAACTTGTGGAATAAGATGAAAAATGTGATAATCTTCAACCACATCCAAATATAAGGTTCAAGTTTGAAAATTCATCTTTTATCTCTTCAAAGTTTGAAACATAATCAACACATGAATAAATAATTAATTAATTACACATTAAGAAGCTGCAAAAGATCAAACTATGTCAAGTATTGACAAATGCACCTAGAAGGATCTAGGAACTATCTTCTCATTTGACCTAGTATTGAAGATACACCATGCATGTGGCATTTGTGATCTCACATTTTGGAGATCAACATTGCAAATTAATAATAAAAGTTTGAATTGTTTTTGTATGAAACCTATTAATTGAATTCACCATTTTCCATCTCATAAGAATGGTGAGTTGAAGTGTAAAATCCATCTCTAACATTGCAATGACAAGCAAATTATGTCTTGTCAATAACTTGAAAGGCCAAAATATTGTTTCTATGGATAGAAAGGATTAAAGTGGTAACTAGTAATCAAAGGTTCAATTTCTCATTGTTATGGTCAATCAAGGCATCGAACTCATTTTATCATAAGGTCATATCAATTTTGAAAATGAGTCAATGTACACATTATAATAGAAAGATTTTAATTTCCATAAAATTCATAGTTGGACAATGAAAAAATTATACATGTTGAACATATTGAATCAAGTTGTGGGCCATTTTGAACATGGGTAGAATGCATGATGAACTTTTGTGTTCCTTTAGGAAAGTGGAAGTCTCACCTAGATGAAGGGGAAATATTTGAGGGTTGAAAAAAATACAACATGATTCCATTTCAAGAATTGGCAATTGGGATTACTAGAAGGGCTTTAAGGTTCATACTAGGATTTGAGGGATCAAATTCTATCTGAATTGAATGTTTTGTGCTTCATTTTTTTAAAAACTAATGAGAGATGTGAGAAAGTGCCTTTGCATGCCCAAAATGATCTAGTTCAGCAAAAATCTAACAAGGAGATGAGTCTTGCAAACTTGAAGCACATAAGAGCTTCTCTGAGGTCACCCCAATCGACAAATATTCCAAAAACAAAGAAATTTCACCAAACCAGTTGTGACCTGACATCAATGGGAAACTCAAAGTGGAACACAAGCTGGTATGAGATGCACCGCACATCTTCCTGCAGCTGCAAGTAAAACAATTTTCAAGTATTGCAATTCAAATGATGAACAATTAGCAAACAATGCAACTTCTTCCACTCAGAAGGATCCTCGTGGGGAAAATGGCTGCTACTGCCAGGGCTTTGCATCTCAACACGATTCTGAAGTGGCTGTGAGTACGTACTACTGGTGGGTCTTCTTCTGCTTTGGTAGACAACATTACAGAAGAAGCTGTTTCTTCACTGCAGCTTGAACCATGTTTAATGCTAGGTGAGTAAGGTGGAGGAGCTACAGTGAACTGTGGCGGAGCTGGCGGAAACGAGAAGGAGGATTCTGAAAACCGATTGATCTGCTGCTCCGTCTGACTGCAGGCCTCTGGTTTTGGCTGTTGCTTAATTGGAGGCTTTGAAGAATCCTTCTTCAGTGTCCCGAACAAGACATTCTACTTGAAGGGTCTTAACCAGGAAGAGAAAGTACTACCAGACTGCTCTTGCTGCTTCTAACTGTGAGTGCTGAAAAACTTCTCTATTGTGAACAAATGGCGGCTCCTTGGAAAATTTGAGCAGCACAGGCTTATTACTTTTTCGAGTTTATATCAAAAGTCTCGTTGCAGCAGCTGGCAGCAAAACACGCATCCTGTAAACTGCCATTGGAGTCCCGCGAGGAGCTGCTGTTAATATCAGTCGCAATAGCTGACTCCCAACTACTGTAGCTACCGATCGACATGTGATTGAAAACTTGAGCTCCGAGAATCAGTAGCCGCAGTATATAGTTTCAATACTGGGATCAGCATCTTCCGCTGAGGAGTTTGACACACAAACATCCTTCGGATCCGCTGGCTGGAACAAACGAGAAAGGTTGGCGGGAGGAGACTGTAGCAGTAGGTTGCTAATTAAGGGTTCAGCAACTGTCGACCCTGCAACTTGGAAAACACAAGAAGAACAAAAACAAGAAGAAGAAGAAGAATCGTGCTGCTGCTCGTCATGATTTCAGCTTCCTCTTGTTGATTAATGTCGTACAACAATTTCTCAACCATCTGCAGGCGGGCTCGGAAATGGAGTGGCAGCAGCTGTCCTTTGTAATTAAAATGCTCATGCGCATGTGAAAAGCGGCCGGCGTAATCGATCCCAACACCTTCATGATCAGCTGCTTCAGCTCCTGGAAATACCAAGCCAAACTCGAAGTCACAAGCTGAGCTTGACGAATGCGCCCTGCAGCCCAGGTTTTATGCAAAGGCTCCCAAATATGCAAAGGCCAAGTAGCATTCGCGTCAAAATACAACTGCTTAATTCTTTCGATCCCGAGCTCCCCGCCGTGATCCGTAACTGGACTTCTGAAGGAGAAAGCAGCATCCCCGACCCCATGCTGCTGCCGCTGCTGCTGCTGCAACCTTCCTTCAGCTGATCTAATCTGCGTCGATCTAATAAACACTTTGTAGACCTTCCCATCCCAGTTTTCGTCTCTGGTCATTTCTGCAGAAGCAGCTAAAGAGACTGCAATCTAACTCTTACTTTGATCTAGATGCTGCTCCATTCCTCAAACCCCCCTCTTCTCTCTCTCCTTTGAAAATCCTTGATCGGCTTGCTTACTATAATTCCTTCTTCTTTGAAATCACCATTGATACTAAGAACCTGAAGAAAAAAGATTCACCGTCCCTTTCTCTCGCCTTGTTTGTTGGCCTTGCGTACCAAGGCAAGAAGGATATTGTGTTCAGATTCATTATAGAGTGCAATAGTAGCTTATTAAGGGATTTTGGCCCCTAGGTAATAATAATACTAGGTCTATTTATTTAGGGTTTAGGGTTTAGGGTTTAAACCCTAAACCCTAAACCCTAAACATGATATTTTGGCTTGTGTTGATACTTGAGATTAGTTATAGAGTTATAATATCTTGAAGGATTTTGGGTTTCTTTTAGATGATTTTTTTGAAGATTATATTTTTGCATGGTGTGAAGTATTTGAATTTCCATAATTCTTCTTTTGTCTTAAGATACTTTTTAAATGTAAAATGGCAAGGCCACAGTGTCACAAACCCCCTTGTTAATATCCTGACATCAATGTTCTTCTAGCATTTATTAGGGTTTATAATTTGAGGCCAAATAACAAGCCAAAATATGCTCAAAGTTGGCCCCCAAGTTTTTTCAGCCCCCGACACCTAGTGTAAAGGGGGGCATTATTAGGCTCCTACCACGGAGCCAGCAATGGCCACACTCGAGTTTTCCACTAACCTCTTCCATCATCAAATGGACACAAAGAAGCAAGCAACTCAATTTATGACAATGAAACTGTAAATAGTGTGGAACAAATATGGAAGAAGCGCCTTAACTGGTTGGACACCCAGCTACTGAATTATTTTATTTTATTATTTTATTTATTTATTTTGATACAAAAATTTGGAATTAAAAATATAATTGTATGAAAATTTCTGCTTTATAATCTTTATGCTGAATTTTTAAAAAATAATTTAGCAATCGTGGTGACCGATCATTGCACTTATAGTTAATGTGCATGAAAAGAACTCTTCCTGGTATAAACTGTAAAGCAACCAGGTCTTCACTTTATCTAACAACTTCCGTAAGTTGTAGAATGTATGCATTGGAATGACTCTTAATCTTAACAATCAAGTGATTCATAAATTTACCTACTTGTTAAATGTTATTGAGTTGGGGGAAACCAAAGAAAATGATAGATTCTAAATATAACTTACACAATTGTCTCCGCTTCCCAAATTTTTGACATCAACTAACTAATTATTAGCAGGTAATTTCCTTGAGTTTTGACAATTTTGAGCACATAATTTATTTTTTTTATTTTTATTTTATTTTAAAAATTACCATCAAAGTTGAAAAGTTACCAGATTTGTGTAAATGTGAGAATCTCCAAATTTCCACGCCTACAAACTGGATAGCTTGAGCTTTTAAAAAAATCAAGGCTTGGGGCAGGCTTCATTTTTTCCCATTTTAAAAAAAATTTAGCACCCCTCTCTCAACTTCATGATGTATAGCCACATTGATCATCATCCACAATAGGAATTATCCAACAGAAAAAAATAAACATCCAAAGTAAGTAAAGAACATAAAACTATCAAAAAGTACAAAGAGATTTTTACAGCTTATATTATACACATCACAAAGTTTTTTCATTGGAGAGAATTCCATTGGAGCATGAGAGTTATCCGAAAAGACCCAGGATTAGGGGGCCGAGAACGGCCAGTTTCAACATAATAGGGCATCAAACGTGTAACTGAGAATGAAAATTTTACAAAACGAAGTAAATGAGACACAAACTAGTTTTAGCACCGATTTTTGGTGGTAAACTGAGTTTCGTTTCCTAAGCGCCTCCACTACTGCTGCTGCTACATATATTTTCACTGTTCCTACCTGTACAACTAGTACTTTTATCTCTTGAAATAGTGAACTGAGTATTTACCAAGGGGCCACCAATTATTGCTGATATGAAGAAAAGGTCACCAAGTACACAATCTTTATCTCTTGTTATAATCCCTTTTCCTCAATACAACGGAGATCATTCAAGTTATCAGGTGACATAGCACATGATATAAACAGCCAACAATGGATTGACAAAGTCCAGGGTATGTAAAATAACCTTAGGTATGTATGGGTATCGCTATTTCACCCAGACCCTATGTATGATCAGAGTCACATGCCATAGGACCCAAGGTGAAATAACCTTAGGTCATAAAAGCAAAGAACAAAAGAGCTTGGAGATCAATGTTATTTTGGCTTAGTTCTAAACCTTGGGCTAAGAACCTTGTGCCAAAAGAGAGCATGTTTTGATTATTCTGCCACAGGTTGAACTCTTTCTTGACATCTTGGCCTAGGGTTGGCTATTTTGCCTTGGTCCTAGAGTCATCATTTTCAAGTTGGCTATTTTGCCTTGGTCCTAGAGCCATTTTCTGTTTGGCTATTCCATACACTAGTAGGTACCATGAGACGTGAAATACCCCTATAATGAGCTTTATCCAACATGTTTTCGAGCTTGTCTTTTTGTGCCTTGCATGGTGAACAACTATGCTAGTAATTTTCCATGTTTTGCAAAAAAAAAAAATTGTTTTGCATGTTTTGCTATCTCACATTGATTTTGAACGCAAAGCCTCTAAAGAGAGATTAAGCATACCAACTAGTAGCATAGATTTTGACTTTGAACAACAAAAATAGTTTTTTATTTAACATAAAAATAAGGTCAAAAGAAATGTACCTTGCAACAAAACTAAATGGTTTTACATAGGTGAGAATTATCAATCACTCTTTATGTTAAATGATATTTTAGCGTTTCCCCTAAATACTTGCTTTCCAAGTTAAAAGTAAACACATTTTTTGCATATTTGCATGAGTTGGTCATCTTTTTAATTGTGCTACTTGAATGTCATATAGATTTGTATAACATAAAGCACCTTATGTTTGTATAGTATGTTTCCAATTTTGATATATGCATGCATCTTGAGATTTGTTGAGTGTGCAAAAAAATACCCTTGGTGAAAAAATCATCATTTATAGTTTTTTTTTACCAAATACACCTAAATGTTTTTAAAATAACCCTAGTGGGTTCCAAGTATAAACCAAACCTCATACAATTTTTTTTGAAATTAACATATAATTCCAAATCATTTGATCAATTTGTTTTTCAAACTATTCACCTCCAATTTCAAATTCCCCTTATTCAAACTTATAATTGTCATAGTCTAAAATAATTCAATTGTCTTATGTGCTTGCATTACTTCTATAATTACCTCCTCCATAGACTTTGGTGTATTTTTCTATCATAGGAGTTTTGGATCCTTTTGCAAATGATCCCATTTCCTACACCAATTTGCTCCCCAACTCAAATTCATATGGAGATCCCTTTACAAATCTTAGTCTACTAACTAGTACCTATAATTCAAATGGCTTGAACTTTGCAAAAGAAAGGTTTGTCTTCACTATTTCCATTTGCAATCTAGTATCCAATAGACCTTCCTATGTCTATTGTTGTTGTTAGAACAAATGTTGTTGAAATGTTAGAAATGTTGTGAACTTCCAATGGTTTCCATCTAATTTTCATATATATCCCCATCAAAGTGAAGATGCTCCTCACCTTTTTGGAAACCTTGTGCCATGTTCCTTTTTAACTTCTTGCCTTTGCTCCTTCAGCTATCTCTCTTGTGGAGATGTCATTTGTGCTACCTTTGCAGTCTATTTGGTTGCATGTACCACTAATGGCATTGTAGATGGTTCCGGTCTACCCCTCATCATTTTCTGTGCCCTTGGTTTTGAGCTCTCATGTTCCTTTTTCACTCTTAAGCCTAAGACTTCTCCTTCTTCAACTTTGTTCTTCCTTTTATGAACATTTTTTAGTGAGTTTATTATAGCCTTCTTTCTATTTTCCAATGTTGTTTACATCTCCTCCCTAATTCTTTTAATCTTGGTCAGTGGTTTCTATGGGTTTTTCTTTTGATGAACAAATAAATACCAAAAGATTTTTGCCAATACCAAAGCAGACTAACAAGTATTTTTCTTATCCCCCTTATTCCCTTGACATATTTATATCACTAATCTTATTCACTACATAAACTATTGAATATAATATGGGTTTGATCAACCTTCTACCCTCTTTCTACTCTCACCAATGTAATAACATTCTTGTTGCTAAAATATTGTACCTTTCCCCTTTGATAAATGACAAATATAATGGCAAGATATTTAACAAAACATGGCAAACCCAAACTCTTTGCATTCCACTAATTTATAGAAGAATTTGGTGGTGCAAGTTTATAACTTTGTAATGTCTAGACTGTTAATGACTTATTGACTTGCCCTTTAGGGTCTTTTACATACCCTTTTGCACATACTCCAAAGACATCTACAATTAGTTGTTTACTAATGACATACACCTTGTCCTTATGCCCCAAAAAAAAATCTACACCCTTATCAAGAATGTGTTAAGAAATTCCAACATGACATCAGGCATTAATGCTTGCCAATCCATTAGAAACAAAGGAACGAGCCATGCTTTAGAAGCCCAATTTCCTTCCTCAACAATATCCTTCCAATTCTCCATCTACTCAACATGCTTATCATAGTTTTGTTTCATCTATGTCCACATGAATTGTTTAGGATGTTGAATTTTTAGTACCTTTCTCCAAAAGTGTAACTATGTCCAAGAATGCACATCTTCTTTTTGCTATAGCTTCCAACTCACACCTCTCAATCTCCATCACCCTTCATTGTGTTTCGACCATCGCCTACACCTTTGTGGATTGTTGTACTTCCACTTGCAATTCCGTGAATAGTTATACTTCCACCTCGACAACATTTTCCTCTCCTATATCCTTTTGCGTTGCCTATGCTTCCACAAAGTGCTCTTTGAATAGTTATACTTCCACCTCAACAACATTTTCCTCTCCTATATCCTTTTGCATTGCCTATGCTTCCACAAAGTGCTGCTCCATAGCTTCATCTTCAAAAGGCATGGGGTCTTCCAATCTAAGGTGGGATATTTTCATTTGTAATGGGTTTTTTTTGGTTTGAAGGTGAGGATTTTGTTTTTCCTCTCCAGCAAATGCTTTGAGTCTTTATGCCATGTAAAGCCTCAATCATAAGTCTTTACCCTACACATGAATACCCCTTCTAGAAAAGAGGGGGTTAACACCCCTCATCTCTTCCTGAAGGGTTTAGGGTTGGTTGAGTGTCAGAGGCATCTTCTGCCTACAAGATGGAAATTTTACATTTTGGTCAAACATTTGCAACTCTATGAATTAGAGCTCACCAGCACCTCAATTGGTGCTTGAGTGAAATTTATTTAGTTGGAAATACCAGCTCGCATGAAAATCTATAGCTACCCTGATGGGTGAAATTAAAGCAGGAAGATGATTATAATGTGCACACAATTAACACAGCTGCAGCACCAAAGCAGAATCACAACCAACAAGAATCTCTCACCCACATCTTACATGGAACAATTTGAAGACAAGCACATTCTGCACGAGAACCATGCCATCACAAAGCATGCTAAGCCTTGACTCACTTGTTTTGAATTAAATGGCACATGGGGTAGCCTTGAAAAATTCAATCCAGAGCAAGCTTGGACACTCAGTGAGTGTATTAATGACTGCACATGGTCCAATAATCTTTTGCAATCAATAGAGCTAGAACACCCAGAACACATTCCTTGCCATTGACACTCCTGGCCGGTGCTGACCATAAAATGCTCACATGCTAGTTGTTAATGTAGCAGTCGAGCTGAGGACCTCAATCACAAAAGAGCTGTTTAAACCCTGCACAGACTCACATATATAGT
>Ga0209208_10010789_pt1 | contig 11779 bp, 5 predicted proteins | sample S1TSphfallax_3_FD_187694 | JGI IMG/M metagenome (GOLD analysis project Ga0209208, IMG submission 187694) | Host-associated microbial communities from peat moss isolated from Minnesota, USA - S1T2_Fd - Sphagnum fallax MG (SPAdes) (version 2) | ecosystem: Host-associated > Plants > Peat moss >...
GAAATAGTTGCAAAAATGTCCAAATGTAGTTGCAAATAACTAATAGTCGCATGTAGTCGTAAATAGAGTGGTTACATTTTGGCCAATTTCTACTAGTGAATAGTAACTATTGTTCATTTTTTTCATAACAACAACAGGAAAGAAAAAGATGACGACCATTGTCATTGTCTTTTTTTTTTTAAGCAGAGCAATACCCATAGAGCAATGTGCCATTGTCTTCTTCCTAGGCAAAGAAAAAAAGGCGACAACTTGTTGTGGTCACCTTTTTATAGCAAAACCACCAAAAAAGGCGACGACATTTACCGTCACCTTTTACTTCTTCACAAATAAAAAGAAGAAAAGAAAAAGACAATGGCAGCTGTAGCTTCCATCGCTTTCTTTGTGAGACTAAATGAAAGAAGAAGAAGAAGAAGATGGATGACGGCCATTGTCGTCGTTTTCTTTTTTTCAAGTAGAGAGAAAAAGACAAAAAAAAACGCCTTTTTCACAACAAAAAGAAGATGGTGGCACACTAATGTTGTCTTCTTCTTTTTAAACATAGAAAAGAAGGCAACAACATTATTATCATCATTTATTTTTTTTCCAAATATAAAAAAAAGGTGACAACATTTTTTTTTTTGTTTTTTTTTAGCAAAACAACAACAAAAAAAATTAAAGGAAGGAGCTTACCTTCAAGCTTTCATGTCTTGCCTTGCTTAAACCTTGTTGCATTGAGTTCTTAAAACCCCTTGAAGCTCTGAGGTTCTCAAGCTCTCCTAAGCTCTGATGATGGAATGAATGCAATATGAGGTGAGATAGGTAGGAGGGGGGGGTAAGTAGGAGGAAGGTAGGAGGGAAAAAATTTGGGACAAAAAAGAGGGTTAAAAAAACCTTGGGCAAGGGAAGAGGATGTGTTTTGGGTTCATCTCCAAAATGGTTTGAACGACCTCATCCTGAACTGATGTACTAATGATTACTGGTTCACTCCAACCATGGTAATAGACATGGTGTATAACATGATCATAAACTTTGGAAAGATTCCTTAACATATTATAATGCAACCAAAAAGAGGTAACTTTTTATCTCATGTAAAATTTGATTTTTAACTTGATATTTTATGTAATTGAAAAAAAACATTGCAAGTTCGAAAAGGGAATAAATGAAAAAATTATTGTTGAAGGAATGAAAAAAAATGGTCTGAGGTGCTAGTCCTAACTACTTTCAAAATTAGTAACAATCTCCTCATTTGGCATTTTTAACTTAAAAAGTTTTTGATATAAGTTGAAATCATATTTTTGGGAATTTTTCAAAATTTGACCTAGAAATTTCATAATAGAGAAAAAATTTGTTGCAAGTTCCAATGGGGACAAAGTGAAAAAAATATGGTTAAAGAAATAAAAAGAGAATGGATCCAAGCTAACTAGGTTTAACTAGCTTCAAAATTAGCATCAGTTTCCTTGTTAAGCCATTTTGACTGAAATGAATTACAATGCATATTGGGCTAAAATTAACAATCGACAATAATTTTTATAAAAAAAATTGGGACCAATCACATCTTTTTGGGCTCATAGTCTAATAGATGCCAATTACAAGGTATATTAGACCATGAAACATTATCCACAATGCATTTAATGCTCACTTTTCATCCATTCACATTTTCTGGTTCCTTAGGCTTTCAACCTTTGTGTGTAAAACTGAATTTTATATCTTGACATGTCTTTACCTTCAATCAGAGATTTTCAATTTCAATGGTCATGGGTTTCAAGCTCTAATGTAAAGGGAGCCCTAGTACATATATTGAGTTGACAAAAAGGGTGCCTACTAATTTTATTTCTTTTGTTAGATATGTTTGATAATAAAAATAATAAACATTTAGTAATTTGACATTTTACCAAATAATGAAGTTAGTGTGTTTGAGAGTCTTAATTCAGATTTTTGGCATGGCAGGCATGTATTTTCAAAAAACAAACAATTTCATATAGTAATTAATTAGTGCCTAAGCAGGCTAGGTAGTACAATGTATAAGCTCTTAGCAATACTAACTAACTACTACCTAGTCCATAAATCAAATGTAGAGGACACAAGCTAGTTCATCCAAATGAATGGTCAAAGTTTCTAGCTCATCCATCACCACTTGCCCTCCTCATCCCCCAAATGATCCTGAAACTATTATCAGATGTTGAGGACACAAGTATTTGCCTATGTGAAGTACCCCAAAGATGATGAAGGATTATGATATCTACTTGGCCTCTTGTGGAGTAGTGGGGTTTCATTTTCAAATGAAGTGCTGCAGGACTTCATCATGAGTAGAAGCTGGCTCATCTTCTTCAAGTAAAGTGCTGCTTCAGGCTTTCAGAGATTTGAATTGAATGGAAATTTTGATATAAGCTTCTTCTACTCATGATGATGATGATGATGAAAATTGTTGCCTACTGTTGTTGTTGGCTTGTAACTTATTTGCAACAACATCATGATGGTCTTCTATCACCTATCAAGATTCAGCAACTATCATGCCCCCCAACTTCAAATGATGTGAATGGTTTGAAATAAAGGTGATGTGAACAAGCAACTTATGGTGCAATGACTCTTACCCCTTACTATGGCAAGTAATGAAATCAAGGATTTAAACCCTAAACCTCTTTGTTGTTTTTTATCAATTAGTTCATGGGTGTGCCTACAATTTTTTTTTTAATTTTTCTTTTTTAAATTTTCTTTTGAAGGAGCTACATTTGAATCGCCCCTCACCAAATTTTCTGGGACATTGGGCAATTCCCAATAGGAGCACCCCTTTGGCCCCCTCCCCACTCTGCAAATCCCTTTCTATATACTGAAGGGGGCCCAAAGGGGTGCTTTTTATTGAAAGGAGGACACCTAATATTGAGCAGGAGAGGCAAATAGGGCATGAAAGGAGTTGTAAACAACTCCCAATACGGGGCGCTATAGTTAACTCTAAGATTTTAGTAACTACTAGGTAGGTTTGTGAATTAACTTGAGTTTAATTGTATCACAACTACTCAAAAACAAAAGGTCAAAAAAATTGCTTCAAAGAGGAATGAAAAAATGGGAAACTACAAGTGGGTGATTCTGCTTTGTGCAGCAAAATTACCACCTAGAATATGGTGGTACTGCCCTAGAAAGGAAAATAAACAAATAAACATTTGTCCAAAACAAAATAAATAGAGAGACAGAGAGAGAGAAGAAAAGATGGTAATAGAAAGAGTGTATTAATGGTAGTTTTACCTTGCAGTAGAGTTACCGCCTAGTACAAGGTGATACCATATCCAAAGGTATATATGGTTTCATCATTAAATAATCCTCAAAATAGTGAAATGAAAATTTGTGAAAAATATGAAGTTGAAATGTTGAAAATTATCATAGGCTACACTCTCAATAATTTCACTACTCATAGCACAATATTATAGTACATGATGGAAATATACATAATTTCAAAAATAAAATATAAATTCGTTTTTAGAAAAAATTAAAAATTAAAAAAATTCATTTTGTCGATGTGGAAATTGACCCTAGTCTATACCGTACATCAAAATACAACCATTTCACAAAAAAACACACCCCTATTGGCTCATTGGATCTTTCTCCATAACATTCAAAATCCTTTATTACATTTCGAGGTACCAAGTACAAAAGAAAACCACACCTTTTTTTTGGCGTGTGAGCATGAAAAACATAAGAACAAATAGTAAATGGACAAAAGTTTAAAATAATGGAATGGCCCTTTGTCTTCTCCCTTATCCCCCAAATTTCCCATCATTTTTCTTTTGTAAATTAGCTGAATTCTTTCAATCTGAAATAAATATTATTAAATAAAGGGCCACTTGACCACTAAAATGTTTGAAATAAGTGTGTTTTGCAATAATTTTATTTTTTATTTTCGAAATTTTCAGAATTAAAAACCTAAACGCCAAACCAAGAAACTTAAATTAAATGAATTATTTGGCAATCATGTGCCAAATCTGCCAAGGTACTAGGATATTTGTAACTTCTAAAGTTATTGGACTACCTCATTAGCCTAACTAACTAAAAAATAAAAAATAAAACTTATCCTAGTAACAATATTTATCAATATTACTTTTCCAATATTCATACATATGATGAAAATGTTTAAGTGGCACTTCAAGATGAAAAAAGATTCATTTATGAAAATTATTTAAGGATTGTTTTTCATGATTCATATTTTATTTAGAAAATAATTGTGCAATTAGGGTGTTGGACTCATCGAGACTTCAAAATTATACTACTATTTTGTGAATTCTTGCTTATTGAAGGTGTCTGTATATGTAATTGATCAACATTGTGGTTGGGAGAAAGCATCACCATGGAATGTATGAAGCAATTTGTGGTTACAATGTGAACTTGTCTTGAATCCACATATTTGAAATAGTCAACAAGGTTTGACTTGGAGAAACAAATGAAAATCAATGAAACAAAAAGTTTTCCTAGTATGTTTGCTTCCATTGATTGCATGCATTATCAATGGAAAAATTGTGCAATGGCTTAGCAAGGACGACTCCAAGACAAGGATGACAATATAAGCATCATCCTTGAAGCCCATGTTAACCAATCATTATGAATTTGGCATGCATTTTTTGAACTCCCTTGTGGGGATATTAATTTAATGATGTCAATGTGTCTCATAGGTTCCCATTAATTGTAGATTTGTCAAAGGTGAGTATGTAAGCTTAAGTTATGTCATGAATTTATTTCATGTATTCAAGATGTTATTATTTGTCAATTCCATTTTTTAAAAATGGAATTGCTTTGTGCAAACAATCCATGAATGTGAAGATGAAAAAAAATCGCATTTTGCCAAAATGCAAGAGACCACAAGAAAAGATGTGAAGCAATGCTTGATTTGGAGTGTTGTAATTAAGATGGGATATCATAAAAATATATGCAATTAATGGGACTAGGCCACAATTTCTAACATTGTGCTAAGTTGTGTAATTATGCACAACATGGTTATTGAAGATGAGCTTAGGAAACCAATTTGGAAGTCTTGCACGTTACCAATGTCCAATTGTGGAAAGACTTGACATTTGATGCTTATCATGTCTAGGGCACAATCAAACTTGAGAATGTGATCACATGTAGGGTGCAAAGGGGATATTATGAGCTAGACCCATCCCCTTGGGTGATTGCTTATTGAGTGTTAATTTTAGGATATTCTCGAAATCTTTTGAACATATATATATATATATATCATCACACTATTATGTTATGGTTTACATAAAAAATTTGCTAAAAATATGTCATTGTCAAAAACATTCAAGTCCATTTACCAAGTCCTTTTACTATTTAAAAACATTGGTTGCAATGTTTTCAAAATGTTTTTGGGTATTTTCATTCATTAGATCGATTTCAAACTTTTAGAATATATATGCCAATACATTAAAAATAACATATGTGAATATAATTCCATTTGGAGTTCCTTATTTTTTTTATAAATGTTACAACGACTTATGTACACGTTAGTGTGACTACACCTTATATAAATTGGAATCAAACTCAAGTTGAACATAAATGGGACTTGGAAAGCAACATCCTTCATTGAACTTTTACTTTAGCAAGTAATAAATATCCCAAGATGAAAATGTTGAAAAATTGACATATTTATTTATCAATGTTACTACCCATTTTTTAAAAAAATGTATCAATAATGCAAGAAAATTCAAAATAATTTATAAGGTTGCCCATATTTGTTGTATATTGGTGCTTAATGTCTCAATTGATTGATTCATTGTTGTTATTAAATTGTTGGTTAAGTAGAAAAAGTTAAGTGACAACTTGATTACAATAAACTAATAATTTTTCGGTGTCTTGAATGGAACAACAAATCAAATATTGTCCAACAACTACGGTTTCATAAAATTGTTGTTTAATGATGCTAGAGAATTTGTATATTTTTTTATTTCAAAGGCTATTTGTTGATTTGAAATAATGGAGTGGCATGCAATAATGCACATAATCCTTCATAAATCCATGTTTATACATGAGGTTGCAAAGTGTTTTGCAAAGGCCTCTTGGTCTATGTCAACATTTCAACAAACTTGAATTTTTTAAAAATTGTAGTACATGTGATAGTTAATTGATCACTTTGTTTGTTCCTTCAATTTTATGTCAAGTTTTAATAGATGGGAAAAAATCTCGTCAATGATTAAGTTTTTTTTTGGCTAGGAAACAATGATTTGACATATGAAAAATGTACAAAGTTATAATTAAAATGAAAAGATATTTAATTTATGCATCACAAAGATTGCATATCTTGGCCGTCAAAGGTTTAAGTAATGGAAAAGGATTTTTTTTTTCTTGGCTAGCTTCAAATGTGCCTTGACACAACATCACTGGATGACATATGACCAAATAAATTATGATAGATTGTAAGATTGGTAATTCTTGTTGCAAATATGAAAACCAACCATTGCTTAGACTCTTGAGTTTTATGTGATATAAACAAACAATTTGAGTAAACAAATCAATTAAGCAAGTTAGGACCTTAACTTCTTTGGAAGATATAATATTTAAATGTAACACAAATTAATGATGAAATTATTTTTGAGTGTGAAATAGTTGCACAATGTGGCCCCAACATATGCATTTTGTTTATAGCTACCAATTCATCTAAAAAATGTTAAATTGACAAGGATTCATCCATGCATGTACTTAAAGTAAAATCAAAAAATATATTTTTAAAAATATTTTCTCTAACTACAAATGTGCCAACCATTCAAACAATTTAAGGCTTTAATATCTACACCATATTGTCCATATACATCTAAATATATGCTACTAATTATTAAACATACACATTTCAATGGAATATGTTTTTGTTGACAATGACATATTGATAGTTATACCTTTCTATTGAATATTATTGAAGCCTGCAAGTATAAATTATAGTGCACCTCATCCATCAACATATATGTGCTTGCAAAAGTGAAGATCATGAAGATTTGACATAAGTGGATATGAAGTTCAATGGAATTTTTCAAACAACTAATTAAATCCAATAATTTATTTACGAGGTATATTAACAAGACATGTCCAATGTGCTTGATGTCCCTCCCAACTTTGTTGCCATCTACCATATAAATTTAAAATTCACATAATTCGTAGACTTGGAAAGTTTAGGTCTTAATTAATTCATAATCAAAGACCTCAAACTTCATTTATATGAATGGAATGGGTTTTCACGTGTAAATTTATTTTGGAAACAACCACCAAAATGTTTAGAAATTCGAAATAAATTCATCTATATTATAAATTCTACATAAATATGTCCCTCACATAGTGAACCTTCTTTTCCATTAAAACTTTATTAGACTTTGTGAAACCCAAAAAAAGGCAAAACACATTTCCAAAATTGAAAGGAAGACAAATGTAGAATTGTGTTCTAAAAATGGATTAAAGCAATATGATGAAGATTTGTAGGCAAGTCATAATCTACACATAAGGCTTGAACATTATAATACCTTTATAAAAATGTTTGCATCCAAACTCTCCTTTATGTAACCTTTGTTCATAGATTCACTAGAAGAAATTCTTAAATTTATAACTTCACATATGACTGATTCTGTAGTCATATCAAACATTATATGACTAAAGGCCTTTAGTTGCAACAGACAAATATCAAAGGACAAGAAATCATTGAATGTTTGACATGACATTTTTCACCTTATAGTTATCAAATACAAGTCATAGAAGACAAATCATATATAATGTTGAGGTGTCACATAATGAATGACTAGAACATGATTGGCAAACATTAGATCATTTGATTACTATAATTTATAATTAAATAAAAATCATTTTTATAGATTTTTTTTAAACAATAAATTTTAATAGGTAAGTAGGTAGGTAGATAATAAGTTTAAGTAAGTCAAAAAAGTCAAGTAAATAGGTAATAGTTTAGCCTACCTAACTTCACCAATGTAACTTATGTAACCTACCTATGTAACTAACTTGATTTAACCTATTTACCTTAATATTTTAAGAATGTACATAGGTTGCAAATATTAGGAATTGAACTTTTCATCTTCACATTGATGAACCAAATCCTTACCAATGGACTATAACATCAAAATATGTCCAAATTTTGTCAATGTTTATTTCATACCACCACAAGATTATGAGGTAAGTAGTAGGCAAGTTGTAGGATGATAGGTAGGAGGTAGGCAGGTTATAAGAAATAAGAAATAAAAAGGTAAGTACGTAGGTTGAAAAGGTGGGTAGGTGGGTGAGTGGGTAGGTAAGTAAGTGGATGGGTAAGTATCATCAATCATGGATGCCATATAAATGAAACAGAAATGATGAAAACTAACACCTTTCATCTTATTACCACCTCATCATTTTACTAATCACATGTTCCATTAATATATGATTATAATTTTTGCACATAACATTCAAAGTGATAGTTTATGACTAAAGTCATACATATAGTCATTTAGGACTTGTAATCATAGATTTCTTGGTTGTAAAAGACAAAAATAATAATATTGAAAAATTGCCCCCCCAAAAAAGTAAACAAGTATAAAAATTTGCCAAAAATAGTTAAAATATGATTATTTTACACTATAAAAGTAATGGTTTCAACTATTTTGGTACATCTTTGCAAAATTGCACCAAATTAATGTGGAAGAATGATTTGACTCACATTTCATATATAAGGAAAGGAATAAGCAAATGTGATTTTGTTTATGGTTATAAGTTCAAAGAACTCCTTGGGCCATTTGAGTTATTTGTAAGTCCAACTTATGTTTGTGCTCCCTTCAATTGCATAGTATGTAATATTTTGCACAAACACAACAAACAAACAAATTTTATAATATTTTTAAAGATTAAAATTTTAATTTTTTAAAATTGCCAAAAATATTCTTTTAAAAATAATGGCCTAATGACTGGGAGTGTGGTTCATAATTGATTCCTTACATTCAATTGAGCTTTGGTCATTTTCCAAGAAGCTTGTGTAGGGTTTGATCAAGGCTTGGTGGGATCATAACAACATATTCATGACCAAATTAATAGCATGATTCAACATGAAAGAATTTTATGAGAAAGTTTTAGGGTTTAGGGTAGTTTTCTACTTTTGTGAACCACCAACATTGGATGCCTGTTATAACTCGGTGGTCTATGAAACTCAACTGAGTTAATATTTGGTTTCACCTTGCTACCCAATCCTATAAGAAATAGGTCTCGTATATAAGTAAATAGGTAAGAAAATACCTCACTATTAGGTAAGTAGATGGTTTATTTAAAGGTGAGCCTTGTTTTTTCTACCTACCTTATTAACAACTTGCTTGTAGGTTGTGAGTAGGTAGGTAGAAAAAAAATATATTACTTGTGAATGAATGACAAAACTTGCAATTTGCACAATTGCAACTCCAGTACTGCATTACATTATTTAGGAGTTAAGGGAAACAGGTTAGAACAAACATACCCAAGCAGTTATCAAGGTAGAATTGATGTATAACCATGGTTCTCCAAAAAGAAAGTCAAATAATAGACTATAAAACCAATAGCCTAGTTCATTGCTGGATTCTAATTTCATGAAAACAATTGATCACTTAAGGTTTTTGAAATAAATTGGGATATATTGTGGTTCTTTGAAATTTTGTTTTTCAAAGAACCAAAATAAAGATTCTCTTATTCTGAAATAATTTAAAAACTAGAATCAATTGCTATTTCTAAATTCAAGTAACCACACAACACTGGTTATGAGACTGTAACTACATACTTTGGGGTTTTGCATCTAAAAATTCAAGAATTTGGGTATTTGTTTAAGGTATTTACTAATGTTGAGTGGTTCTTTACTTTTGTGAAGAACCTTTGGTTTTGAAAAATAAATTAGAATGATTTATATAGCTTGTTATGATTTTCACACATAAATGGAATCTGGAATTTGGTTCAGATCTGGTTCTTCAAAAAAATAATTTTTAATTTTAATTTTGATTCCAGTTCTGAGAATATCAGACCTGATTTTGACCCGGTTTTAGGTAACCGGGACCAGAATAGTTGATGAACTACTCATGAGCCTCTAGTTTTAGTTTTAGTTTTTTTTTTTTTTTTCAAAAATCTTGGTTGTGGTTGAGTTGTTGGTTCCACCCATAAATGAAACCATGAATCTAGTTCCAGGTTTGGTTCTTGAAAAATATAATTTTCGATTTAAATTTTGAAACCGATTCCAAAAATTAGACTCAATTCTAGTTTGGTTCATGTGTACCAGAACTTGAACCAATGGTTTTAGCCTTCCAAACTAAGTAATGGCCCAACACTAGTGTTTACATGTTAGGTAATAAAATTATTTGTGAAGTCAGGTGATTAGGGGGCGAGAACATCCAGTTTCGGCATAATAGGCCATCAAAACTTCCACCAATTTGGTGGTAAACTGAGTTTCATCCCCTCTTTCCTTTTTCCTGAGCGCTTCCACTGATGCTACATATATTTTCACTGCTCCTATAATTAATCTCAAACCTTCTCCATTAAATGCTGATTTCCGCACTTCATACTGAGATTTAATAAAATTTCATTACTTTGCAAGTACCACTGAAAGAGGAGATAGCGGGTGAAACAGAGGGTGAAGTTACATATAACTTTAATGCACTAGCAATTAGGTACTGCACCCTGTGAACTAATAGTTGACCCCAAGTTTTGGGTCGTATTGCCTTGCTCCCATAGCAATTTACTTTAGTTAATGAAAGAAATAGGTTAGTATGGCACTGTCTCCTACTCATACCCCCTGACACTATTTCAGTGACAAGTTGTCAATGCATTGCTCACTTCAAGGCGACCTGGCATAAGTTTCCATGCATGGGCAACAGACGTCTCAAAGCAAATCGACATAAAAACATGTTGTGTTTCGGTGGCAGCACGACGTTCATTTCTGTTGGTCGAAAATCATGCACCATTGTTTTTAGCACAGAAGTTGAATTAGTCTTAATAAAAGAGAGGAAACATGGAGAGTGAAGTAATGGACATGATAGAAGAAAATGTGAAAATAGACAAAACAATTCTCGTGAAGACCTACACTCATGAGGAATGGTTGCGATTACTACAAAAATGCCAAGAGGAGAGGAAGGAGTTTATTTGTGTTTATTGTCATTGAAAGAACTCAAAGATGTAGATCAATGAGCACCAAAAGAAGGAGTGTGACAAAGTTATGGATTCCAAAAGGAATCCTCTCAAGCTAAAGTTTTACCCACCATTAAGAAACGTAGTGGAGGGTGTGTATTTTGAAAAGGGTGGAAACATTCTAGAATATAAGGCAAAGGCAAATGCATTGTTGAAGCTAAGGTGTAATCACTTTTGACTACATTAGATTTACAGCCAGTATAGAAGTTGAACACAAGTGCAAGAAGGAGAAAACCCCGCCCTTGTAGATTCACAACAAAATCAAGAGGATTTCATTATTTTTTGCAAGAAACACTTCATGGAACATGGAGGCCAAGCAATCAAACATGTTTTGAAACTAGAGGGGATTTTTGAGTGCACCACTTTGTCTGACGCACTCCTAAGTTCCTTGTTGAACCCACTTGAGGGTCCAAGTGTGTTGAATTGCGAAAGTGTGGAACTTGGAGGTGCCCCCGACTTCCAGCACTAGAAAGGGGTAGAGGGGCATGTTAGAAGTCCCGGGATTAGACTAGGAAGAGGGACTAGATTATCAAGCTTGAATCTGCATCCAAAACCAACCACAAAAGGGTTAGTTCACATTCGGGAACACCCTTGGGTGTTGGGACAAGCCACGGGCACTTTGACACACAAGACTCACCACGGCCCGGACTCGGGG
>Ga0209208_10010790_pt1 | contig 11778 bp, 5 predicted proteins | sample S1TSphfallax_3_FD_187694 | JGI IMG/M metagenome (GOLD analysis project Ga0209208, IMG submission 187694) | Host-associated microbial communities from peat moss isolated from Minnesota, USA - S1T2_Fd - Sphagnum fallax MG (SPAdes) (version 2) | ecosystem: Host-associated > Plants > Peat moss >...
CATCACTCATACTTTAGGTTTTGTAGCTAATAGAGTTTTTCTTAAAGTCATCCTGTCTTCACCCTGTCTTTGGGCCTCTTTTTACACACCCCCTATCCCCTCTCTTTGAGTGAGATCCGCAAAGGAAGGCAGTTTTAATAAATCTGAGTATGAAATGCTGAAACTTAGCATTGAATGCACAAGGTTCAAAGTAATTATAGTAGTTGTACATGTAGCAGCAGTGAAAATATATGTAGCAGCAGTGGAGGCGCTCAGGAAAAACGAAAGATGGGGGTCAAAACCATTGTTTGGTGGATATAACATTTTTTTAGATCCGCCAGTTCCTGTTGTTATCCACTGGTTTCGGTTATTTTTATTTTTATTTTAGAAATAAATTGAATTATCCTTTAAGGATATCACCAAAAAAAAATTCCTAATGCCAGATTTCAGTATGACTGAATATCCGTCATCAATAATATTTGTCGGATAATCTAGCATTCCGGATAACAAGATAAAACAATTTTTTTTCAAAAATACTTTACAAATTACAAGTTCAAAAATTCATTTTGCTCAAACTCATCTTCACATTGTTCTAATTCTTGCTGCAAGGCAACATCGGCCTCAATAAACTCTATCAAACTAAAAGGTGAACTACAAACTCACCCTAAGATCACTAGGTCAATTTTTACTAACAAAAAATATCTTATTGAAATTATTTGATTGTAAGTGACATCTCTTCAAATTTGTAACAATTCCAATTAATGAAAAATTTCTTTTAGTTTCTATTAAAGAACCAACAATGTTAAGAACATGTCGAGCAAGAAATGCCACAATTGAAAATAGAGACTCGTATTTCGCCCATCACTTTACAGGACATTTAATGTCCTTAACATCCATTTGAAACCTTTTAAACATCAGCAACTCCTTGTTCACCACCTCCTTTGTTAGCTCATTGGTTCCAACATACATTTCAAAAATGTCCAAGCTACTTTCTTCATCAATTTGCATATTTGCCACAGGTCCAAATTTTGCCATAGGGTGGAGGATGTGGTAGCATCTCAAAACTCCTTGTTCACCACCTCCTTTGTTAGCTCATTGGATCTAGCATACATTTCAAAAATGTCCAAATTAATTTCTTCATCAATTTGCTTATTTGCCACAAGTCCAAATTTTGCCATAAGGTGGAGGATGTGGTAGCATTTCAAAACTCCTTGTTCACCACCTCCTTTGCTAGCTCACTAGTTCCAACATACATTTCAAAAGTGTCCAAACTATTTTATTCATCAATTTGCATATTTGCAACAGGTCCAAATTTTGCCATAGGGTGGAGGATGTGGTAGCATTTCAAAAGCATAGGAAATAAGGATTGTTGGTCATACTCTTCCACATTAGGGACAACATGTTATGTGCTTTATTTCCTCCATACTTTTTAAAGAATGAAAGAAAACCATCTAAAATGCCACATACTTATCTTCTAATATTAGATGGAAACAATGATAATTCATGGGCTACAACAAAATCATCATCAATTGAATCTTACAAGTTAGATGAAATTCCATATTGTTTTTTAAGTTTCATGCTCATAGTGATTATTGCATTCAAAGTAGTGGAAAGTAACCAATGCCCACGAGATTGGTTCAACACATAAGCCTTTAGAAATGAAGACAAAACATCAACAATTATTTGAGATATGTGCCAAGTTAAAGGTGGAGGGACACGGCCAGTAATCTTCATTGAAGTTGATCGATGCTTTAAATTGTAATGCTTCTTGAAATAGGATAAATAACACTTGCAAACTTGCAGAAGTAGATCAAGGATTAGCAAAACAACTTATAATTAAAATAAGTTAAAAACAATAGACTTACACAAATGGAGCAAAAAATTAAATGTAAAAAAGCCAAACTAACCTTATTTTCACTGGAATATTTAATTTCTTGGGTCTTAAACCAACTTTAATGCAAGTTTTGTTCCATTTTTTATGACCTTTACCATATTTGTTTTGCCAAGTAATGCATTTATGCAAATTTGCCTAGGCAGATTTAATAGACACATATTTCTAGTTTTTACAAACTTTGTCATTAGTCGTGGCATATTGACATGCTTTGGAAAATGCATGACCAAAATAGGTTCCCTGAAAGTTTTTTTCCAAACGAAAAATTTCACATCTAACAACAAACTTCAAAGCATTGGCCAATGTATTTAAATTTGAACCTTCATCCTTCAAATATGCTATGATCTTATTTCTAAATCCATATTCATCTAGAAATTCAATAAGATTTTTAGCAAATGTTTGTTTTGTAGTTTTAATAGTTTCAAACAAACCAAGAGTAACATGTTTTGGTTTCCAATCTATCCCAAAAAAATTATGACCAAGACAAACACATCACGCGCACCCTTGGACATCCACAAATCAAAACGGGCAATAGCACAACTATAATCATTTAGCAAAGGCAAAACATATGTTTCTTTAGTTTTTTCCACCAATTCAGGTAAAATAATGTTTGAAAATAATTTTTGAAAAAGGAATTGCACACGAAGACATAATTATAACACTAAACATTTTAACCACACATTCTCCACAAATTACAAAGGCAAGTGACTTTTCACTATTAAATATGTAAGATTTTCCATAAACATCTTTTGTTCCACATCATCATTTTTGAAGGGATCTTTTGAAGCAAAAGATTCAAATATGGAAGAATTGGAAATAAAAGACCTTTTTTTTGTAAGTTGTCTCTCAACATTTTCTTTCCCTTGATTATTAATTTCTTCTTGAAACCTTTTATAAATTGTTGAATGATTTGCATCAAGATGCTTCTGCAAACATGTTATGCCACTTATTTTATAATATGTTATCAAACCTTTCCTTAAATGTTTTTTTGAATTCACAAAAACAATAGGTTGATAATGACACAATAAACAATGAATCATTTGAGGAACATCTAAGTTTACTTTCAAGTTATCATTAACATAATAAAAAGACCAACAAAGTGCATTTCTATTATGAAGATGCCAATTTTTTTCTTTGAATTTTCATTTGTTGCAAAATCCACTTAGTTTTCTCTTCATCATATTTTTTTTAACACTTTACTTCCTTCAATTTGCATTATATGATTATTAAAGTCATTTGACCTTTCCATCTTTCACAACTATCCTACAAGGGCAAATGGTGGAGAAAACTAAGGAAACAAATACAAGGCTTTGTTGTGTGATGTGATGATAGTCTTCTTATGCACAACTAAGTATGATGTAAAACATTTACAAGTAAGCAAAGATATAAAATTGTCAAAAGTACAAGGGTTTATGTTTGTTTCCAAAATAATTTATTATAAGCCTACACTATAAACCAAAGAAAAATAAAGAAAAATAAAGAAAAATAAAAAGAAAAAAACAAAAGACATGAAATAAAAAAGAAAATATATGGAAATAAAAAAAGGATAAAAATTGATTGGAAAAATACAAGTTTTTAATTCTCAACTCTCAACCACTCCTAATTCCTTCAAGAAGGAATGCAAGGGGGTAGTATAAAATTCTTTAACAAATAACAACACACCAACAATAACAACGCAAAAAGGAAAGCAATGTAGTGCGAAAAAGAGAGCAATACTATGAAGAACTTATACCTAAAATAGGAAAGTAATGTGAAAAGGATAGGCAAACAACACAAAGAAGAGAGCAATAGTGAGAAAGAGAAGCAAACAACATAAAGGAGAGTAAAGCAACATCAAGAAGAGAGCATAACAACGAGAGGAGGAAAACCCAACAACACTGGGAGGAAAGTAGAGCAATGTGAAGAGGAAAACCTACTAGCGCAAGGAGAGTAGAGCAACACAAGGAGGAAAATAGAATTGTGTGAAGAAAAGACCAAAGCAACATTAAGAGGAAAGCCTAACAGTGTGAAGAAGAAAGCCCAACAATGCGAGGAGGAGAATAGAGCAGTGTGAAAAGGAAAGCCTAGTAGCATGAGGAGGAAAACAAAGTAACACAAAGAGGAGAGCAAAGCAGCATGAATAGGAGAGCCTAGTAGTGCGAGGAGGACAACACAACAACATAAAAAGAGCAAAGCAACATGTAGAGTAGAGCCTAGCAACGTGAGGAAAAGAGTAGAACAACACAAGGAGGAGAACAAAACAACACAAAAAGGAGACCATAATAACACAAGGAAGAAACCATAATAGTGTGAAGAGGAAATCCAAGTAGTGCAAAGAGAAGAAGTGGGAAAAAGGAAAAGTGGGGCCAAGCTGAGTTTGAGCTTCATTTTATTCTAGATTTAGGGTTTTTAATCTTTTTTAGGTCTAATAGCGACGCTCACAACATTTTTTTCCTTGTAATGGCCTACATTGGCACCCATAGTTTTATTTTGATCCTTCTAACAACCTACACTTATACAATCTACACCTGAAACCTAAACCCCTCTCATATCTATACCCAAGCAAGGATTTAATATCCACATTGGATATCATATTTTCAGAAAAAATATTGTGTCCAAATATTATATGACGAAATATCAATATTTTGAAATCCAGAGATAAGGATACCATTTTGGATATCAAAATTTTTTATATCCAAAGGATTTCAAAAGTGATATCTTAAGCAATACTTGGTCAAGATATCTGGATTTTCAAGACATCCGCCCAACATTGGTCAAAACATGATGAAACTCAATTTGGCACAAAAAAATGATGCATTTTTTAGTTTGACCTCCCTTTGAAGGTTAATGTACTTTACATACCCAAATTTACTAAAACTTCTTTTGCAATGGACTAATCAAGTTGGTTCATTACAACCAAAAAAAAACTTAGAAATTGGGAGTTGTGTAGAATATGAAACACACCCAATTGCATGTACAATTTAATTCCCACCCAACACTACATAAATGAAATGCATGAAAGTAAGTATGAAACTTAGAGTTAAAAACTATGATCTTAGCACTAATCACAACTTTAACATTGCAAATCTTTATTAACCATAGTTCAGTAGAATAAACAAATCATTAACATGATTGTAGCTGATTTTTATTTGATTTCCAAAATGTAATGTGTATAAATCTAGTGAATCATGATTAATGGATTGTTGAAATTTAATCCTTGATTATAGTCTCATTAAAGTTGTTCTTTTTATTCTTCATGGTATCAGAACCAAGATCAAACTAAGTAGAATTCTTTTTCATTTGAAAATTGTGTTGCAGAGTCAATTAATGCAATATAAATTTGTGATAATGTAATCACCCATTGCATAAAAAGATTGTAATATCAAATAGTGGGTTTAACATGTCTAAAACAAACAAATTGTTTAGTTTAATTAATTGGTTGTGTTTGCAATTACAAATGGGAATTATATAATTTTGGCCATACAATTGTGTGCACAATTAACATGCTACTGGTAGTGTAAAACATGGACACATGTCATACCAATCATGGCCTAAGCTAATACATACCTACATTAATACACCCAATATATCTACTTGGTGTTGAACCTAAATTAGCCTAATTCAATTTTCATTAAGAGAATGTAAGACGACTAATGAAGTTTTGGGGTAAGTTTAAGTCCAAGGGAACATGTTAAGGTGTGTCTTTATCCAAGTTGGATTTGGGGGGTGGGTGGTTTAATTAGGATAAGGGGGTGGTAGATTTGCCAAATTAAGATAAAACAAGGTTACCCTATCCTTGCCTTGGACTGGCTAACTTGTTGGATATAAAGGTGTGGACAAGGTGGAAAATGTTTTTCAAAAGCTTCTAGCAATTAGGTTTAGGGTAGGACAATAATAATAGTTTTTTCATGAAGTTGAAAGGGAGGGAAGTCATTGTTGACCTCTCTTTCCACTTCCAAAGTTATGAATGTGGCATGAGGTTGGGAGATTTAGGTTTAAAGGGGGGCTGGACATAACATGTCATTAATAGAAAAGCCCCCCATCTATAATTATGTTTTTAATTACATTTCAACTATAAAACATAGTTGAAAGGAACAAGTGTAGTTGCAAAAAAAATTTGCAACTAGGAAATTTTTTTTTCAACTACAAACCAAAAAAGGTTAAAAATTACAAGTCAAAAATGACATTCTAGTTGAAAGTGTCAACCACATGTCAACACCACAACAATAGTCATTACTTACCATTTGAATTGCAAATTGCATACCAATGTAGTTGAAAATTGTTAACTACTTTTGACTAATGCATGAACTTCATCACTGATTATACATGATGTCAACCAAACTTATAGTTACAATTTCAACTAAGTTGCAATTATATAAGTTGAACATTTTGATTAGGTTGCAATTATATAAGTTGAACATTTTAACTATATTTAATTGAACATTTGACCAATGGTTTGGTGACATGTGGCACATTCATAATGTTGACATATGGTGCATTCATGAAATTTGGGGTCAACAAATAATTAAATGACACATGGCACATCCACATTAATGGGCTAAGCCACATGGTGCATAAGCACATGTAGGTCTCAACCTAGGCACCTAAACTAAACCTAAACATAAACCACTTAATTTAGGTTTGAATTAGGGTTAAACCTAAACACCAATGTTAAGCCTAGACCTAGGCCACATGACAATTAATAAATGAAATCCTATTTCATTTGCCTTTAGGGTTGAACCTAAAGTTTGTTTGGTTCATCCCAAATGGCTATTACATCTTCATGTTTATTATGTTTTACAACAATCTTAAAACACTCTATTATATAATTTGGATTCATAAAATGGAGACTAAACGATATGGGATAAAATTTTAATTATAACCTAATTGTAACTTAATTGTAATTTAGATAGTTGTAATTTAATTGTACAAGCTAGTTTAAACTTAGTTAGTTTTAAACCTAAACTAATCATCTAGCCTAGGTCTACCTACTTACCTTAGTTACTTGTAGTAATTATTCATTAATTATTTTTAATTATATAGTTGTATAATTAACAAAACATATTATCATCATTTACTAAATAATGTGGTGGTTAATTATTATTATTTAAATCAGAAATTAAGTGTAAGTATCTATTTCTAAAAATTAATAATTATTGAATATTTGAAAATTCCAAATTCATTATAAACTTCTATTAACATTCATAAAACAAAAAATGAATTAAAATATAAATATTCAATTATAATTTAAAATTCTATCTTAATTACAATTAATGTGGCATGTGTTATTGGCCCACGTGTTACCACATTGTCAACTGATTTTTCCTTCCAAAACTTGGCCTTTTGGAATTTATTTGAATTTTCAACAATAGAAATGACTTTTAATTCATTATCTCCCACAATCTGAATCCAATTCTTACCAAATAAATTATATGAAATCCTGCTCATCAAGATCTTTCCAACAACACCAAAGGCACATTCTAATTCCTCCAAAATTTTCAGTCATGATTTAATTTAATTTAATTTTCAGTGAAAAAATCATTCAATATCGAAAACCTTTTGCATTGGAAGTGTAAACATAATGAAACCAAGCCATGCACCCATTCTCATTGAAAGCTTTCCAAAGACACCAAGAATGTGATCTGAAGCATCCTGATTTGGTGGATTTCATCGGTACAAACAAAACAAAACAAAACAAACAAACAAACAAACAAACAAACAATTTTTCTTCATAGATAATAATAACTATAATGTAGTGATAATTAATAATTGGCTTTAATTACAAAAAATTAATAATAATAATATTGTAGCTAGTAGTTATGTTAGGCTAGTTATTTAAGTATTATTATTCATATTTTAATCTAATTTGTTGGAATTATTATGAATTAATATATTAATAATTAAATAAGAAATAAATTCAAAATATTTTAAAATATATTAATGTTAATTAATAATAATTTCTGAAATTATACAACAATTTATTAAATATCTTTACTAATTATTCTAATCATTATTCTAATTTAATCATAAATAAATAAATAAATAAATAATAATAATATTGCTGATAATATGAAAAAATGAATTTGTTTTGGAACTAATAGACATAATTAGAATAAAATTAAGATTCAAAATAATATTAATTATCTATTATTACATGGTATTTTGTAAAATAAAATTGAATCAACACAAAAATAATAAATTATGCATGTATTGAACATACACATTATTAAGTTGACTTATGTTTCAGAGTTTCCTTAAAATTTATTTTCAAATTAAAGTGTAATCTTTATATGCACAAAAAAATTCATCATCATAACCAATCATGTATACAAAAGACATTTACATGTACCTTAATAATTAATTAATTATTATCTTTAAAAATATATATATATTAAGACATCATATGTATAAAAATGAATCAACATTAAAGTTCCACAAAATTATTAATTATGTTTCATAATTTGATTTGTTGTAAACTAGCATTTTATTTACAAAGAAATAATCAATTACATACATTGAGCATACATTATTACAAAAACTCATATTTCAGAATTCCCTTAAATAAAAGTTTGAAATTAATTTTTAATATTTATGTGCACAAAAAATGTTTGCATCATACATAACCATAAATTACACAATTAAAATTTGCATGTAGTTTAATGTTTAATGAATTTCATTGCAATTTAAAGCAATGATTCAAATATCATGTGTATAAAAATGAGTAAACATCAAAGTTTGACAATTGTATTAATTATGTATCATTATTTGATATGTTGTAAATTAAATTCAATCTACATATAAATAATAATTAGGTGTATTGAACATGCACATTATTACAAACTTTTTAAAATTTTATTTTGAAATCAAAGTTTATTATTTATATCCACAAAAAAATACTTGCATCATACATAACCATTCATTTGATAAAAAAATAATTACATGTAATTTAATCTATTTATGAAGGTAGATAATTTGTTTTATTTTGTTCTATCACGTTGGGATTTCCCAAACCAAATTGCTTTATGTTATGTTATTGATATATTTGAAAACCTAACAATGAGTGGGTGCATTGACTTGGGTCGAAAGTTTTTGGAGCTATGGTGCAAAGGTGAATGAATTTTGTTGTTGAAAATTCAAACAAATTATAAGAAATTGTGTTTAGAAGGGAAAATGGGTTGAGTGTGTTCATCCTTGGGGTCAACAATACATGTCACATTATTTGTCCATGGAGGACTTGATAGTTTGTTAAAATGATATCCCCCAAACCACGGTGTTTTATGTTATGCTATGGAACTTATCATCAGAAATTTCTCAATGAGTAGGGTTGCATTGACTTGGTTTAGAATGTTTGGAGCTATGTTGTCAAATCTATTGAATCATTTTTCATTGAATTTTTAAAAAAAAACTACAATTGAAAATCATATTCAAATTTGGGGTGTTTTTGATATTGTTGGAAAGCCCTCAACAAGTTTGATTTAATAAAGTTGATTTTGTAATTTTGAGACCTAAAATTTGAACAATATTATTGAAATTTTAGTGAATATTGGTGTTAAAAATTAAAAATAAATTGCAAAAAAAGGTTTGGAAGGAAAATTCAATTGAATGCATTCAAACTTGGGCCAACGACATAGGGTACATTAGTGTTTAATGAATTTTTATCATAATTTTAAACAAATATTAAGATATATCATGTGTATAAAAATGAATAATCATTAGAGTTGCACAATATTATTAATTATGTATCAACAATTGATATGTTATAATGATTTACATATAGATAATAAATTACATGTGTAGTAAACATAAACATTGTTACTAACATATATTTTACACTTTTCTTAAACTAACTTTGTTCTTATTATTCTTTAAGCCAACCGATCTTATTAATAAAACTAACAAAGTTTAAGGTTTAGGTCATACTAACCATTTTTAAATAACTTGCAATTGTATTTGATTTTGGCTTTGGGTATTTCTGAAATATATCCAATGTCATAAATATAACATTTTTTCCAAATTTACATGCCCTTGGGTACACATGTTAGTAAGGTATATTAAATTTGGGAAAATAGGTTAAGATAAATACTATACCCTATTTGTACATGAAGGATATATTTGGGTAAAAGATATACCCACACAACATTGCATTATACCATTGATATTTGTTTGGTCCATTTTGGGACCTCCTTTTGTTATTTTATGAGTTCACAAGTCGAGAACCACACTTCCTACGATCATCCACAATCATTGTTTGAAAAAAAAAAGTTTAAACTTTCAAGATGAAAAAGAAAAGAAAAGAAATTAGGTCATAGGTTAAAGGTTTTAATAATTGAAAAAGATGTATGTAAAGCATGGAAAAAGTAAGTTCATTTCTTGGAAAAATATTGCATAAATTTGTAATTATAAAATGTTATCAATATTGATTTAGGGGGTTTTTTATTGCCAAATTTTGATTTATTTGGGTGATAAAATTAGCCTTGAAATTTCTTCAATAAATGGTCCAAAGTCATTTTCTATTCAATGTTGTATCTATGCTTATTAATAAATACATTGGAAATTGTAGAATGTAATGTCTTGTGGGGTGGTCATTCTTTGAGCCGTTGTGTTTATTGGGCACAATTTGCATTTAGAGGGTATTAATTTGATACCTAATTACATAAATGGTATGAGTGTCAACATCTATCCTTGTAAATATTCATAAATATGGTAAAATTTGACAATTGATAAATTTATATTGAATTTATGTATCAATGAAAGTTTTTTCATCAAATGTAAAATACTTGTCAAGATTCAAACCCCAAGGGCCAGGCTTTGAGACCAAATTACATTTAGTCATCTTGGAAGTCGGATTGAAGTGCACAACATGGAAAATAATTCTTGAAATGTCTTTGGAGATTTCTATTCATTCTATTTCCAATCACACATTTGGTCATACATTTATATTCAATTGCATGTACTAAGTTTAATCACATGGATGTTTATGTAATGGATTTTTTTTAAAAAAAATTGATATAAATTGTAGTTAATTAAAGAGGGTGCAATGCATAATCACTTATGTTTTTACAAATATTATGATGTTTGTTCAAAATAAGCCATTATTAAATTAATTTGGAGGTAAATTTTATATTTTTCAAAAAACTTTGGCACTAATTTTTTATTATGAAATAAAGATGGCATTTAAAAATGTAATTAAATATTTTTAGTTCATTCATAAATAATTTTAAATGTTTATCAATTAAAGAAAACCATCTATATAATTAAAAATTGGTGTTTGTCTATGTTGTTCGTACCAACCACTTTTGAAGCCTAAATACTTTACTCCTTTCTACAACCCACCTAAATGAAAAGGCAAATTAACGTGTGCCTTTTCATGAACATGTTATTAGTAATAACATGTCAAATTTTGCAATTTAAGTCCAAATGTTTTATTTGGTGTATTAAGCGTGACAAAGTAATATACTCCTTTTAGTGTTGGGTAAATTGAAAATTAGGTAGTTCACATTTTGTGTCACTGTAGCCAGACAATGGGTGACCGTGCAAAGAAAACTCCCTGACTGGGCGACTTGTGTGAATGTGAGGACTGTTTGGTCGCCTCTGATGATCAGTAACGGCAGATCTTAGTCTCTTTGGTGTGAAGGATGATTTGATTTGCATGGGATGCATGGGTGTTTGGCGGCGAGATTAATGAAGGCATGCAGCGCCTCATTGATGAAGGATGGAGGGAAGCAATTTGAGCGAGGAAGCCAGTATCGGTTGGAAAAGAAGACAAGTAGGAAAGAAGATAGAGAAGAGAAAAGGAGAAGGTGTTAGTTTTTGGAGAGCGGCAGGTTGGCTGTCGACTGGCTGATCTTGGAGAGGAAAGTAATGAGTAAGAGGCAATATAGATGAGAGCTTAGGGAGCATTTAGGGAGTCGGATTGCTAGTTTTTCTCT
>Ga0209208_10010792_pt1 | contig 11777 bp, 8 predicted proteins | sample S1TSphfallax_3_FD_187694 | JGI IMG/M metagenome (GOLD analysis project Ga0209208, IMG submission 187694) | Host-associated microbial communities from peat moss isolated from Minnesota, USA - S1T2_Fd - Sphagnum fallax MG (SPAdes) (version 2) | ecosystem: Host-associated > Plants > Peat moss >...
ATCACTTTGATCAATTTTCTAAAAAAGGCTGACATCAACTAATATTGGTTGATCTTAAGGTTGATACTTGGTATTTATTAGGAAATTGTGCCAAAAAAGGACATCTGTATAATATTGTACATTATAATCCATATTCTGCTAATTGGATAATGTTTAACAACAAAAATTGTCTTTGTTTGATATGTTTATAGTTCATAGTTCATACCTTACTAATAACCTAGTCAATCAACTAAATTAGGTGTTGCATGCGTGAAAGAGAATTGCTTTTGAAATTATTGAAACTAGATGAGCATGGGGGTCTCAATTGAAAAAGAGAACATAGTGCTCCATCAAAAGTTTGGTGGCCATGTGGTGCAAGATATTATGATCATATGAATTTTCCTAAAAAATCACTAGGTACCCAAGTTCCAACATTAATATTTACTTGTCATTCGGTATGCATGCGGTCATGCATTGTTTTTATATAAGCAACCCCAAAAAGAAAGACTTGAAAATTGTCAAATTTAAATCATCGCAATTTGATTTGAAAAGGATAGATTATTGAAACAGAAAATTGTATATCCATACACTTACAAAAATTCAAGGTATATCATAAATGAGTACTTTTACACCTATACCATAACTTTGAATTCCGTGCCAACACACTAAATTTAGTTAGATTGAAAATTCCAGATGGTACAGATATATGCTTTCCCAAACATTGAATGTCTTTTGCTTAAAAGAAAGAAAGGTGTTTACTACCTAGATGGTGAATTAGAAACAATGTAGTAACATACACAACTAGACTTTTCATTTCTAGTTAATTTAATAAGTTGTCTTTAATAAATTTCAAAATAGCTAAATGTATGTTTTTTTTTGCTTTTCTAGTTGCCAAATTTCTACAGTTTAAAAAAGAAAAATCTTGCCAGATTTCTCTGTTGGGTTCTAGCATGTAGCCAAAAAAGTGAAGGAATGTTTAAACTTTCTTACTTTGATATCCTGTTTGTTGCCAAATTTTACTAAACTGTATTATGGATGATTGCCAGTTCAGCTACATCACAAATATGTTTAAAAACAAAAAAAACAAAAAAAACAATGTACCCAACAAATCAATGGACTACATATTTGGTAATTGTGAATTAAGACCTCAACTTGAAATATCAAAAGCATCAATAGCCATATTGTACTCTTGTCCTTGACAACGAGATGATATTTCGACCTTTAGACGATGCTTCAATGATGTTTGGGTTTTGTGGGGATGGATGATGAAAATGCATGATGATGAGAAAAACAAGAAGAATGACATGAAATCTGCCAACCAAATAGGAATGAGTGTGGCCTTTCATGAATGAGATGTGCTTTCAACAATGACAAGCAATCAAATTCATTGACAATGTTACAAAGTCACCCATTCCCATTTTAAGAAAGAAAAAGTATTGCAACTTGCTCCCCATCCAACTCCAAAGCTCTTTATCCTACCTATATCAAGGCCATCATCATAATCCAATTGTCAAGGCTTATCTCTATGATTTATTTTGTTCTTGGCCTTTGGGAGTTGCTCCAAATGCTTACTATCCATCTTTCTTACTTAATCATTCACATGATGTTCCTTGCAAAAGACAAGCTTTTCATTATAGTTGTGGGCATGGCCTTTCGCATGTCAAGTTGGCCTAACTAACATGAATTTCCAATCAATATTGTGTCCAGGAAATAAATCAATAAATAAATAAATAATAAATGGATTCCTATCATCAAAATGATGTTCTGAATCGAATAAATACACAAAATCAGGCCCACAGCACCTTACATTTTAAGGTACCATCATCACTAGTTTTGTAAGGTTCATCTTTTTAGTTCCCATCTTTGTTGGTCTAAGAAATTTTGTAAGGTCCAAAGTCCTACCATGCACTCGCAGGACCCTCAGATTTTGTAAGGTCCCTTTTGAAGTTCTCATATTTGGAGTTCAATTCAGTTTATTGAGTGTAGGAGGACCTGAGAACTGCATTGTTCCCCTCAATGAGGAGTTTGCATTGAGGTGGCACCTGAGCACGGACCCTGAATTCCACGAAATGGCCTTGTTGAAGACCTTTCCTAGGGGTAAAGACCAATGGTCACCATCCAATGCTATTGGATAGCCTTAAAGTGGCCCACAATAAGAACTTGGGTCTTATAGAAGGGAGAAGAGTTCCTTACAAACAAGTTCCATCATGAGAGAGAGAGAGAGTAGGCACTATTCACTTGCTAGAGTGGGCATGTTACATACCTAAGAAAAAGCTTCAATGTGTTGATGGCAGGACAAGGGTCTATCTTGAGATCCTTCTAGAATTTGGGATACATTTCCACTCAACCTACCAGCCTAGTCACAAATACCTCAAATCCCATAAGGGTATTCTTCATGGACCTTCTCATTAAGGTACACCGCTAAGGTGGCCAAGTAGTTAGAAGAAGAATACCCAAAAAGATAGACCCTTCTCCTATGTCCATACATGTTTTTTCCCCACTAAGGTGGGCATTTCATTTTTAGGATTGGCAATAGTTGGCTTTTTCCCATGATACCCAACAAGTATCTGATGGGTATCACACGATTTAAAAATAAATAAAACATGATTTTTTTTACATTGTGTAAATGTGAGCATTATGCAAATTGAGCCTGTGCTTGGATTTGCCTTGCAGGGCCATTATTCCTAATAGCCCACCCCTTTGAGGTTTATTATTCTTTGGGGGAAAATATGAATTGGACCAAGGGCAGACAGGGTAAAGAAAGAATGTAGCAGTACAGACGTATTGCTGGCATTTAAGACCTTTGGCCAATTTAATATTTTCCTATTTGGGCCATTAGGAATGTGAACCAGCCTTTTATTAATTGGCGAAATTAAAAATTGAAAATTTTGAGAATGACGTGATTTTGGAGGTTTTCATTCGCCATGAATGAGTGAAAAAAAAGTTAAAATCGCCAAATTTCCATATTTTGTTTTGAGTGTGTAGCCCAAGATGATTAAAGTTTCGTACTTCATATCTGGTTGCTATAGCCAGATTTGGCTAAATCTTCCTAAGGATGATTGCCTCTTTTTCTACATCTTTGCACCTGAGTTTTTTTTTGGGGGGCGAATTTCCCACATTGTGGCAACAATTTTGGAAATTTTCGTTTTCTAGTGTAAATTTCGGAAAGAAATTGCTTTAGAAATGAAAAAAAATCGCCAAACATCCAAAGCCACAAAATTGCTATATTTAATTTTTTTTTAAAAGAAAATCCTGCTTTATGGATGATTGATTGCCACTTTGCGCTACAAACAAAAATTCTTACAAAAAACACTGCTGGGAACTGTGAGTTCATTTTTGACGAACTTCAAAGTCCAGGGAACATTTCTTATGCGAACTGTTGCTGGGTTGAACTTGCCACTAATAAGGTACTCTGAGTCATTATGCCATTATTGCTTGTTCAGGTCCTGTCGAAGAAACGTGCTAACCACTTGTGTTTTCCTCTTCCTTTGATTTTGTTTTTTCCCCTCCATTTGGGGAGAGAGAGTGGTGTGTATCGTGTACCCTGTTGGTTCTGAATACTCAAAGAAGGTACACAGACGGAAACCAAGCTCAACTGTCCTCCCTCCTTGGTTTCTTTCTCGATGATTGCAGAGCTGCCGGAATATTACTACTACTTCCCGTATGCAGCAGGACCCGGACGATCGCAGCAGTGATTCCGGATTTTTTTTCCATGCTCCCTGTGATCTGAAGGAAAGGAGAGAAGCTTGATGATCGTCGTTGTTACAAGAACAGGATCCGGAAGATCTCAGGTGTGATTTCCGACTTTGTTCAATGCTCCCTGTGATCTGAAGGAAAGGAGAGAGCTGTTCCATCGTTGTTCCAAGAACAGGATCGGGAAGATATTTTGCAGGTGTGATTTCCGACTTTGTTCAATTTTCCCTGTGATCTGAAGAAAAGGAGAGATCCGGTCCATCGTTGTTGCAAGAACAGGTTCGGGAAGATATTCGCAGGTGCGATTTCCGACTTTGTGAAATGCTCCCTATGATCTGAAGGAAAGTAGAAAACTGGATGATTGCTGTTGCAAGAAGAGGATCGGGGATCTAAAATCGTTGCCAACCAGAGAAGAATACATTCGAAGCTCTACAGAGCGATTTGCAGCGATTTGTTGTTTGAAGAAGCTTGGATTTGTCCTTGTTAAGCTCGGGCGTTCTGTACAGGCTTTTGTGTCGCAGATCGGGAAGTTTGTTCGATTTTTGAGCGCAAACAGACCTGCGAACCAGATTTTGTGATAGCGGGTAGTTTACAAGGTGATTTTGGATTTTAGGATGGCGATGCAACGCTGGAATAATCAGTATCCTGGTACCACTCCGGAGTCGTCGTACACCTGGAAGGGGCAGACGCAGAGTAAAAGCTCGCAACCTTCGTGGAGCACTGTTGTGGATCCAGAGATGAAGCGAAAGAAGCGCATTGCAACCTACCAGGTGTTCACAGTGGAAGGGAAGATGAAACAGACCATGAGAAACAGTTGCAGGTGGCTGAAAGCGAAGTACATCGGAGCGCGTTATGGCTGGTGGTGATTTTTGCAAGCCAGCCGATGCAAGAGGGGGCGGCGGGGGGCAAGATCTCCGACATACTTTTCAAGGGAGAATCAACACAACTCTCTGTCTAAACGAAATAAAGAAATCTTCACGTTCTGCTGCTGGGCCATGAAGAGCTGCGAGAGGGTCTGCACGGCGAGCAGAACTAGTTTTGTCTCCACTGCATCGAAATGTTGCAGGGTATTCTGTGCAGGTTTATTTGGAATAGCAGCCTGCATCGACGACATATCAGGAAGATCTGGTTAAGACTAATCTCTGCATGACTGGTATCATAAACATGATTTGTACGAAGAAGTCTGTTCTTGCATGCCATTGTTATTTTCCGAGTGCATGTTTCCAAGCGAGTAGCAAAAGTACAGGGCAGTAGTAATCAAGATCTTGAGTCTCTATCCGTCACAACAAACGAGGGCTCCGACATTTGCAGAAAATTCCTACAAGTGGTAAATTGTGAGTCTAGAAATATTTGTAGCATGTGAGGTCTGCACCAGATGCATGTGGCAAAAATGCTTCTAAGCATGTTGAGCTGCAAACAAGATTTGCCGTTTGGTCATGTAGCAAAAGCTTGAAGTGTTTCTCACTTTGGTGCTTGAGCCTTAGGTTCAGGGAGATTGGTTTGTAGCTGGGGTGTATGTACTTCTCTAAGACATTTGCAACTGTGTTAATCTGTGGTATTTTGGATTGAGAATTTTTGAGATGGCCAAACTGAGGTTTCCTTTGCCTCTGGTGCTTGTTGAGCCTTTAGGTTCAAGGAGATTGGTTTTGTAGCTGTGTATGAATGTCTTGAGGACACTTGCAAATGGGGGAACCTATGGTCTTGTATTGAGGAAACACAATTTCTTGGATGCCTGTGGTAGAGGTGAAGCTTCTCCACATTTAGGCATCCTCATGCCATATCTAGTTCAGAAGTTCATTTGATGATCTTACACCTGGAAGAGGAGATAACATAGTATTGGATTCCTGGTAGTTTGTACAATGTTCTTGCATTTTCAATTCAGAAAGAGGGGTTTGATCCATCCTGTGGTTCTCAATAGGGTTTTGATCAAAGGGCTTAAAGATCTTCTGCATACTTGGATTTCTACGTTTGCAAGCTGCTTATGGATTTCTCTGTTGATGGACTTTGTGATATACCTTGAGTGCTTTGATCATGTTTTTCTGCAACTTGACATGGTTGGCTACTGCAGTGTCCTACATTCCTGTCTTGGGAATAGTACTCGGAGGTTGATTATGTTCTATTGTATTTCTTCAATCTATAAGTTGCTAATCAAAGCATCAAATGTTTGATGGCTGAAAACTAGGTTTGGACAGCCTTCTCACAAGAACTTTTGTAAGAACTTTTGTTGGTGTATGGTAGTGTGGTTTCGAGGTGGAGGAAAAATTGGAGGTTTGGATGTTTGGACATTGGGTCTAAAGGGTCAGGTTTTTTTCTTTTAAGTTGCAATTATCAAATACAGACAGGAATCCTGTAAAGGTTTTTTAATAGGGAATGTATAATTCTATATATCTAGTGCATGTTCTGTAAGTCGCATGTTTTCTGTATCTTGGTTCCACTATCTCATTCTGCCTGGTGACTTTCCAATGACCCCTTTTGATCTCAGTCAAACCAAATAAAGGCTTCCTTGTTCTGGGGTAGCTGAGTGAATGCACTTATGGTGAATGTATTACATTGTCTTCTTGCCACTCATTTGCTTCCATCAGGCAGCACAAACCCTTCTATCAAGTGGGACATGTGCGCCCCAGAACCAATAGAGGAAATCTTAAATTGCAGCTTGAACCAAACTCTTCATAGGCATCATCTGCTTATTTTGCATCCAGGACAAATCTCTGCAATAGTCTGTTTACAGATCCACACTCCTCAATGTTAATCATTGTAACACCAGTGGAGATGCGCCCTTGTTGTGATTCCCCACAGGCAATATAGCTGAAGAATTTAAAGAAGAAATCAGTTTGCTCTTGAATTTGTTTTGAAACGAGATTGCAAATAAAATAAGTGGATTTCAGAGTTGAAGAAATCAGAGGTGTAACTAGTTATTACAACTGGACGAGTGTCAGGACAATGGATGGATGGATGGATGAACATGTGGATGAACATCCAAGAGGTCAGCTTTGATCTTCCTTGGCGTAGGTAGCAGCAGCACAGGTTCTCCGCGCAGGGCGCAATGGCTGTGGCTCTTCTGCCGCAGACGCCTTGGAGGGTGGTTGTCTTGAGTCGAGGGTCGACGGCACTGTTTCCGTCACGGATCCCCTTGCCTCATGTATTAACTCGCAATCCGTTGCACACGGGGTTTGCAAGCCACACCAAGGAGTGGAGGAGCTGTGAAACACGAGCTGGTATCCACATCGATAGGCGACGCCACTTTGATGAGCTATGGCGACGACAGGAGGTAATATTCTTCCCTTTGCTTGCCAAATTTTCGGAAATAATCGATCAACAAACGCTTCCTAGACATCTTCACTAGAAAACTCTACTCTGGAAAGAAAGAAAGTCACTTCACACACAAATCACAAGACACAAGCAGACAGACAATCTTCTTCTTTCTCCGCGGAAGAATTTCTACCAATTTCTTCTTGCAGTGGAATGAATGATGTTAGGCCATCGCTTCAGGTTTCTTGCAAACAATAACGCCAACAATTAACCTTCGAACGTGACTGTGAAACCACAGGAGGGAGAAGCAAGAGAGGCTGAGGCTGAGGTAACATGTCCTATTGATTGCGTGCGAGAAGTTCGCAACCTTGCCGAGTTTGAGCGGGTGCTTCTGAATGCAGAATCTGCTAACCAATTGGTACAGTTTGCTTTTCCCTCCCCTCTGTCTTTCTTTAGCATCCATTCCCTCTTCCCCGTCCATACCCGTCTGTCTTCTTAGCCCATGTCTCTTTTACTTTGCAAATCTATGACAGAAGAGATCCTTTCCTTCATTGACATGATAGTCAGGACAAAGTTCCTTCACTGATGTAGTGTGAGAAACAATTTTTTGTTTCTTGCAGTCTTTTTTACAAGTGCGAGAACTTATGAAAAGTGACTAGAGAAGGCTCTACTTATGTTTTTGTGTGCGGTGTTCAATTCAGACCAGAGAGACAGATGCAGAAGAAAAAGCAGAATTCCATTGAACGAACAGACAACCATGTTCATTGTTTTGAGTTCAGTGGTGTTGTGCAGTTTTCTAATCATAGGGAGGCTATTTTCAGAAACATTGAGGATTGAATCTTTGCAGCTTGTATGCATTTCTGCTAGAGCAGAAACAGATATGAGAAAGAGAAAAAGCAGAATCTCATCGAAGAGACCGACAGCCAATTTTCATTGTTTGAGTTCTGTTGGTGTTTTGCAGTTTCCCAATTATAGGGAGGCTCTCTTTTCACAAACATCAACAATTAGGTCTTTTGCAGCGTTGTATGCCCTTTCTCTTAGTCTTCAGTTCAAACTCTTTTGCTCTCTCTATCTTGCTTGGTCCAAACTAGGAATATTAGGTCAATGGAAAGAAGCAGCATTTTCATGAGTAGGATTTTGCAAATTTGAAATGTTTCTTCTGTCTAGCTGCAACTTTCCATTCAACCACAGTTGCTAAAAGCTGCCAAAGCTACAGGTTAAATGTTAGGATAGGAGACCTGCTAAATGTTGCCAGATTTTTCATAACTCTCTTGCAGATTTGATGCTACCAGGAAGGCAGAGTTAGGAAGAATTATTAAGTTGTTGGTGTGCACCAACTGGATGATCAGATGCAAGTTGTGTTTGTCCACAATCATGTCTTTACAGAGGAATGAAACAAAATGGTCAAGACTAGTGATTCCAGCATATCTGTTTTGATCTCTTTCTTATTCTTTCAAGTGAGTCTGTTCATGGTTTCTGTTTTAGATTGTGGCAGGTTGTGGTGGACTTCTACAATTCATCATGTGGGGCATGCAAGTATATTCTTCCTCAGTTCATCAAGCTTTGTAAAGGAGTGAGAGCCTTTCACTCATTCAAAACTTGTTTGAGATTCTTATTCCCTTCATAGGACACATTTTGTTAGTTCTCCAGTTTTGTATCTCTCTGCTGCTAAAAGAATGTGTGCAGTGGTTTTAGACATTGACACATTAAATTTAGCAAAAGAGTTTCAAAAGTTCTCACGATGGTCCTGCAATCTTACACTTGCAGAAAGAATGTTTGTCTGGACAAGAGCTCTCACACAGTGAACTTCTTTTTGATGTTACCAAGCTCTTTGTAACTTCAATCCCTTCCAATGAGCTAGTCAACCTTGTTTGATCATCTAAAAATACGGCTCAGAGTGCTTTTAGGTGTGATCTATCAATGGGGTAGTACACATGTTTATGGAGGAGTGGATTCATATGTTGCAGGGATGTGGAGAAGAGTGTCCTGTGGAACATAAAAAGAGCATCCACTTTGTAAAGCACAATGTTCATGATGAGTATGATGACTTGACAGTAAGATTCTTACTAGGGGGATGGGATGGCTTTTGGGATGGGAACTTTGATTGGGAGGAACATGTATTTGCTTTGATTCAAAATCTTAGTTTGCAGCTGATGCAAATTGTGCCCTTTGTGAGAGTCCTATGAGTTATCAAGTTTGCTTCAATCACTTGTCTCTGCCTTCTCAGTGTCAAGAATGCGGTTCTATGGGGTGGGAATATTTCAGGACATTGCACAATTTTATTCCATTCGACATGTTCCCCTCTTCTCTTTCTTTGTGGTTAGATTTCACAACCCAACTCAGTCCTCAACTGAATTGATCAACTGTAAAGTTGTGTCATATATCTGAATTTGATTCAAGTTTGTGAATTAATCAACTTGATGTATTAATGCCTATGAAATTTAGTGACTAGCTACACACCATCCAGGAGACATGGTGTAATTCAGTGTTTTAATCATGTGAAGTTTGTTTTTCACAGGATGGATCTCGGGTGGACCAGTTTTCCACACGTGATCAACATCGTCTTGAGGAATACATCTTTGGCCTTCTTGCTCGGTATCATGAATAGGTATATTTAACTCCACATATATATAGATATACAATTTTTCAAATTGAATTTCTTTTGAATGGAAGGCCTACTTTCATTTTGCAAATTTCTCTATCAAATTGTTTAAAAGATATGCATGCAAGGAGTCTTTGAGAGGTCCTAGCAATTGCTTGGACAATTGATTAAAATGTTCCACATCTATTCTGCATTCATGCTGGGTCAATGCTTCCAAATTTGGGAAGTTTGTTTTAAAACCCAAGTTTGGAATGGTGGGGGTGTTTTTGGAGGGGTGTTGTAGAAGGAAGTCTGTGTGCCAAACATTGTCAATGTAAGATGGTATTGCAAAAAACCTTAGTAAAATGAGAAAAGTGTAGATTCATGGGGTGTAATTAGTCACCTATAAAATACTACTACATGAGATCCATGCTTGGGTTGTATACATTAGGATATCCACAGATTATTATGGACTAGTGTGAAAATTTGAAATTTGTATGATAGCTATACGATCATAATAATTTTGCCTTCATGCCGATATATATATATATATTTGAGATATATTGTATAAAACATAAGAATGTTAGATAACTTTACTATATGTAGTTATGAAATTACCCCACCTCAAAAGAATGAGACTGTTTATTTCTTTTGGAAATGGTTTGAACTTTGAGGTCTTTATTCCTCTCTCAGTCATTTAAAATCTATCTGGGTACCATTACCAACCCACCTATAAATGTGTCCACAAATCAATTGGCCACAAATGACCATGTGGGAGCTTGGGGGTGCATCAATCCTTGGGATACAACCACATTTCCCATATATTGCTAGTTATCACAGAATGATTGATCACTTTTGAAATAAAAACAATGCCATTAAATGGTGAAATACCATTGAAATGGAAGCATTTTGTGTAGGGTAAAGCCCAAAGGCGCTATGCTTAAAGGAACAAGGGCCTGAATGAGGGAGACCCAAGGTGGGCACAATTTTGGGAAAGCCAAAATCAAGGGCTTTACTGAGCCTAAAGTATAGGGCAAATTCTTTTTTTTTTCTAAATGTTTTTCCTGTGATATCAGGAGGATAGAAGATACTTGCCAGGCATTGTGGGTTCAAAATGTATCCTTTGGGTATATCAGGAAAATAATTAAAAACAAAAGCAAGCATTTTAAAAAGTGAAACACTTGCAAGAGTGGCCGTTACATTTTTCAAAATGTATACCCTTCACAGAGGAGAAAGTCCATGCAGTGTAGAATTGCTCATCATCGAACATGTACTACTTATCATCAAACACTTTCCAATATTTTCCTCATTCGTTGATCAAATAGACAATTTCTGTGTCATCGGACCTGGCAAGAGAAGGGTTACAAATGCTCTTTGAGCATTAGAAGTAATATAGGAAGATGATGAGCGATAATTTGCTGCAAATTTTTTGAAAAAATAGCTCTAGACCCTTCTCTAGATCCAACCTCATGTCTTCCTCATTTTTACTCTGGTTTGAGTTACTTAAAACTTGATGGGTGTTTCAACTAAGGCTTTACAAAACTTCTTTGGATTCCAGAGGCAAAGATGCAATGATCAAAGATTTTAAGCTTAAAATACTTCTTTTTTTTTAATTCACCCATCATCAAACATTGAACCCCCTTACACCAAACATCTCATTATCTTCCCCATTCCTATATCGAATTGAGCAATCTTTGTGAGGATTGGAAGTGCTCGATGGAGCGCTACAAATGTTCTTTCAGCTTCAAAAGCATAGGAACAATGTGTGAGGAATCGACTTCTTTGAGTTCTTAAGTGTTCACTCATTAACCTATCTACCCTAGTAAGGTACCCTCTAATTACACTACAAAGATTCACCTATGCTTCATGGTAAAAGAAGGGGTGGGGTTTGTAATATTAAGCAACAAACAAACAATGAATCCCATGATCACAATACCATTAGGACATAACAACAGTCATGGACATTAGTCATTAACATCATATAGCACATCATATCATGCCCATCACAAGATAAATTAGGGCATAAGAACAAGTGCATAAAACCCCCGGTTGGGAAAAAAGTTCCAGATTATTCCAAGGTTAAATAGTGTCCATTCAAAAAATATTTAATTAAATAGTAGTGTTATTAAAGTGTTTAAGGAGCCACAGTTGTATAAATGTGAAGACATTATCATTTTTAATGTACAAATAAAGGAGAAACATGTATTAATTTTCAATCATTTTTCAAAAAAGATAAAAAAATCATCTAACAATGAAAGTAAATTAATCTTTAAAT
>Ga0209208_10010793_pt1 | contig 11776 bp, 12 predicted proteins | sample S1TSphfallax_3_FD_187694 | JGI IMG/M metagenome (GOLD analysis project Ga0209208, IMG submission 187694) | Host-associated microbial communities from peat moss isolated from Minnesota, USA - S1T2_Fd - Sphagnum fallax MG (SPAdes) (version 2) | ecosystem: Host-associated > Plants > Peat moss >...
CCTCAGTACAGGTGTTACTTGCCCTTTCTCATGTCATTATTAGTAGTGAGACCATGCTATACATAACATGGATTTTTTTTAAAAAAAAAGAGAGGGAGAGAGCCAGAGGAGAAGGGGGAGGGGGGGTAGGGGAAGAGAGAGAGAGAGAGAGAGAGGGGAGAGCAGGTATCAATAATTAGCGCGCTGTGGGGACCGACGTGCACGCGTACCTACTAAACTTACCTACTTGCTTCAAGCAAAAGGAAAGACCCAAAATTACTTTTAATTAAAAACACAACTCTGTTAGCCTAATAAGTATTAATTAGCGAATTAACTAAGCATTTGATTTCAGGTTGGGACTTGGGACCTGAAAGTGGGGGCTGTCTCAATGGATGAACATTTTTTTGTAATTAGTTACTGATCATTGTTAAGAAGGTGAATAGTGAGGTAATGTTGGATTAGTGGAAAGGTGATTAGCGCGCTTGGATTCGGGGAAGGTGTTTAGGAAGGTGAATACCTTCGTGGTAATGTATGATGAGGGGGAAGGTCATTACCATCGTATCCTAAGGTTAGGGGAACATGACTATCGTGGTAATGTAGGATTATAGGAAAGGTGTTTGGAGTAGTATTGTAAAGTTAGGGGGAACATGACTATTGTGGTAATGTAGGATTAGAGGAAAGGTGTTTGGAGACCTAATTTGGGATTAGGTGGAAGGTGATTAGTGTGGTAACACATGATTAGGGTGAAGGTGTTTAGCTTGGTAATTTGGGATTAGGTGGGAGGTGATTAGGGTGTTAATCTACGATTAGGCGGAAAGTGTTTAGCGTGGTGATTTGGGATTGGGTGGAAGGTGATTAGTGTGGTAATGTAGGATTACGGGAAAGGTGTTTAGCTTGGTAATTTGGGATTGGGTGGGAGGTGATTAGGGTGTTAATCTACGATTAGGCGAAAAGTGTTTAGCGTGGTGATTTGGGATTGGGTGGAAGGTGATTAGTGTGGTAATGTAGGATTACGGGAAAGGTGTTTAGCTTGGTAATTTGGGATTGGGTGGGAGGTGATTAGGGTGTTAATCTACGATTAGTCAGAAAGTGTTTAGTGTGGTGATTTGGGATTGGGTGGAAGGTGATTAGTGTGGTAATGTAGGATTATGGGAAAGGTGTTTAGCTTGGTAATTCCGGATTCAGTGGGAGATGATTACCGTGTTAATCTACCATTAGGGGGAACATGTTTAGTGTGATGATTTGGGATTCGGTGGAATGTGGTTTCCATGGTAATTTGAGATTTGTGATTTAGCGTGGTATTAGAGTTAGAGGGAGATAATTAGCGTGGTAAGTTGGGATTGGGTGAAAGGTGATTTTCATGGTAATTAGCGATTTGGTGGCAGGTGATTAACGTGCTAATTTGGGAGTGGATTAAGGGGACCACGTTGGTGCGCAAAGAGAAAGGAGGAGATAGCGTGGAGCGAGTAGACGGATCATCAAGGAGGAACAAAACGCACAGGAAAACGCATCGACGAGACACACCAGGCGAAGAAGTGCGACAAGCCTGCTTTGGAGCTGCTGCAGAACGGAACACGATGCTGCAGCCCAGGACTTGTGGAAGAAGGAGGAGTACTGGCGGTAGCAGCAGCAAGCGGAGCAAGCTATTGTGGCTCGCTGGCGAGCACACAAGAAGTAGTAGTAGTAGTAGTGCAGGAGGAGGAGGAGGAGGAGATGGTGCGATGAAGGAGAGGCAGCATCAAGAGGTGCGCAGGAGAAGTGTTAGCTGCTGGAAACATTACTGTACGGGACAGTGAAGTGGAGAGAAGTTCGAGAAAGGAAGATAACATAAGAGGAAGAAGAGGGAGGAGGAGGAGGAGGAGGAGGCGGCGGCGGAGCAGGGCAGAGCAGAGTGGCCTGGAGGGGCGGAGCAAGGAAAGTGGGGCACAACGGGGGCCAGGTTGGGAAAGGAGGATGGGGCGGCTGTACCCAGGGGTATCACGGCCAGTGTTGGCGCTGGTGTGCTTGGGATCAGCTTCATCCGGAGTTTGGTGTCCAAGAAGCGTAGGCGACTGGCGGCCGCTGGGTATGACTTGGACATGAGCTATATTACGGATCGACTTCTGGCCATGTCGTTTCCAGCACAGAACATGGAGTCCTTGGTTCGCAATCCCATGTGGCAAGTGCAGAAAGTGCTGGAGCTTCGCCATGAGTCACGCTACAAGGTCTCGCAAAATCCCCCCGATCCTCCTTATGATGCTCCTCGTAAAATAGCGCACTTCTGTTAGACACTCACTCTCTTGTTTCTGAGAGAAGACTGTAGCTCCCTGTAAGAAAGATATAATACAGGCATTTCGCATGTCACATCTTGAACGAGCAGTGTACGCCGTGTGCAGCAAGCTTGAAAATGGAGCTCTTCTTTTGTTGTAGAAAAGTCGAGCAATCTGTTAAAAAATCCACTCGATTGTAAGAGAAGACACACAGGAGCTTTGTAAGCATCAGTTGCTTCCCACTGAGGTTTACAAATTTTTTGTTTGTAACGGCAGGTATACAATCTGTGTGTGGAAGCCACATACGATCCAGCACTTTTTCATGGACGCGTGGAGCTTCTCCCCTTTGATGATAACCACGTACCACCACTAGCGCTTATCAAGCTCTTCTGTGAAAGTGTCTACCACTGGCTTTCAGCAGATCCCAGGAATGTAGCCGTCATCCATTGCAGAGTAGGTCCTCTCTCTCTGCTTCTCATATTAACCCTAACTTGACACACACATTGCTTGCTTTTTGCTGCCATCGAAACCATAGGAACTTACCCTCCTGTCTTTTTACTCTGAGCTTCATCTGTCCATTCTCTTCATATTCCTCCTGGGGGGCTGCTGACATTGGAGCAGGCTGGCAAGGGCCGAACAGGCTTGATGGTTTGTGCCTACCTCATCTACACAGGGATGTCTGTTGAAGATGCTCTTCAGCTCTATGCTGATCGCCGGACTTATAACAACGAGGGGGTATGTCATTTCTTGAGGCTTTTTTTCTTAGCTGTTGCTGTCATCTACATGTTTTTCAATTTGTTTTGTACTTTTTGAATATCAAGTGTTAATTATTTTGATTTTGCATGCACACAGGTCACAATTGCAAGCCAGCGACGGTATGTTGGATACTGGGGGAAATTGCTTGTTCACACTTGTGAAACTCAAATAGGCCCACCTCAGGTCCAGCTCCCTGAGACAAAATGCCGTGAGCTTCGAAGAATTCGACTGTATGATACATTGTCTACTGACTGCGTAAAATTTGTTATCTCACAACTTGAAGAGGTAAGCTAGAAAACCTCTACAAAGATCAAGTGAAATGGGTGCTAACTCAGGTCCTCATGAAAATACTGTATTGTTTAGTTGCATACAAACCTTGGAACATGTCAGCTTTGGGCAGAAGCAGCACTTGACAAGGTGACTCTCTTTTGCTAATGAATGGCAGATTCCAGGACAGTTGTACAAACCAGCAACTGAAATGGTACAAGGTTTCTGCAAAGCACTCAAGAGGGGCTATCACAGGACAGTAAGCCCACGATATTATCTTTCTTTCCTACCACGACAAGATGATGATGAGGAAAAGAAACCACGTTTGGTGGTACAAATGGACACAGAGAAGCCTGTGTCATATATGAAGCCATGCCTTGATCACCAGTTTGACCAGCCTCTGATTGTAAGGGATATCCACTGTCCTTCCTTTTATGTATAGGGAACCTAATTACTGTGCAGAGACACTTGTTTATTATGCAAGTACTCCTGTCTATGATCTCTTTTCACAGATCTCTGAGCTTGAATGTAGTTGCCAGTTTCTCATGAACACATGTGTCTATTGCCACTGAAACATGAAGATACTCTTTACTCACTGCAGGTTTCAGGTGATGTAAGGGCAGTCTTCTATGATAAGAATGGGGGGCGTCTGTTTTATATTTGTTTCAACACATTTTTCATCTCCAACAGCATACTGCAGGTTAGTTGCTGAGGGCCTTGTAACATTTTGAGTGTGGTCTGTACTCAGTTCTTTATGGTTACTGTAGTCTTTGAGTGTATTGTAACCATGCATTATTCATGTTTACAGTTCAGCCGGGGAGATTTGGACAAGGTAGGGCGAAGAGCAAAGACTATTTGTGGACCAGGCTTTTGTTTGGAGTTGCTGTTTGGACCTCTTGAGCCACAGGTTCCATCACCTCAAATCAGGAACTTGGAGGACTCATTTGAGCTTCTATGAGCCTCTTTACAAAGCGGTAAATTCTTACTTCATGAGCAAGAATGGTGAGCAATAATGAGTATTTCTTCCACAGGGTCATGAAGAGTGGCCAGCCACAAATAAAGACAGCTTCGATTCTGAGATGATAAATTTGATCTTGGAGCCCAGTCAAGGTTTCAACATAACAGTTCAAATCTTCTTTTTTGATTTTATGTTGGAACCTTGTCTTATGCTGAAGAATGTCATCTTCAAATGGGATACACAGATCTATGACTCCATTGGGCAATTTTCGCCGTTGAAAACTCATGCGGAAATTGCCTCCAAGTAAATTGGTCACTAGTGACCTTGTACACTTGAACCTCATTTTGTGTGGTAGAGCGGCTAACTATGTAACGGGACAAATTCTCTGAAACGCCCTCAAAAGTGGGTTTGAAAAAATAGTAACAATTGAATGGACAAGGTGTCTCTCTTCAATGGCACCTCTTCCAGTGTCTTTCTTTAGATCAAGACTGCTATGCGTGGCACAGGCTTCTAAAGCTGTGTGCTGGCTAGAAGTCCTGTTCAACTTTTTTTTGGTATGGTCTCCACTGAATTTTGTAGAATCATGACATCTACGGCAAGCCCTTTGCAGCTGTCAACAAACTGCGCTAATAAAGAAGCCACTGTCAGTTTTTGTGCTTATGCATTCTATGTTGTCATGTTACCTACAAATTGTTGTTGTCAAGATCTGTCAGCAATTTCATAGATATATTATGCCTTCTTTATGTTGATGTGTGTACATTTTGTACCATGTACTCACCTTTTTGCTTATGCTTCGCATGTAGTCATGTTACATTCAAATTGTTGTTGTAAAGGTTTCTTTGCAGTTTTGTAGCTATATTATTCCTTCTTTATGTCAATATATGTGCACACATTGTGGACTATGTGTGATACATTTTTCCTGGGTATTCTAGTGAAAGATGTATAGCAAGACATGTTTTCAAGACAATAGCAAGTCAATTTGAGTTAGGTTAATGCTTTTGAAAGTGTGTTGCGGGCAATTTGTGGGAGAGTTCTGTGTTCGCTCACCCAGTTCCTTCCACAGCATTTACTGGCCCACACGGATGGTATGGGGGGGTGGAGCGCCGGCCTTGGAGTTTTCACAAGGTTCTAGATTCAGATGACAGGGAAAGTTGCAGGTTGCAGAGAAACTTTCTCAAAATTTATTCTGGGAACCAAGACAGTTGGAAAGCACAACAGTTGTGGAAAAAAGTATTGGCTAGATGGACTTGACTGATAGGATGAGGGGAAGCTAAAACAAGTGACCCAATCACTGCATGTCAGAGTAGGTACTTCTTCAATGGGAAAAAGCCATGTCAAGGAAGAATTAAGTAGTGTCCAGCAGCCACAATGGAAGGCAACTTCCCACTTTAGGAAAAGAGAGTTGCAAGCTGGAAGAGTGCAAGAGCTACCAGCGCAAAACAAACTTCCTTGGTCACTGAGCAGTTTGGTGGGACCAGACAAGTGTAGGAGGACAATACAAATGAGGGAGAGAATCTCAGTGCCCAACCAGCTTTATATGACCCAACGGTTGTTCTAAAAGTTAAAACTTTGTTTCTGTTCCTTTATGTTTTAGTCACAAGTTCTCCCACCTTGTAGAAAATCTCTCTAAAATGAGATCAAATTTTCCAGTGAAGTTTCAGACACGGTCAATTGGGACTTCCTACTGTACCTGCCACTGATGTTGGGTGTTAAATAATTCTCAAGATGGCAAGTTGGAACAAATAAAAATTTGGACCTGACCCTCTTGAATTTCTCAAGAATTGAAGACTTTGGACCTATGGAAAGTGGAAAGTAGTCTAAGCCACTCAGATGCCATTGTACATTCAAGATGTTTGTAGGACCTACTTATACTTGATTGCCAAAATTTTGAAAATTTGAAATTGGAATTGTCAAGTCAATGTTGTATATGTATATGGTTTAGGAGGACACTCAAAAAAGTGTAAATGCCTTAGGGAAAATTGTTTACACTCAGGGTAAGTGTTAATGTATAAGGCCAACCTAAGTGTATGAGTTTGGGCTTGTAAGACATGGTGTGTAAAAAAAATGAAAAAGTGTCAAAAAAAGTTGAAACCAAAGAAAAAAATCAAAACATGCAAACATTAATTTCATTCATATTAAGGGTTATCTAAAATGTTTTTTTTGGCCTCATTAACCTATTCACATCCTTAGGGCCTCTCTTATATTCAACACTGACAATGAAATCATCAAGTCAATTCTTAATTAGAAAAACTAGGAGATCCAAGTTTTCCACATCCAGTCAACTTGTGGAATATGACTACTAGGTTTGTTAAAATTACTCTTGTTCAATAGGCATGACATTTCCCATTGAACTTGCATTTACATACACATTCCCCAAATTAATTAACTTGAGGTGTGCAAATAAGAAAACAATTTCAACACAATTTTTTTGAAGGATGTGAAAAAACTTGAACACTTGTTCAGAACTAGTTTCAACCTCAAAGACTCGGACTTTGAAAATAACATTGTGCATATATTCATGCACAACATTTGAAAGGGCATTTGGCTGTTCATGCAACTTTTATTATAAAGTTTTGAAGGTTGGGAAAAGGAGAATTGCATCATATGTATTAGCAATTGAGATTGCTAAAGCATGGCCTACATAATCTCCTAATAAGTGCAAGTTTTAAAACCATGGATCCAACATGGGAGCAAGCATATAATAATTTAAAAAAAGTTTGAAACAATCCATGAAATGGATAAAAAGTTTAAAAACAATGGCTATTTGCTCTCCCATGTTGGCATCAGGTTATTTTGTGCATGTCTTTAGTTTCTATAACATCAACCTACTTGTAACTTTAATATTTTCTTGGAAAGTTGCACATATAACTTGATAGACGAGATAAGAATATTTGATAGTAGCCAATGCTGACATTGGTGAATTACACATGCAATAAGAACAAGCAAAAGGGCATCATAAGTGGCTTCAACAATTGCTTAGGTTTGTGTTGAAATAATCTTGTTAGTTGAGGCATTTATTTGATGGTTGTAGCATATCACAATTGTAATTCAATAAGCAAGACATTCTTCAAACATGACAACCTTGGATGCAAAACATGTCTTTATCATTTTGCTAATGTATTTAGACAAATTGAGATTTATACAAACCCACCTCCACTTTTTTTGTCCCTTTATTTATAATGCACAATGGGAAGGGAAAAAAATAGTATTATTGTAGGTTTCTCTTTATTTTCTTCTTAATCTATGTCAGAGGTACAACATCAAGAAAAACATATTACATTTCAATTGTCACACCAAGTCACAATTTGGAATATTTCCTTTGTTCACAACAAAAAATACCCATAGAAACCTCTTGTGGTTATAGGACACCCAAAACTTGTGTGCAAAGTCAATGCTATTCAATCCCTATTAGCAAAAGTTTTAGTGTGTATACTAACACTTGTAGATAAAAAAATTGTTCCCCTAAATGCACAACTAATTTGACTAACTAGAAGCAAAACATGTTCAACACGTACTTCATTTGGCAATGAACTAGAAGTCCCCAAGCTCAAGCAATGTTCCTCAAATCTTACCATAGCCTACGCATTGTAATAGGAAGGGAATCAAAATTTTAATCAAAATTTTGCAATTGCCCTAACGCAAATTAAAATATGCAAGCTAAAGAAGAAGAAAACAAGTTCACCAGAAAGAATTTGTTGTTGGAACTTGCCGTTGTAAGAAATTACTACAAGTGGGCATGTGTGTTATTGTTGGAATGTTGGTGGGGATTCATGTTGTTATTGGAGCTATTGTAGGTGGGTGTTTGTTGGTGCAAGCATGTAATGCCCACAACAACTGTGTTCCTCTCTATGACAGTCTTACAGCATTGTGCTACACATGCTATAGACAAAATGAACTTGATAACAGTGATTGACAAGACAGACTGGTGGCATATTGTCCATACATGAACAAACACCATGCTCAAAGTGATGAAAGGTAATTGGCATCCCTCACCATGATTGCCCTCTTGACTATTTTTGAAATGAACTTTGTGGATGTGTGGCATCTTCACAAACTTGTAGATTTTTTCTTATTTGGAGAGGTATACAAGGAGCTGTGTTGATGAGCCCACATGCAATAGCCAGTTTCTTACTATGGTGACACAAAAGAAACAACTTTTCTTCTTCTTCCACATTATGCAGAACCAATTTAGTATAAGGCATACACCTGATGTCATGCATGAGCCCTGACAATCTCTGCAGTTCTCTATGGATTTCAATCATCTGAGGGTGGTCTTGATCATCTACTACAAATGAATGCACCTCATTATTCACTTCAATCCAGGTGCAACCCAGCTGTTTCTTCACACCTTTTTCCTGTCTCTACTATTCAACATTCTCACAGACATGCCTGTTGCCAGCAACAGCATAGATGTTTGATAGCTCATCACATAACCAACATCAGGCTATAGTTCAAGAAGTTATTTAGCAACTCGTTCTCCCATCTCCACATTACCATGGATTCTGCCAGCACCAAGGGGAATGTGCTTTGTTTCTGTCTTATTCACCGTGATTTGGCGGAGTCTTGTTATCAATCCACTTCCCCACTAGGCAGGCTAAATAATCAATCTAAACAACATCTGACTTTGAGAGGACAAGTCCTGTGTATAAGGGATTGTTTTGTTTTTGGTTTTGATGGCTTCATTTTAGCACTTTGTTCAGAAAGGCAATACTGAGGTGTGATCACTACTGATGGGTATAAACAAAATTCTTGTATTGTACAGAGAAATGTTTGTTTCATTGCAATCACTGGAGGTCAATCCTGTGGCAGTACAGATTGGTGTTTACTTATGTCTTGTCATGGCTTTCTTCAGTTATATGGTGATATTCATGGGCAGTTCTATGACCTAAAAGAGCTATCCAGGGTGGGAAGAGATTGCCCTCAAACCAATCACTTACATTCTGGGGTGACTTCGCAGACAGTGGGTTTTATTTGGTGGAGATATTCTTGTTATTGCTTGCCCTAAAGGTACTGCTGTTCTATCTCTTTTCTGCTCTGCCTCACTGCCATCTTCTTATGTTTTGATCAATGTTGCTGTCAAAGTCTTACTATGGATTTTCCTCTGCAATCTCAGAGGTCTGTTTTTTTAATCATTAAGCTGAACTGCATTGCATCATTGGTAGAGACACTACTGAAACGTAGTGTGACCCCACAAGAAAGTGGCAATATATGTTATTCCATATCCTTCAAAGGTTTTGACCATCCTGTTGTAGGAGATTTGTGGATGAATTTTTGGATCTGAACACACAATGTCTGAACAGTTATTTCACAGTATTGGTTCATGATGTTTAGTCATCTGGTAGCATAATATTCTTTCATACATGTTTCTGAAGTTTTAGTTCATGTAACATAGAAGGGATGCACAATCTAAGAAGAGTGAAGGAGAGAGGTTCAATCAAAAATGCTATATTGGTAGATAATTTCCAACAGCCAATATTGGTAGTACTGTCAGTTTGTTGTGTAGCTTGTTAAACAGGGATTACTTGTATCAGTTGCTAATGGGAAAAAACTCTCGCAGGTGTATGATTCTTATGATGAATGCCTACAGGTTCAGTTAATGCGTGGTGGTATTGTAGTGACATCTTTGATTATTTAAGGTTTGCAAATTTCCTCACATTCTTTGGACTTGCTAAGGGTGTTTTCAAGGATGGTCAAGTTGCAGTTACAGCAATGAAAAGTTTTGATGCAGAGGACAAATTTGGTTGTTGGCTGTTCTGAGGTTTTTTCAGTCATTCATGAAGTTCATTGTAAGGTTAGAAATGTCAAGCTAACTCAGTCTAGTTATCTTGTTTATCACATTTAGGGGGTTTTTCGCTTTATGTGTGGGCAGTCTTTCTGCTCTCATTGAGAACTGCATTTTTAGTGTTCATGGCAGTCTTTCTCCCTCAATAACAACCTTGGATCAGGTGTGATTGTTATAGAAGTTTGAGATGTTGGAGACTCTCCATCATAGCTACAATATTATGATGTACACTTGCGAATTAGAATCCACATCTTTCCTCCACACTCCTCGCTAGGGTTTCACTTCCACCTTTCTTCTCTCTGAAAGTTGTGTTGTTAGCTCTTTGTGAAGGTTGTCACAAGGAACATTTGATTTCTTAATTTCTTGAGTTCTCTTGTCTGCATATGTGTGGGCTGGGAGTTGTGTAGAGGTGATGAGCCATTTTATGCAGTGGCACTATGGCAAAATTAACTGTTGTGACATGTTTTGAATTTTGCAGCAAGAGACATGTTTTCGTCCTTCACCTTATTTTTCAGTTTGTGTATAGGAGAGAAGTTCATGCACCCAAATGCAATCATTCTTCTGCTCAATTTAGTATAACTTCATAGTTAAGTTTGGATCATAACATGCTATTTGTTCTGTATTGCTTTTTACTAGGGTTGTTAAAAGCTATTTTTGTGTTGCCTTTTTTAAGTTGTATTTCAGGGGATTCATGATTGGGATCTTCTTAAATTAAACACATGTTTTAGCTACACATTTCTTGTCTCTGGTCCAATGACACAGCCACACTACAATTGAATCTCACAATTACTTGCTGTTGCAGTGGTGAATCTCACTCTTGTTGATCTTCCTGGTCTTACACAATTCGGTGAACCACTTAGTCATAATTTTCAATATGTTTGGCAGGTTTTCATTTGTGTTGTTTGTAGACTAAATTCCATGTTGGGTTTTTCAAATGTGGCTAAATCTAGTTGATATTTCTCTCAATTTCCAATTTTGTAGATAGTCACATTATTTGGAAACTTTGTTGAGCATGATCAGATTGTTTTTGCAGATGGGTAATCAAAGAGAACATGATCTGATCTTAAGTTGAAAAGGTAATCAAATTTGTAATCTTAGTAGACTTGTCACCTTCTATATCCTGTGATGAATGAGGAAATTGTTCAAATGTTGGATTCACTGAGATCTATGCAGAACAGTGGCAAGAGGGGTAAGTTAAATTAGGGGCTGTTTTCTATGCAGCCAAATTCTGACATCTTGGCTGTCTCTTCTGCCAATCAGACAGAGGTCAATAAAGATTGTGAGAGAGGTTGAACCATGCAATGTTAAGTGCTGCTTGGAGAGTGACTCCATTTCTGGCCTTGGTGTATGTTTCTAAACTGTGTGCTGTGAATGTCTGTCTTCAAGTTTATTGGAGTTGCATTAAAAATTGTAGTTAAAGTCAATTTTTGGAATGTCACCTAGTTTATTGTTTCAACAGTGCACTTAACATCTAGGTTGCTGGGTTGTTCTTCCATTAATCTTTGGATCTAGGTTCCTCTTGAGGCTGTCGTTATTTCTGCATTATATTAATGTCTCTTTGGTTAAGGTTCTGGTTCGCACTTTAGAACGAATGTCCTTCCTGGAAAGCTGATGCCCATCAGGTACTATTTTATTGCAAATGGCCTGGAGGTGAAAAAATTTACCCCATGTTTGATAACCGACTTGTAGCTGCACTGAAAAAGCTGCCATTTGATAAGCATTTCTCAATACAAAATGTGTGGAGAATTTGTATGAGATGTTGATGGGTACCAACCCCACATTATA
>Ga0209208_10010794_pt1 | contig 11775 bp, 9 predicted proteins | sample S1TSphfallax_3_FD_187694 | JGI IMG/M metagenome (GOLD analysis project Ga0209208, IMG submission 187694) | Host-associated microbial communities from peat moss isolated from Minnesota, USA - S1T2_Fd - Sphagnum fallax MG (SPAdes) (version 2) | ecosystem: Host-associated > Plants > Peat moss >...
AATTAAATATAAAAATATTAAACAAGATTATAGTTAGGTAAAAAATGTAAAGTAGATTATAGGGTGATGATAAAAGAGTTTGTGAAATAATTATGATAGTTTTTCCAACATTGTATTCATCAAATGTTAGATAAATTACTTTATTCATTTGAACCAACCAAATGCAAAAGTGAAACCTTTATTTAATGGGAAAACAATTCCATTTGACATGAATGCCAAGTGCATGAAATGAAAATGTACAATCACATTTGTGAAGTATTACACTCTTCATATATGTATATAAATGCAAGTAGAAGGAAAAATTTATCAACTTATAAAGTATGAAAGTTAAGGGTGAAAAATACAAGCATGACATTTTTTTTTGGGTGACTTCAATGATAAACAATGAAATGAAATGAAACATGAAAATAATTGTTTCAAAATTTTGGCCACTCATTTTGTTCCACCATAAGGAGGTTGTTGGTTTTCACATGTTGGAAGTGAAATGTGCAATTGAATTTTTTTCACATTTTAACCAAGTAGATGTTATCATCTACTAAAGAAATTATTACAAGTTGTTTATTTGTGGAATCCAATTTGAAAAATTAATCATGTAAGATCAATAGAAAGCAATATAAGCACAATTATGGAATTCTAAAATGACAAAAAATAAAAGTTAAATGACCATGAATCAAATGTTCATTGTAAATAGGTTATTACATTGGCACACACATTTGTGAATAGTTATTAGAACCTTTTTTAATGTTTTTTTTTCCAAAATTATTATACTTGCATATTATGTCTAGTGTGATTTGTCATCATTTTTCAAGTTATTAAACAAAAGGGAAAAAAATCTTTCTTTTAATGCAATCCCAACAAGGCGTCACAAACACATGGGCCTTGCCCATTAAGGTTTTAAACATAAAAATATGTATAAGTAAGTGTTTAAGGGCTATGGAAGTTTAATTATGTTTTGAAATATATTTTAAACAAATGAAAAGATAAAATGAGGAAAATAATTTGGTAATGTGAATGCAAGGTATATCGCCTTATGATAATCCAATACACTTTTTTTGATACAACATCATGTCATTGTTGTGTTATTACAATAGTCCACACATGATTTTTTTGTATGTTATTTGAAGTTGTGATTTTAAATAAAATATTTTTAAATCATTTTTATGCATATAATTTTGTATTGTTGTTGATTGAGATATAGTTATTAATGTGTCTATGTTCCAAACCACTTTTAAACCTCACCTGAATTTTTAAAGAAAAACTAAAATCCCTATTTCAATTCATTCAACATAAAATCTAGTTCCAACAATGTGGAAAAAACAACCTAAAACAAAAATGACAAAAAACAAAACCAACAAGGAAACACTTGATAGGCCCAAATGCAACATAAACATAAAGTGCCAAACTTTGTTCATGATGTAAAAAAAATTACAACCCAACAAATTAAATGTTAAGTACCCAGGTAGTTATGAACAATTGTGATGCTTTTGATTCCCTAAAAATGTTAAAATCAATTTGAAACATCAACACAATTGCCTACCCAAAAGCCCACATTGAATAACCCATTCTTGCATTGGTGTAACAAAAGGGTTTAATTGAGATTTATAGTCCATGGCATGCATGATAGGTTATAAGCAAGAAGTAAATTGCCAGATTGGTAGTTATCAAAGGTCCATAACAAGGCATCACAAACATGTTGACCTTGCCAATAGATAAGATGTTGTATTGTAATTTAAAAAAAGGGTGTAGAAAGAAAACATTTTTGTGTAGATATAGCTCATAGTAGAAACACCATTTTCAAAAATTTAAACACCATTAATTCAAGCAAATTACATCAGTGAGGTTATAGACCTAGTGTTACCAACATTCCACTATTGTTGTAGACTTGATAGAACAAAATTCAATGTTTTATGTGTTAATTGCCAATTAGTACACACATAATGTTTACTTCCTAATTTGACATAACAATGGTTAATTAATTATACCACCTATAAAATCATACATAGATGTTCAAAAATCTAAATCTATGGAGGTATAACTTGAGGTCAGAACTTTTAGTGTTTGATCAATCCAAGTGAGTTGTTAACCCATATCCAACAAATTCAACAGTGCAAAAAAACATTGAATTCCCCTATTGAAAAACTTTAATCACAGAGACTTTTGGATTCAATGTTTGAACCCAAGTATCAGTGATATTCACCAGGTTGATTAAAACCACTCAGGAATGGCAGATCTTTGTGCAAATTTGGACCACCGATATGTTTCTATTAACTTCCCAATGTTTTCATTTCTTTCATTCTACCCAACCCAAGGACACACCAATTGAGGTTTCTAGTGTTTACTCAAATACTTGACCTATGACATGGATTAAAGAGAATCTTAGTAAGTATTTATAACATTCAATGCATATGCATAATGATATTCTACATGCCCTTTTAATTACAATTTGGACTTCCTCCCTTTTGTCATCAATTTTCAACATCAACCCCTAATGGAAAAACATTCCTAACTATAATACATTGCTGCCACAATGTAGTTACTAGTGCAATGGAAACCAAATACATCAACTACTAATCAAAACAAGGAAAAACCACTATATTCTAAGACTGATTATGTAAGAAAAAAAAAACTCACCTGCATTATTTTAGAAGCCCCCTTTTTATCTTAACTTCACCATCCAATGCTCCAACCGTCCTTTCAATGTTACACCTTCTTTTACCATCCACAATTTTGCACCAATAAACTTTACATAATACAAAAATAAACAAATTCTCCTACCATTTTCACAAGATTTTTTGAAGCTATTATTATTGTAGTTATTTTGGAGACATAAACAACGACAAAATATTTTTTTGTTATTAACACATAGAAAGTTGACAACTATTGAAAACAAAAATTAAAACCCTTGAAATTTGTTATGCTCACAGTAGAATATTGTCCAACTCACTTCCTTTTGCGTCACAATATATCTACCTACTATGTCCACATTTCGAACATGGAAAAAATCCATGCCAATTTAAACAATTTAAACACTTTCACTATAGAAACCAATTCACTTAATGTGAAATTGATTCTAAAACGTAGATGGTTTTTGAACCTTTCAGAACTATTTTCAACTTGAAAATTTAGCAAGTGGATTCCTTTAGTTATTCCAACTTTGTTTTCATATTGCATAGGGTCACATTCCACCCCAAATTGCACGTGTCTTTGGAATGGTTCACCTCTTAGCCATGACCAAGCTTTCAAATGGAGTTCGTCCCATTATAGTGTGGGAAATAATTATATCAATTCACAAGTTATGTTTTATGCTCTCAATTTCATGAAACATTTGTAACACATTTTTTCCCACACTAATTTGGAATTACAATTGCAATTAAGGGTGGTTTTGAAATAATAATTGACAACATCTAGTGCACCTTGGACCTTCACCCCAATTGGGTTGCTTTTCAATTGGACATGGCAAACACCTTCAATTCAGTATCAAAAGGGGTCATATTTCAAGTATTACAAGAATGCAACAACTCAACTGTTGTGCTAGTTTTGGCTATAATGTAAAGTTGCGGGTGCTAAACTTTGTGCAATAGGTGGGGACATCATACAATTCAACCCCTTTGTTTGTGCATTATATGCATATGAATCTCCTTTATTTTATAATCATTGTAATCATGAAAATGATGTCACAATCATCCCATCCACCATGGGGACTCATCAAGGTGATCTTTTAGGGGGGGCAATATTCGCCTTAGCCCATTTTAGGGCTTTACATTCTACAAGTAGTCATTTCCTTTCTTATTTATTTCCATCCATTGCAAATAACACTCACATCATAGGCCACTGGCCCCCTTCAATTATATCATCTACATATGAACATTTCCAGAATGAATTTTGCAAGATAGGTCTGTCTATCCAACCTTAAAAATGTGTTGCAAGGTCATCGTCTAGCTTGCCACCAAAATTTAACACCCCATCCTAGTTTACCACCCCATCCAAAGGAATTAGAGTCTATAGAGTTCTGTTGGGCACCCTAAATTGCACATTATCCTTTATCAAAGATGCCACGTTAAAAGATGTTTGACATGTGGACCTTCTCCCTATAATTGGTGATGTTTAGGTGGCTTTTGGAATTCTAACTCGTTATTACATGCAACGCTCATTGTATTTTTTATAATGCACACCTCTAATTTCTACCTTCACAAAGTTCCTTGTTTCTTTTGACTCCTCCTTCCTTCAAGTGTTTGGATGCCTTTTGGGTCCATGGTTATTTGACAACCCAAAAATACATTTATATCATAAACAAGCCTCCCTCCCAATAACTTTTAGTGGCATCGAATTCACATCGACATCCACCATTGCTTCAATAGCCTATTTAAGGAGTTGGGCATTTGTCACTTCAGTCATAGTTGGAAGGTTTATGGTTGATTAACATCTTTTCCTTCTTGAAATCTTAAGATGAGTCAACAATAACACATTTCCTTTCCAGCAACACTTTAAAAGACATGTGATCTTTTACCACCCCTAACCTATGCGTGTTTTTTTCTATGTGAACAACTCATTAGACAACAAATGGTTAAATTTCAAGATTCCATCTTAAAGAGATTACATTATCATACCTTTTCCAACATGTTTTCTAATGGGACATCTAAGGCCCATTGTGTTCGAATTTTATTATGTTTTGGCTTAGGGGTGGGTGTTTGGTTTATATTTGATTAATTTTCCAAGCCTTTTTATTTTTTTCCCCATTTTTTTCCACAACACTTCATAGGTGATTTGGATTATCCCATCCTTCAATTGTAGGCATTCGTCAATGTGTGTGCACACATCCCATCAAACCTATGAGTATTCATTTTTTACATCGTGTTCATGACAACAAGCACATTAGAACCCATGATATAATTCACGACACCTTTGTTGCCATTGCTTGAGATGATGGCTTCCACATGGGATGAAAACACATTACATGCATTTCTTTCAATCACATTCAACTCCTTTTGTCTATAAGTCAACATTGTGTTTACCAAAGATGGCATTCGTATCTTAGTTGGCATTGTCATTGTCGACCCAATGCGAACAAATTTAAGATTCCGATCTTGTGCAACCCAAAGATTTGTTACTTTCGATGTAACTTAAGCCAAAGAAATGAGCTATTGCAACTAACACCCCATTAATCAAAATTTTCCCTTAACAATTAAGATATTTGATTATTTACACAAACATGGCTATGTGTTTTTACACGATTGTGCCAATGTCATTTAGAGCTTGAAGGGGCCAGAAGGCCTTCATCTTTCTACCTTGGTCACCTTTGTTCATCAAAAAGTCTTGATCACATTAAAACAAATGTAAGCTTTTTCCATCTTAAGTCAAGCATTAGTTGTAAGCTTAGCCACTTCCTAACTTCCACCCCTTCAAAACACACCTCCCATCACCACGACCGATCTATTGCAAGTCATCGACTTTTGCCATATAAAAATGGCCGACCTACCACAAGTGGTTGTCGGTTATGGACATGGCGAAATTTCCACAACTACCTTGAACCAACTTGATGTCATGTAAGTTCTCCCTTATCCTTAATTTTACTCCTTTGTACATTTCCCTAATCTAAGGTGTGTTTTTTTAATAAAGCTTTACAGGAGTTTGGAATGCGATAGTCCCTTTCCCTGTGGGGGCAGGGCCCAATAGAGTCACGTAATTACAATGACAATGTAAATGGGATAAGCTTCAAAGGTGGGGGGGAGATGTGAGGCCCATCACAAGCTGACATGACATAGGTGTATGTGTACCTAGATACATAATGTGAGTGGAGCAAATAGGTTATAGGGGTTGAATTTTTGGAAGTGTGATGCATTGGGAACAGGTTTCAGAACACATGGGAATGTGAGGGGAACACATTGGGAATATGAATTGGGAACCTGGTGGGAACACAATGGGAACACAAAAACCCTAAACCAAAAATCAGGGACTTTTTTCAAAGTTTAAAGGGAAGCCAATATTGATCCCATTGCAATAAGAAAGATTGCAATTTCACAAATGTGAATGTAAAGAAGGGGCAACCAAATCAAAAGGCAAACTAAGAAGTTGATCTCAATGTCAAACTCTTGGGTCATTGGAACTCTTGGGTTGTAGCCTAAATGAGTTTTCACAATTTAAATTTTTAAAAAATTTGAATCTCTTGTGAGTCACATCCATTTAAAAATTCTAAGAATCATTTTGAGGTTCTGGGGGTTTAGGGTTTAGGATTCAACACTGAGTGCACTCAAATGGCACTAAAATCTAGAATGGGTTTAGATGAAACTCACATTGGACTGCACTCAAATGACCATGCATCCAAATGGAAGTTAAATCTAGGGTTTTGGATGAAATTCAAATTGGATGATTGGGGCAGCTTGACCAAAAATCTAGTGCACCCAATAATTTTTTTTGGTTTAAGAAAATTGATGATTTTTATTTTTAAAAAATTAGGGCTTTATTATGGTTTTAGGTTTTTAGGGTTTTCAGGTTTTTTAGGGTTTTTGTTTTTCGTGTGGATTTGTTGTCACTCCCAATTTGGTGCTAAAGCTTCCGCTGCTGCGATCACTACGAACGTGAGCTTCCTTCTTGAGCTCTCTTTTGTTTTTTTATCCTGCTCCGCTTTCGTTTTTTCCAAACTATTTGTTTTCGCTGCCTTCTACCTTTCTATTTTTCTTCTTGATCAGCAAATTTTTGAGTTCAGTCGTATTGTTTTGTTTCTGCAATTAAAAAATAAATTCTGTTATTCTTTTTACTGCTTGTTTCAAGCATCAAACTCTGGCCGTGATTGCCAGCTTGGTGTTTTTGTTTTGAGCTTGCGTCGAATCTCATAAGGAGCCAGTTGCAAGAGCAGTGCTTTTAGCACGTCGAGTCGAGGTCTGCAGCTTCCTTCCCCATCGGTAAGCCATTTGTTCCTCATTCCTTTCAGGATCGACAATTCTTGAGGGATCGCCAATGTAAGATAGGACCCTTTTGTGCAACAGGTTTTGCTGTGGTTTGATTTTGGTGGAGCATGGGCGTTAGCTGCGAGAATGTAACAGTTGCGTATCAGGGTTTCTGCTCGGGGCAGTTTCTTGGCTGATTAGATCCCGATGTTTCCTGGATTCTTTTGTTTTGTGACTTATGGGGAGACAAACGGTGATGACCAGGGGAGGGGGTAGACTCATTCATCAGTGTGAGTTGGAAGTATGATTCACTCACTGTGCATTGCTCTATAGTAATCTCTGACAACTTGAAGTTTGGAAGTGCTATCTTCTGACCTGACACTGAAAGGAAGACTGAAATCGGCCTCAAACGTAAACCGTAGAAGAAGAGAGTCTTCAGCATTGAGTTTCGTTTTATTTGCTTAAGCTTCAGTTCAATGTGCTTCGAAGCATATCTTTCATGGCAGCAAGCCCTGTACAAAAGACCCTGTGCTCAAGTTTCATTGGTTTGGTTCAATCCGAGTCTTGATCTGGAGTCTACTAGCAGTGGTTGCTTAAACCCTAAGAAGATACCAGAATCTTATGCCCTTCCTCCTTGCTGCCTAGTTTCTTTCTGAATCCTAAATCGCAAGCCTGCATTTGAGAATCCATGCTCACAGATTTATGTGGAATCTATGTATGCAGGCCAAAGATGTTGATGACAACAGAGAGTGCAAGCTCATTTGCTTTCCCAACTTCAATTGTACTTCCTCTAGTTATCACTGGATTCCTTGGCCTCTTTGCCACATTCCTTGTTGTGTACTGGCAGCAGAAAAAAAGTGCAGTGCCTGCATTATCTGTTACACCAGAACCCACTACTACCCAGAAAACAATAGTTGCTTCAAGGAAACCAGCCTCCAATCCTAAGCAACGCTCTCTTGCAGCTGAGAAGGTTAGTCTTCAATCTGTTCTCCCCTACATCAGCAGCTTGAATAATCAAGAGCCTGCTTGCAATAGGGAAAATCAGGAATGCAAACTGAGTGTTTGTTTGTATGGTTGGAATCACAACCACAGGCACATGTGCTAATTATGGCAGTATTGCATCCTTGATGCCGAGCACTGAATAATTCTTCTCTCTGCTGAGTGAAATGCACTAGAATATATGGCATCCTTAATTCTGAGAATCTATCTTGTGTCTAAAAGGATTTCTGGAGAATTAGCAGTTCAAGTCTGATGTTTTCTTCTGTGGGAATCATTTAGGCACATCCACATCAGCACCATCACCTGGATCTCAACACACTCAAAGGCCATGGTGATAGTATTACAGGCATTGCTTTCACATCAAATGGTCGAGGCTTAGCTACAGGTAAATATCTATGTTCCAATTCCTAGCTGCTGCATTTATTGATCTTGTAATTAACAAACTTCTACCATCTGATTTTGGGCTCCAAGACTCAAGTCTCCATCGGGAATGATTCAAAAGTGTGGGGTTGAACTGCAGCTTGTCAGGACAGAGTGGTGAGGGTTTTCAAGCTTGATGATGCCTCAAGCAAAAGCCAAAAGTATGGTAGCACATTTCTTTTTCTGGTCAAGACCTCTTTTCCTTGGGGCATTCATCATTTCTTGCAGATCTTTTTGGAATTCATTTTGAAGACAAAGCAATGAATATTTTGCCTGCATCCCCAATATTCTGTCTAGGTGTTGCTGTTCATATGTTATTTTGTTCATGGAACTGTTAATTGCACTCTGTTTTCCATCAGGTTCTTACGCATCAACTTACCAAGTGGAGGCGTCCAGCCGACTGCCGTTGTATTTGGGGAAGGTGCATCACAGCTTGTTGTAGCTACACAGGATCTATCAGGGGCAGGCCTGTGCATGTATGCATCAGCAGGGGGGAAAGTGGCAGCTGTTGCAAAGGAGCAGGGCAAACTGCCTCTCCCTGAAATAAAGTGGGAGCAGAAAAATGTTCACAGCAAGAATTCCATAGTTACCCTGGTGGGTGCCACTGCAAGCCAGGGAGGTGGAGTCCTTTTAGCTTCATGCTCTGAGGGTGAGCATCACTTATCTTCCTATGTCAAGCTCTGAAAGAAAGTCAGGTTGGCTTGAGTGGGTCATGTTGGTAGCATGAACCAAGCGATGTTGATTTTCATCTCACTGGAGCAAAGCTGGGTGAACCTATATTTCTATTTTGGGAGATGAAATAATGTGGGCCAACAACAGAACATGTCATGTTTCCTAAGCACTGCAGTTAACCCTTTTGGAGGTTTGTAGCTTGTGAAGTTGTAACAGATGTAATATGTTACGAAATTCTTTCCCTATCCACCAGATGAGGTGCCAATATTTATCAGAGCTCAACTATAGGGCTTTGGTATTGTATGTCCATGGTCATGGAATTGTATGCTATAAGAGATATGGGTCTTATTGTGCAAAGGATTTGGAGTTTACAGTTTCCTTTTCTTCTTGCTGTTGTTCTCCAGGTACAGACATAAAGTTGTGGGCAGCTGATAGTGGGAAGTGCATTGGCATGGTAGACACAAACCAGTTAAAAAACACCATGGCGGCACTTTCTCCCAATGGCCGTTTCCTTGCAGCTGCAGCTTTCACTGCTGATGTCAAGGTTTGGAATGGCTCTGTACACAGTCTTCCTTCTGTTTGGGTATTATTCCTTGTGATCCTGCTCTGCGCTGGAGACCATTGAATTATGTGCTGTACCCAAGTGATAATAAAGTTTGTTCAATTGCAGATATGGGAGGTCGTTTATGGCAAGGACAATCAAGTCAAAGAAGTTGTTAAAGTAATGCAACTAAAGGGTCACAAAGTGAGTTGCTTCTTGGAACTCAAGTGCTGCTTGTGCTTGCTTCTTGACAGAGTCACTTTACTTTTACTTGCTGTTTCAATGGGGCTTACATTGTTATTACATGGATCATACAGAAAGTGACATAAGGAGAGGCCAATTTAGTAGATCGACTGTTATGTGAAGGAAACACAAACATGAAGATGTGGATTCAGTCATTGTTGATTATTGGCTCTCAAATTGCAGAGTGCAGTTACATGGCTATGCTTCACATGGGATTCAGAAGGCATCATAACTGCATCCAAGGATGGATCAATAAGGGTTTGGAACATCAATGGTATGGAGTGGGCATCTCTATCCTCACCAAGTCCTTTCACTAGTTTGACCAGTTTTCTTTGATGGCAACCCTTATCTGTTTCCTGCAAGCCGCTGAAATTTCAACTCCTTGTTCTGAACTGAAGATGTGCAGTACCCCAGGAATCAGAAAGTAAGTAGAGAGTGGTTGGCACATTTGTTTGATGTTGTAGTTCCAGAGCCACATGTGATGTTACAGTTACTTGTGAGACGAGAGTAAACATTCTAGCATTTGTATTGCTAGATAATTGAAGATGACTATTTGATATATTGCTGCCTGAACTGAGCTTTTGCCTTCAGCATTGCAAGTTTATTAACTTGGAACCCTGGAATGGCTTGTTTTGGCTGACAAATGGACAGTAAGATACCACATGGATGAGGACCCTAAGTGTCTGAAAGTATTCAGCATCCCACTCCAGGATGGAAAGGGGTCAGCAGCTCACTATGATAGGTTGGCAGTGTCACCCAACAACCAAATTCTTGCTGCCACTCACGGCAGCACACTCCAGTGGTTGAGAGCAGAGACGGGTGAAGTTTTAGACACAGCTGAAAATGCTCATGATGGTAGGGAAATCTTCCTTTACATTAAACACTCACTCTGGGTTGCTAATTTTGTTATTGGTTTCCTCACTTGCGTTCAGAGCAATTCTGTCTGGAACTACAAGGGTCACCATTGTGACTTCAAGAGGTTTCATCTTGTTCTTTGCATTTATGTACTGCTTGTGGAAGCCAGAGCTCTTATGCTATTTCTGTGTGTCCAGGAGAGATTACTTGCTTAACTTGGAGTCCACAGCCTCTGCCCACAGGTAAAATCCATGCTCTTCATTCTGTTTACAATTGATTCTTTTTGTGGAATTGGTGGTGGCAATCTTTGGCTTTACACAGGTATCATTTGTAGAAATTGTATTTCAGCAGCTTGGGGAAATCAATGTATGCAACATGTTTAAGAAGCAAAGATTTCAGGGGGTAAAACTAGTATATGGGTGTATGTTACCTGTGTGAAGTTAGAATGTCCTATTATGTGATCATCAGAGGGAAATGGCACTAATGTGGACGAAGTTTCATTGTTTTGTGGTTTGGATGGTAAATAGAACATGGGAAGGCAACAATTTTGGCAACGGCAGGTGTTGATAAGAAGGTGAAATTGTGGTACCCTCCTAGTCTATGAAAATCAACAGTCATTTTGTTAGTGTTTTTCTTAGTTTCTTGAGGCATTCACAGAATGATATTTTTCCATACATTGTTCCAGCTGTGAATTGCTTTTAACCACAAACCATGGCTGAGCTTAGCTATTTACTTTTTCTTAGAATCTCTTTCCCTTACATCGAGGATATGATTAGTCAAAGCAAATCATATAATCCATGGGAATTGCTGCACCAGGAACTTTCCCACAGTGGCAATAACATTTAATTATTCTCCTGCAAAAGGTCTTTCAACAAAGGGTTTGGACTAGTGTTGTGCGGGTATAACTTTTACCCGAATATATCTTCTTCTGGGTATGGGTAGGGTATATTGTATATTCTAACTTAATTTTTGAAAAATAAATATATCTTAAATGAGGTTCATATCCTGAGATATGTAAATCTGAAAATTTATAACATATTAAGAACCTTGGATATATTTCAAATCTATTTTTTACTTGAAACTGGATATGTTTTGGCACCTGAGTAAAAACAATTAAGATAGAAAAGATTAAAACTTTAAACCCTAATTACATTGCCATAT
>Ga0209208_10010795_pt1 | contig 11774 bp, 13 predicted proteins | sample S1TSphfallax_3_FD_187694 | JGI IMG/M metagenome (GOLD analysis project Ga0209208, IMG submission 187694) | Host-associated microbial communities from peat moss isolated from Minnesota, USA - S1T2_Fd - Sphagnum fallax MG (SPAdes) (version 2) | ecosystem: Host-associated > Plants > Peat moss >...
AAATCTTTACGAGGAATTAAATAAAACTTGTTAATTCATGTTAACCTAAGGTAATCTCATCTAAATTTTCTCATCATTCTATTTTTAAAGTGTGTTTAACATCTCATGTTCATGAAATCATAATAAACATCCCAACTCATTACATTAAAATGTGTTTATTGACTATGGCTAATCATTCATGTGAAATCTACAATGTGCAAATGTGTGCCTACAAAATAGACTTAGTTGAATGGTAATCCAACATTGTATATGCAATATGTACCACCCATGTTGAGAAGGTTAGGTTTTTTAATCACAAAATCTTGTATATATACATATAAGATTAAATCAAATAACAAATACACATTAAAAAATAAATGGAATACAATTTTCATTGAAAATGTTATTTTCAAACCAAACATGTCTAAAATTTCCAAAGATTCTTGAACCTTTAAATAACTATGATTGATCAAGAGTAGGGTTGTTAGGCCAAGGTCTTGAAAGGACATCCCAAGATGGGAAATTGATCTATTGATCTATTGATCATTTTGAATCCAAACATGCCTTGCAAAATTTGGATTGATGGGGTTTTTTGGTTGAGAGACGACCTAAGCTTGGTCAATGACAAAAACACACTTGATAAACACCAAGGATGATGAGAAATGGTGGGGGGACAACAAAAAGACAAGAATGCCAATAAGGAATAGCAAAATGTCCTGCGGTTTGGTTCTAGCTCATGTGAACCGCATGAGCAAAACATAAAGGAAACTCTTATTCGGTAGTCTGAGACATAACAAGCTACAACAAAGCAGATATCACTCTAAATGCTCATTACATCTTCAGTGGGATGGCAAGCAAGCAATCAAGGGTGGGTTTGTCTTGGAACCAAATATTTTTTCTAAAGTATACAGCAAAGTCGCTGATTGTACATTTGTTGCAGGCGAATAAGCACAGCTGATAAGACTTGTAAGTAGAAGAAGAATCAGCAGACTCGCCTATTAGCTACAGCCCTCATGCTCAAGCAAAATCTTCTAGCAAATATGCTTGTCAACCCCATCGGGAAAGCTTCATAATACTACACCATGATGATCACTTGCAACCAACCCATCAGGGAAAGCTTCATAGTAACTATACCATGGTGACACTTGCAACCCATTGGAAAAAACCCTTCATAATACTACACCATGATGACACTTGCAAACCATCAGGAAAGCTTCATAGTACTACACCATGATGACACTTTCAAGGGAAAGCTTCATGTACTACACCATGATGATGCTGGCAACCTGTCAGGAAAGCTTCATAATATACTACACCCTGATGTTCACTTGCACACCCATGATTTTTCATGGCTATAATAAAAGCCAAGGGCTACTGCTACAAGTAGTGAATGAAAAAAACAGCGGGATGGATACCAACTCAGGTTTGGAGATACAAGTACTGTAGTTTTACATAGTTAACAATAGAAAGCTTAACAACATGATTTCAAGAGGTGCCTTGAAAGCTTTGATGATTTTGCTTTGCCATACCTCTGACCTGAAGTGCACCTTGCAGTGAAGCAAGAAGCTGCTCTTTTGTTAATAACTCGGCCATCTTCATCTGCCATTCAACCAGCACACACACACACACACACACACCTTCATAAGAAGCTTATCTCATTCAAATATTTGTGTTTTTCAAGCCAGAAGATCCTTTAGGATTCAAAAAAGATAAACAGCAGCAATGCAGCAATCTGGGTACTCTGGTTCTGTAAGTTTTTACCTTAACAATCACAACATGTAGCAGTGAATTCTCCATGGCAGATGTGTTTGAGTGTTTAACCTCCAAATGAAGGTCTTGCAAAGCCAAAATTATGTCAGCAATTGAATAAATATGCTTCAAGCAGCTCAGCCGAATCAAGGCCTCCTGTCCCATGATGTGCACATGTACTGCTGGCTTCTCTTCTACTGAAAATTCTCTGAATGCAGCTGTGGCACCTGGCTTAATGCTTGTTGTCTCAGAATTTGGGTACATCAATCCTGGCATTTTTGTGGAGTTGGTTGCTGTTGGTGTGATGATGACAGGAGGAACTGGTGATGACTCCTGTGGTGGCATGTTTGATGATCCCCCCCTTGCATGACTGATCCGGAGTTCCTTGAGCTGAGATTCAGCCTCCTGGAGCTTATGTTGCAACTCTTGGATGTAGGTTATTGCATCACCTAATAAGGATGCTTTGTCCATCTGTGAGAGAGCACAACACAGGAAAAAAGAATATTCAGATGTCCAGACCGTCAACACATTTGATTAACAGCTTCAGGAGCCAAGTTCACAACTTCAGTAAAAGCTCAAACAACAACATTCTGCTGCTTTGAGGATGAGTTTGGGGGTCAATTGGGGCTACCTTTGAAACATTGGGTACAACAGACCGCAGTGCATAAAAGCGCTGGTTGAGCTTTTCTCTCCGTTGACGCTCAGCTTGCACATGGTTGAGAGGCTCCTCCCTGTCATTGGCTGGCTTGCGACCACGCTTGCGAGGAGGCCTGGGGCCGATGCTCAAGCTGCACTCAGCACTGTCTTTGAAAGTCACCTCAGCTTCAGACTCGATACAATCAAGTTCTGACTGATCAATACTGGAGCGCCCAATAGCATCATGGGTGGCAGGAGGAAATTCCTTCAACACTCTTATGATATGCTGCTGCTGCTGCTGTTGCTCGGGCAACTTTGAAATGGTACTAGCCTGCTGTGGTCTCTCAGTTACAATCTTCATGTCATCACCTATTGCATGAATGATAGTCACCTTTTCCTCTGGCACTGGCTGGATTAGTCTCATGGAAGTCTGATTCAAGCTGAGCTCAAAATGTTTAGAAATATCTCTCACCTCCTGAACATCCATCTTCTGCTGTGGGTAGGCTCCATTGATTGGATGCGGGTTGATTTGAGGCTGTCTTTCTATCCTAGTGATTGCTGATGGTGGCCTTGAATCTGGTGGAAGAGAAGACCTAATTACAGCCTGCTCCAACAATGGTTGCACTTCTGAGACGGAACTCCGAATCAGGGTGGGAGGACTTGATGCTGGTAAGCTGGGGTGGTGCCTGTCTTCACATAGGGGTGATCTATCTACGATGTAAGGTGACAAGCCAGGAAGCACATGTTCCTTGTCAACAGTGTCAGCTGATAGTACATCACTCAAAGGGAAATCTTCAGATGACCAAATGGAGTCAAAGGAGTCCATGTTTGTACTTGCCATTGAGGAACCCATCTTCTCCATTGAGAAATTATGCTGTCTAGAATCCTTTGCAGCTCGACTTGAATCTGCACTGATTAAACTGCCAGGGTTGTTGTTAGTTATAGATCCGTTTGTTACAGCTGTCAGAGTTGCATTGCTCAAGCTTGGCTGTAAGAAATCCAGATCCCCAGGATTCACTTGCATGGACGAATTAGCTGGTATGTCACTGAGCCCCCATGCTGTCTCATCAAACAATTTCTTGATGTTTTGCACAACATGCCAGTTCTCATCAATCTGCACAGTCCAGTGAACTAGGATGGAGTTCTCAGTGGAGGAATTTATCTTAATAAATATTGAGAGCCTCTCCATAAAAGTTTATGCATTTAAGGTTCTTTTTGGTCAACTTGGGTCCTAGAATTGAGTCTGTCACATGACTGGCAGCAAAGGGAAGTCTCGTCCATAATGCTGGTTAGCTTGGCAAAACTGAAACTAGGATATAAAAAAGGTCGCCCAAGATTCAACCAAGAAGTAAGAAAGAGGAGCGGAAAAACAAAAAGAGAGAAACAAGACAAAGTCTTAACTATATAAGAGAATATAAACTAAATTAGAGGACAAGGTGGGCCCATTGAAGCTCCCACACTCAGGATTAAGAAGCCTTGTAGACAAAACTATCAAGCCTAGAACATGAGACAGACCAGCTAAACAACAATGTTTAAATCATTCCTCATGGATCTCCACAGTCACAAGAAGCAGTAAGAAAGTAGCCCAGCTCAAAAGGATTTGACACTCACCAGATCTGATGAACCAAGTTCAACCACACCACTTCCTGTTGGTACACACAGTAGTGTCTGCAACAGAAAACCACCCATTTTAATGACAAGCTCTATGATGATAGTACCAGTATTTACATGGAAAAATACAAATTGGCTCAGTCCAAAAAAGCTTCAGATTGTTCTCAATGAACTGCATAGAAAGGCAGGCTAACTAACAACACTCGGATCCTGGATTGCAAGCAATTAATACAGCCTGGATGCTGCTGCATCAAACACATGGACAGATCATAGAACTTCTTACATAAAAAGCAACAAATGGACACATGGTATTATGGTGTTACCTGAATGCCAGCCCTCTGTCCCACCGAGAGAGAAACCATGGGTGAAACCACATTGCCAAACAAATGTCAGAGTTAATCCATTTGCAACTACTCAGGCCATTGACATTTCTCTCTCTCAATAACCTTTAAACCATCTTCAATTTCCTGCCTTGAATTTAACCATTAATATCTAAGAGTTCAATTTGTCTTAATGTCCGAGACTTCCAAGTATTGAAGTCACTCTGACATGAGCTGGGCTGAGCTCTTCAGTTTCAATGGCAGTCTGAAAACTCAAGCAGATGACATGAGCAAGCTCCAACCACAGCTAGGCACTTCTTCAACTAGCCAGCATTAACAACACTTCATCAAGCTTTCTCTGATAGTCTCAGCTAGGCCTGGAAGAATATTAAACAGTAAGCAAGAGGCAATCGAGCAAAATTGGAGTGATTGTGACTGTAGTCTGGACACAACTGCAACAAAATTTATGCCCAGCAGGAGGAGGAGGGTGGTGATTGGGTACCATTGCCAATTGAGCCCGTGTACAGCTTTGGTTAGAAGCCTTGTTTGCCTCCAGTAGCCACACAGGCTGTCCTGTAGCCAATGCCCGACCTGGAGTACTATATACCCAGCAGACAAAAAAGGGGTTTCCAACACTGAATTCTCACTTGCAAGAAAAGTTCTCGAATTTGCATAAATTTCTGCTGACTCAATCACTCCAAACTTCATGATCATGAATTTCACAACTCTTGTAAAAAGCTATCCATGCAGGAGGGGACACACACACACACGACAAAACAAAACTAGTGATCTACAGGTAGACTCTGTGCAACAAGGACTAGAGAAGGTTGATTGAAATTCAAGGAAAGATCTGCTGTGGCAGGGCCTGGCAAGAAGATTGTGAAGTAGAAAGAAAAGCTTGTTTGGACCACCTGGGATGGATGGATGGCATGCATGCATTGGACAAAGTCTCTCTATCTAGACAATGCACAGCAGGAAGTCTTCATGAATACAGATCTTAGTCTAGGCATCATCCATTGATTGATAGATCAATTGATCGAGAGTAAGGTCCAAGGGGAGTGAGTGAGTGATTTGTATGACATACCCAACTCCTTGCGGAAATGAATAAGACATGGAAACAAGGTAGAACCACTCGGAATCACTGACATAATCAACCCCAGGTGATGCACTGGCATCATCCTGATCTGTGCTACCTACGAGCGCCTGCAATTCTCCCAGTATTTGCCTTCTGAGCAGTTGATCTTTTTCTTGTACTCCCTCTCTCTGCAATTGGGCATTCTCCAGTTGATCCTCTTCTCTGCCTTTGAAGTATCCATCACCCCAAACCAACCTGTAGCATGAAAGAAAGAAAGAAAGAAAGAATGAATGACAATGTGTTTGCACTGGTAATGATCAGGAGCAACAAGCAGTTAGATACCATGATGGATCAGAGAATCATCAGACTGCACAAGTCTAGAACTCAGAGGACTCTCCTCCTGCTACTAGGGGTCTCTTTCCATTAAGCTGTTGTGATCACAGTTACACTCAATGTAACTACGATCACAGCAGCCTAATGGAAAGCCACTGACATAGGGCCTTGTTTCTTGTTGCAGCAACAGTGGCTTTTCATTGGAGAGCTGCAAGTGCATTGAATATATGTAATTAATCCTGTTAGGAACTCTGGGAACACACATGCTTTCATGAAAAAAGGACAGATTTCACTGTATGGTGAGTCACAGTTTGACTCGCAGCTCATGCAATTGGTCAATGCTTGACAAGTAACAGAGCTGTGAGATGACTGGGAGCACAGCTAGTTGAAGAATCATAATGGAAAGCTGCTGTGATCACAACAACCTAATGGAAAAATGTCCTAAGTACCCAAGTCTAGTATTACACACAAATGTATGTATGTATGCAGCAGCAAAAGTCATTGCAAAGTGATCATGACTCTGTGAAGAAGAGCTCCATCGGCAGGGTATTATAGAAATGGGTGCATGGGTGTGCGAGTGAGTGCAGGGAAAGGTAAGAAAGAAAGAATGTGAGCTTGCAGGAAATGATGATGTGCGAAAGGGGGGAAGAACAAAAACCTACATGTCTCCGGTTGGTGTGGGCGAAAGCTGCCAGAAAATCACATAGGTCCAACTCTCAGGTCTGTTCTCCACCAAAAACTGCAACGTCCGTTGAAGAGGAGTCTCGCTATTGATTCCAGCCCAATCAGTACTCTGGCCGGTGTCCACAGAAGAATTGTTGTTCCGCAATGGACTGCTGCTGTAGCCACCTGCATGAACTCCAGTTTCCATAAACGCCTCCAGCATCATCAACTCATCGTCTCCCCATGAACTGCGAAAATTCAAGGAGCCTTCCATACCTTTCCTTCCTTCTTTCTCCTCGGATGTCTAATCTTCAAAATACTTCCCTGCAACACCGGGGAACTACTAATCTAAACTTCCCAGTAGTACAACAACCCTGCACTCAGACGTTGATGATCCCTCCTCAGCAGCAGCAGCTTATATTCCATCTCCATCATCAACCCTTGTCATATCTGACGCTCCTGCTGCAGCCCCCCATGACTATTTCCTTACTTTCTTTCCTGGTCTCATGATCCCATCATCTTCATCATTATCTCCACCTCAAAGCCTGGTCCTGTACTATCATGAAACTTGGAAGCAATCGATCTTTGCTCTGCATCATTTCATGAAGTCCAAGCAAGAAATCGGAAACCCACCACCACAGCAAGCTCAATCTCAGTCAGTCTGCCAGTGTCTCTCATGATCCTGTTCTTCACGACTTACCGCCACTGTCGATCTCACGCGGTCGAGATCCAAACCTCAGAGTTCAGAACAGCATTTCATCAGTAATCCTCCCACCACGCGGCCCACAATAATATTCCTCCCCCTCCCCCCCTGGTACTGCTACACTGTAGAACAACACGCAGCCTGGCGAGATTACAGAAGTTCTGCAGTCTGCTGTGATCGAAACTGCATCTCTTTTCTTTTTCAGAGACCAAAAAACAGGAAAAAAAAGAAAAATCTGCAACTCCTCTTGCACCCAAAAAGCAAGCTCACTTGCACCAACAACGACAACCCATGAAGATGCACTTTTCTAGCTAGCTACTCATGGAACCCACATGCATGCAATTCTTTGATCTACTTCTTCGTCATCGCCCGGAGCTTCGCGCTTCCTCTCCTCCCTTCCTCCCTCCTGCCTCCCTCCCTCTCTCTTTCTCTCTCTCTCTCTTCCCGCAGGCGGTGTCAGAGTCGTCCGTCCGTCCGTCCGTCCGTCCGTTCGTCTGTCCGACCGACGGTCGGTGATTCGCAAGGACTATGGAACAAGTATCGTGGTTTGGTTGCCAGCCAACGGTCGGGAGAGAATCTGTGTTTTACTGACTGCTGGTCGTCAGTGGGCTGCCGAAAAGGCATTTCAGACAACACGTGCTCCTTGGTACGGGAGTGACGCGCAAGAGTGTCCGCACGTGATAAAAGGAGCCCCGCACATTCCGGAGCGTTATACAAATGTGTCCATGGATATGTGGATTCCGGACGACATTAAATCCCGGAACCAGCGAGTGGCTGTGTTTTCACACAAGGCCCCCGTGTTCAGATAAAATATTATTAGTTATTATAATTAATTATTACCAGTAAAATATTAATTAATTAATAATTAATAATTAATAATAGTGTAGTGTGTATTAGCCCAGGCCAAAAATGGTCACAACTCTTTTGGGAAGTGAAATTTCATCCAGCCAATGGGAATGCCCAACCATGCACTCAAGGTGCCATAATTTTGTCCAATTTAATGTTTGGGTGTATGTGGGGGTTGGGGGAGGGGATTTTTTTGTTCATTTTTCCCTGGTTCCCAATGTGTTCCCCAACATGTTCTCCATAGCACGTCACTTTTAGCCCTTATTCTTTGGCAAATATTGTCCTCCTTTCACCTATATATGTGGGCCAAGGAGAAGGAACTCTATACTTCGGAATAGAACCTTCTATTTTGTGGAGCCTACATAGTTTCATTTTTAGTTTTTGGAGTGATGGGCCAATCAAATTGTTGTGTTGCAAAATAAAATAAAATAAAATGGAACTTCCGAGGCACCTCATCTAATTAATAGGAAAGGTAAATGGGAGATGTGAACCCACCCAATACATAAAATCCTCAAACACACTATCCATGGCTTTGTTGCAGTAAACAAAGGTTGCAATGTGATCACAGAACTGGAATGATCACCGAACTAAAATAATCACAATCGCCCAACACGTTCTTGGTGAGGAAGGAGATAATGTCTTTGTTTCTTCCCTAGGGCCAAGGTGATCTTTTTGTGCATCAATAGCAGATTGCCTCAAACTTATATCTCTCTCCATGTTTGGACAGCAAAGGTGAACTGTATTTCTAGCAAATGGGGCTTTCATGTTTGCAGAGTGTTGAACCAGGGATGACTACTTGATAACACCCAGTCTAGAAGGGAGAGGAGAGAAGAACTCATTCCAGCATCTCGGCTCTATCAATCTATTTTTTTCCGCCTGTGATAACATTCTTCGCAACAGATTTGACAAAAGCTGTTTTGGTGGTGGGTTTGATACCTTCCTTTGGATTTAGTGCTTTCCGGAGCTTAGAGACAGTCCAAGCTGTTGCGACAACATGCCCAGCCGTTGCCAATGTCTCCTCTGTGACCTTGCCAGCTGGCTCTCCATATCTGTGGTTCCACCAATGATGTGTTGTTGGCAACAAAAATATCCAAAACCCTTTTGTGCACAGGCAGTGTAGAGCAGAAGAAAGAGAATGCATCAATGCAATTCAGCAAGTTCGATTGCAAAGCAATGAACAGAAGAGAAAATAAGAAAGGTCATGGCAATGCTGTGAACTGAACCTGTGAGCAACGACGTTTTGTGTCATCAAAGACGTTGATTGCAAGACATCTGTTGTCGCTTTCTCCAGTGCATCAAACAGCTTTGCTGGAAAACACCAAATTGCAATACACTCAGGTTTCTATAAAAAGATCCAATTGGCTCCACAGACTACCTCAACACATTCAAACATCAGAATATGGACATTCAGGGTGGGAGAAAACCCATCAGAATACAAACCATCAAGATGTAGCATCCAACACAGTTCAGATGAGAATTGACATACCAAAGGCATCAAGGGATACCAATGCCACCTCCCCAGGCATCAACCTGAAGAACTTCTTTCCTACACTTGATGTGATAACTGCTCCAGAGAAGAAACCAACTGTCTTCACTATCCCATAGAGCACACCCTTGGCCACATTCTCAGTTGCCTTTGACATATACCTCACTCTGCAAAATCCAACCCGGGATCTTGAATCTTTGGATATTGTGCGCTTTTTTGGTGAATTCCGAAGTTATTTCATCCCACCATTAATTTTGATTCTTGCATTGACAATGTAGAAACCCAGAAAATCATGATGTGAACATGGTCAGGCTCATCATCAAAGCTTTAAACGATCTGCTAGCATACTCTCCAATAAACTTCATAATGGTGTGCTAGAAAGGAGAAAAGAAATTACCGTTGCAGATTACGAAGAATACGTGGACTTATATTACTGGGCTGAGCATTTGGTTTTATTTTCCCCTGTACATAGATACTGCCACTCTCAAGCTGTGCCACTGTTGAATCACGAATCCAGAAAATGCCCCTTATGATTTGGCCTGACCCAGTTGCTATCATCCTTGCAGCACTGGATCCATAGTCGTCCACATTTGGTGCCATAGTTGTCCAAAAAGCAGCTTGATTTTGCTCTGTGACTTGCATCTGTCAGATCACAAGTATCAGAAAAAACCATAAAAAGACATAGCAGTATGAATCAGTTTCTGAAGGATTGATGATGATACAAAAGGAAAGTCTTGCAACTACCTTCTTTGGATCACTGGAGACAGTTTCTGCAGGCACCACCATTCCACCATAAGGACCACACTCCCCAGTGCTTGAAACCTTGTGTTCCTTGGAAACAACAGATAGATCAGCTAACCCTTCAGCTTCCCTGCTTTTCTCCAGAAATTTCTCTTTCTGTTTATCCCCATGCACAAGAGTTGGGGATGAAAAGCATGTGTACTGCCCCAGTAGTGTATCAAGTTCTTCCAGTGCCTTCTCATGTCCAGCCACTGGAAATGTAACTCCGTAGTTCAGGACTTCAGATTCATTTTGCCCACTGCAACTCTGCAACCAGTGCAATGAAAATAGCTCACTGACTTAGTCCATATCCCAAGAAGGGTGGCAATTTTCCTAATGCTGGATAGAATGTCATCTGTTTTCCTTGCTTAAAAATGATTAGATTCACTGTGAGATTCAATTTCTTTTAGCCTTATTTTCATTCTTTGCTGATCCATATATACAATGTAACAAAAGTGAAGGAACCCATTAATATCAGTAGACAGAACTTCAAGCAGAGAGAGATCTTTAAAGTAGACCTGTGGTAGGTATTCAGGAAGATTAAAATCCTGCAACCAACAAAGGGAGAAGAGCAGATCACAGCCAAGCATCTCCTCTCATGAATTTTTTTGGTCTCCTGAAGAACTTACAAGCTTCAAACCTAGATGAACTATGAAAGCAGAAAACTGGAGTTGACAAAAAGAATGCTTACTAACATTGTGCTTGCTGTTCTTGGTATCTTCTTCTGAGTGATCAACAACAAGTGGAACAGGAACCGAGAAGAAGTAATGGGTGGGATCGAGCTTCACAGCCGGCACATCCTTCATCAAAGGCCAATGCAGATCATTGCCAACACGGACAAGCACAACAATTCCATTTCCCTTCTGTGTGATCCGGACAATTGAGAAATGTGCTGTTGCCAAATGGATGCTCTGTTCGTCATCAATCAGATAGACAATGGCACCTGGAACTGTGACTAAACATTCTTCCCGAGATTCAACTTCTTCCTCTTTTCCTGGAGGCAAATCAGCTTCAAACAATTGCTCCTCTTCTTCTTGTTGCTCGCCACCCTGATAGATTTCGGGGTAGAAAGAAAGCTTGTCCAGATGACTACTGCTGTTCATCACTCTAGCATCACTAGAGTCAGGGGCATATGGATCAACTGTTGGGTACCTCACTTCTCTTAAAGAAGCTCCCACGGACTGTGACCTAAGAGGAGTTGCAGACGTCGGTTCTTCAGCAACCAATTGTCCCGATGCAGCATCAGTCCTCCATGGAGTAGCGTATGTTGCGTCAATTGTGGGATACTTCACAAGTGACTCTCCCATTGACTGCGACCTGAGAGTTTCAGAAAGAACATCTTCTGAAACTGGTGGAGCAGCATTAGATTTCCAAGAAGAAGAAGTTTGCAATTGTTTGTCCTCAAGTGGCGGAGGTTGATAATAGGAAGTTGATGCTTCATCTTCTTTGTTGTATTTGGCCGTGCTGCCCATCCATTTGTCAGATCCCACTATGAAGGAAGCAAGACCGTCATTTGCCCCTCCTCCGACCCCGATCTGTTTCTTAAACCACTCCATGGCTGCAGATATCGTTGTTCCAAACCTCTTGTTCCCT
>Ga0209208_10010798_pt1 | contig 11771 bp, 13 predicted proteins | sample S1TSphfallax_3_FD_187694 | JGI IMG/M metagenome (GOLD analysis project Ga0209208, IMG submission 187694) | Host-associated microbial communities from peat moss isolated from Minnesota, USA - S1T2_Fd - Sphagnum fallax MG (SPAdes) (version 2) | ecosystem: Host-associated > Plants > Peat moss >...
TTTCAACTCAAGAAAAATTCAGTGACGAATTACATCATGAAAAAAATTCTAGTAATCAATTGCATAATGCGAGTGGTAAAAAAATCTACTATGTTTTGGGATACAATCAGGGACATAAAGAAAATCCATGAGGACTAAGGGACATTCCAAAGGGCAACCCTTAACCCTAACTTTGTACTCCCATCACTAATGGGTAAGAGCTTCCTATTACAACCCCTTACTCATCATCATCATCATCATTGCCCGTTACCAGCCTAGCCCTTTCGATGCATGTAATGCCTGTCAAGAATGTCAACCAAATTGTGCCACATGATCATTGGACCAAATTGACAAAAGCCAAAAAGGCAGCTTATGCCCAAGCCTACAACCAACAAGACCTAAAAGGCTGCTACCAAGTGGGCACTGAGGTGGCCTTCCAAGTGGGCAACTCCCTAATGCTAACCCACCACTATAGCTAGTCCTGAGCGCGCTCATGTCAACCCCCTTGTGCGGATGGTAGGTTAGTTGCCTAAAGGTCCTTGCACATTATGGAGACAACGAACTGGGCAGCGCGGCCCATGGACTGCTTGGCATTATGCAAACGTGAGAACAACACCTGATGTGGGTACCTCTTTTTAGGCACCCTAACCAAGTGGGCACTGAAGCAACCTTCCAGGTGGGCAGCTCCCTAATGCTAGCCCACCATTAAAGTTGGTCCTGAACACATTCATGTCAACCCCCTTGTGCAGATGGTACATTAGTTGCCTAAAGGTCCTTGCACATTATGGAGACAACGAATTGAGTAGCGCAGCCCTTGGACTGTTTGGCACTACGCAAACATGAAAACAACACCTAACGTGGGTACTTCTCTTCAGGCATCCTAACCATGTGCCCCAACCATGACAACCTTCTTTGGGCCAAAAGCCACCTCAGAAAAGGTACCTGGCACCTGCCCTTTAGATGCTCAAGGTTGTGGCGGTTAGCAATGCCAACCCCCAAAATCCACCTCAAGCAGTTACTTTATGCGGTTTCCAGCATGTCCCCTTGCACTTGCATCAAAGGCCACATCTCACTACTATAAACAAAATGCAAAACAATAAAAGAGTTTAAAACCTTCACCTTGGTCTACACCAAGAGACCGAGAGGTGGTGATTCCCCCACACATGGGTAAACTACACAAAAGCACCTAACCTACATGTAAGACAAGCATCAACCTCCTCCTACAAGCTGGCCTAGGAGTTGATAATGCCTCCCAAATACTTGAAAGACTCCACCATTTGCACAAAACCATAATGGATTGGGGGTGTCAGCAAATAGCTGGGGGGCACCCCTACCCACTAATATGATCTTTGTCTTGGCAGCATTGATGCACATGGCCATCTCAAACACCTAAAAATCAACCACCCTTAACATCTCCACTAACTTCCCAACATCCGAGCTGAACAGAACCATGTCATCTATATACAATAGCACAACAATGGTGGCAAGAGACAAGGGCCCCAAACTAGGGGTGTACACCAACTCCCCTTTAAACCAGAATTCAACCTCCACCCCATAGTCTAGCAGCACCCTAAGGGCCTCCTTAATGATGAAATCCAAGAACACATTAAAAAGCAAAGGGGCAACTACACAGCCTTGCCACACACCGTTGGTGACGGAAAAGTTATGCCCCAAATGACCATCAAGCTTGTCGCAACCTTAACTTGGGCTTGTGACCAAGGCAAGGGCTTGTGAGGTTGTGGGCTAAGAAGGAAGCTTGGGAATCACATTGCATGATCCCAAGAGTGTAGGAAAGTGTGAGGGAATGAACCCTCACATTTCCAAGGGAACTTCCACTTTGGGAGTTAAAGTCCCGATGGACTCCCGAATCTTCAAAGAGAAATTACAAGGGTCAAAACTCAATGGATTAATGATTTCCTTATATCATTGAAAAGCTCTTAAAACATAAATATCTAAAATGGGCTCGCATGACCCATTTGGACATCTGAAACACAAGTTATGGCCAAAAGAAAGGTCGGTGACAATTTGATTCTTGACCACTAAAAGTCAGGAATCACCCTGATTTCCTCATGGGTAGATGGCATGCAACATACTATTGAAAAGATCTTGACGAGGGCTATAATTTTGCTTCAGACCTCATCTCAATCAGAGGTTTGCACGTAAAGTTATGGGCCTGCAAAGTCGCGGGAGTCCTAGTTGTGAGAATTTCAGGACTCCCACTTGGGAGTCCCAAGACAAAATGCCATTTGGATGTGGGCCTCGTGGAGAGGCACAAAGTATACTATAAGGGGGAAGGTGATGGCTTCCCCAAAGTCCAGGCCGTGGTGAGTCTTATGAGTCTGATTTTGCTCGTGGCTTGTCCTAACACCAAAAGTGCTCCAACTATGCACTAACCAACTTATTGTTTGGATTTGTGCAGGTTTGTGTGAGTGATTAAGTGCTTGTCATTTTTCCTAGTCCCATCCTGGAGCTCCAGCACACCCCTCTACCCCCAAAGTGCTACGAGCTAGGGAGTGTGCCCTAACTCCTTACTCTTCCGTTGTTTCACTTCACTCACATTTTAGTCTATTGAGGAGCTTGGGAGTGTATCAAAGCCGCATAGCGGCTTGTGTCCCCGAGTGCAGGTCCTCCAGGAGGTTAATGAGGTGGGCAGGGACACCATAGGTGCAAAGAACCCGCCACAAGGCATCACAATTGACATTGTCGTAAGCCTTAGTGAGGTCAATGAAGGCTAAGTGCAACTACAAATTGGTGTTGGCCTGGGCCCGCCCTAAAAGCTGGCGTAAGACAAACATAACATTAATTGTACCCCTACCACCATGAAAACCACACTGAACATCATGCAACTAGCCACCCACACATTGCCCCAAGCAGCACGTCAACAACAACGCATAAACCTTGCCTTGGATACTTAGCAAACTAATTCTCCAATAGTTGTCCATGCACTGGTGTGAGCCCTTACCCTTGTACAGTGAGACTACCAAAATGCTCTTCCACACCTAGGGGCCCTGCCATTGCGCCAAACAACCAAAATGACCCTGTGGAACTAAGTAATAGGCTCTAACCCTGCCTTAAACAACAGGGCAGTGATACCATCTGCCCCAAAAGCTGCTACATTGCGCAATGTAGTAATGCACTCAACCACCTTTTACAAAGAGGGCTCATCATAGACCTCACCCTCAACACCTAGGGAAGATTCAACCTCACAAACTAGGGTGTCCAAGAGATCCCAAACCGACAGGGAAATGTCCCTCCCAACCCCCAAAACCCTGGCAAAATGCTCCCCAAAACGTTGCAACACGACCTATGGGTTGTGAAGCGGCACACCAAAGCAGTCCAGGATGTATTGTGGGGCACCCTGGCCCGACGCCACACTAGCCATGGACCTAACTTGTTGAGCCCACTACCTCAGGCGATCAGCCTATTACAAATGCTCAACAACCTCAGCTTGCTTCCACACAAAAGCGTCCGCATCAACAACAACTGCCCTCTTCACCCTCCCATTAGCCTCCTTATAAAACAAACACAACTCAACAAACTGAGGGCGGCCCATCAAAGCACAATGAGCCTGGTGCTTGTCAACAACTAGGGACAATGTTGCTTGCATGAGACCAGGCTTATGGCGACAAGCAGGCTGGGCCTTCCCCACCAACTACCCCATGGCCTCAAAGATCTCACGATCGAAGGTAAAGCACTCCACCTCAAAGTCCAAAAGGTCAAGAGACAGCAAAACAAATTGATTACACAAGAGGCAACAAAAGCCCGTTGCTACCTATGGCCTATCCCACAAAGCAGTTGCATCCCACACCCCACTAGAAGACACTACCCATGGAGGGACTCGTAGACACAATTACAAGGTGGTGGCCAATAGTTGATCGTCGTTATCACCATGGAAGACACTAGTAAAGACCCTGTAGTCTCACACCCCACACATGAAGCTACGGGAGCACATAATGTAGTCCTCGACGTACCAACGTTGGGTGTGGGAGGATGGAACCAAGTGCCCAAGTGCCCAAGCTAATGTGGAAAGAAGGTCTTGGCCATGCGAAGCCCAAAAGATGTCACCAAATCTAGGAAGCACTCCCCATTGTTAAAGGGCGCCTTGCCATGGTGGGGGTGATGCTGGCTCGCCACACTAGTAGAGGACTCCCAGCCATAGCCCAGCTCAGCATTGAAGTCACCTAGCACCACCACCTTGTCAACATGGGGCACAACTTTCAAGCAACCAAATAGGAGCGATTGAAAGGTGTCCTTGATAGAAGTGCCAGACACATCTGTGGGCGCATAGGCCACCACCACCATCGCATGTTAGCCAACAACTTCCTTGAAATGAGCTGAAAGCAAACGAGGGGCAAACTAGTAGATGGAGAACATGGCTTATTTCCATCTAAGCGAAATTAGGAAGCCCACCCCTTATTGATGCCCCACCAAAACATGGACCAGTTGACCCCCTCCACAAGGATATTGCACTTCCCTTTGCCCGGCCAGTGTAGCTCTTGCAACCACAAAGCTCGATGCCCAAATCTGACAACTACCCCACCAATAGCGCCAACTCCACCCGCCCCTCCACACCCATCGCACATGTCCAAAGGTTATATGTAGCCAATCTAACATGACGCTTCATAAGTTGGATAGGCTGAGAAGACTACACATGGCAAACCATGGTCAAGCAGTTTCATAACTAACCATTAACCCTTTGCCACTTGGGTAGCAAGCCCCACATCGTTGTGGACAAGAGGCCAAGGTCCTAAACACACACACATTCAATCAATTGATAATATTTAATTATTTAATTACCCTAAACCCCTTACTAGTACCTACCAATCAAATTCTTGTCAAACAAAGACTTTGAGCAAGTAAGGTGTCATCCCTAAACAAATGACCATATGAAGGCACATGAGTGTTGCCCATATAATGAAAATAAGATTATACCAGGTGGGTATATATTTTATGATATCAATTTTAATGCCCATGAAAACCTCACATATGTGCCCAACTATGGTCAAAATTCAAAACATAAAGACATTAGAAATTTTCAAGTGTATGTGGAATTAACATTACATAACACAATAGAGTTCTAATTATTTCCCTCTTTGCATTGGTAAACATGAAAATTTGGTTAATATAAAGCAGATAATTATTTAAATGTTGTCATATGGGCCAACCATTATGGCCTCGACCAATTGAAACCAAGCATTTTCTCTCATTGGCCTTTTGGGAGATTGTAAAGGTTTTTTGCTTTGCACCCGCTTGGAAGGGTAAATCTCAATTTCATGTTATTAAAGGGTTATATCATCATACAAGGGTATCTTCAACGCATGCCTATCAAAATTTCCATTTCAATTAATATATTCTTAAATATTTCAAAATATTCTTCATTTTTTTTTCAAATTTTCTTTTTCTTTCAAAAAATATTTTTTGAAAATTTGAAAATGGCTTATGTTTAGGTTTAACCTAGGTGCCTAGGTTTAGACCTAACCTATGGTTAGGCACCTGTAGCTTAAACTATTGATGTGGATGTGCCACATGTCATTTGATTATTTGTTGACCCCACATTTTATGAATGTGCTAAATGTCAACATTGTGAGTGTGCAACTCGTCACCAAACCATTAGTTAATTGTTCGATTTACATAGTTGCAACATAGTTGAAATGTTCAACTTACATAGTTGCAACCTAGTTGAAATTGTATATTTTTGGATGATATCATGCTTAGTAGCAAATGAAGTTCATCCATTAATCGAATGTAGTTGACAACATCCCTTGACTATATTGGTAAAGCAATTTTCAACTAAATTGGCAAGTAGTGGCACGTAATGGCTATTGTTGTGGTGTTGACATGTGGCATACACTTTTGACTATAATTCCAATTTCAACTTGTACTTTTCGACATTATTGGTTAGTAGTTGCAAAAAATATTTCTTAGTTGTAAAAAATTAATTGCAATTATATATGTAGTTTTCGACTTTGTTTGTAGTTGAACAATAGTTGAAAACATAGTTGCGGGCTTTTTTACTAGTGAAACTATTTAGTTGTGGATTGATGTTACAAATTAGGAGTTAAGGAAGACAAAGGTTTTATTATTATAGTCATTTGATTTGTGTTGACAAAAGGACTTAGTTCAGGACCAATAGCCTTTATAGCAAGCCAAATTTAGGGACAAGGAGTCTAAAAGGACATGAAGGGACTTAGAGAAGGACTATCAATTTAGACCCAATTGCATTATACAAAGGGTAAGCAAGGTTTTAGGACTATGGATTTTAACATAAAGACTCAACTTAGGATTGGTAATCCTTAAAACACATGCTAAATTTAAGAATTGCAATATTTTTTCAAATTTAACCATACTTTTCAAAGATGTAATATAATTGGAATTCTTATGAGCTAGATTATAATTGAATGAATATTGTTGTGTGCAATAATTACTCACAATAAATTATGTAATAAATTAAATATATCCTATTGGTTAGTCATGATCTAGGTCTTAATCAACTAGTAAAATTGTGATCCTTGGATTTATGGATGTGGTTATTATTTAATTACATTCACGATTTGAAAGATGATTCCAATCATTTATTTCCAATGTAAGTTGCCAATGATCTTATATAGAAGAAATTTGGGCTCGGGCACAAAGGAAAAAAATTAAACTAAAGCTTATTGTGTTTTTTGGAAAGATTCATGAAATTCTTGAAAGGGATTTTAATGTGGAGGGTAATTGTCAAGAGAAGATTGTTAACTTGGTGATTTTGGACCAAATTATGTGAAATTGATTCACAACTACATTTGTTTCATTTTTTTGAGTGATTTATTGGCCTTTAATTTTATGATGATTTATGTTTAGATAAATCTTCTGATCAATACATGGATCCAAGAAGACACCTTCAAATAGCCATCATATTTTGATGTCATATATGTAAATTATCCATATGGTATATATTACATTGTACATATACACTAACCCATGTAAATTGTGATACATGTATCCAAATGACATGTTTACATATTATCCATATATGATCTAGCTTTTAGGGTTAGTTTTAGCCCTATGGTGACTACTCTATTCACACATCCAAATATATTTGCATTGATATACATATGTACAAGTATTGTACTTTGGTTGCAAGGCCCATGTGTTGTAATTTCCAACTTCATATTTAAGGCACCCAAGTAGATTCTTTTAGGTTTCAATTAAGTGTAAATGCTAGGTACTAGCAGGAGACATAAGCATTGGCCCAAGAAACATGTGATGAAATTGTTGGGTTAGTAATGCAAATGACATTATTACTCAATTATTAAGGTAATTATACCCACCATTGATCTAATTAGGACTACATGCAATCATGCATGTTAATGGAGGACAACGTTTACTGGCATGCATGTCTTTTCCTTCTGTCTGCCACCAATTGTGTATATGATTTAGGGTTATCAATCTCTTTCTTTTTACATATGCTTGTTTACCCATAGATTGTTTTTATATCTAGATTGCAAGTTGTTTGCACCAATTGCCATTTCTTTTTTTGAAAACTTAGATTCTTGTTGGATTTCATTGCACATTTGAACTTTGAACATAATTTGTGTTGTCAGCAAGTAGATTTACACCTTCGGTTGTAGGTTAAGAAATATGGTGCAAGAGCTAATTGAAGGCACTATTGAATGGTTCAATAAAAAAATTAGGCTTCATGTTGGAGGACTAGACATCAATAAGGAGCTTACTGATGAACAAATCTCTATTGCAAACTTGGAGTGCTTATGGGGACAAAAGAAATCAAGGAATGGGTTTAAAGTGAACAATTGCATTGACCCAAATTTGGTAACTAAAATCCAAGAGCTTTGGCCACTTGTTTATTAAAAATCAAAAGTCACAAATGGTTCAATTTCTCTTTCTTTTGTTAAAGGAGTTTTAACAGAAAATAACAAATTTAAAGTGACTTGGGTTTGTTATGCCTCCCAAACACGTCATGGGAAGAAGGGGGCACAAGAAATTAATTATTAATAATGTTAAAATATTGAAAAAAAAGTCACTAGTGGCAGAGGTCATGGCATCTACAAATGTAGTAGCAAAGTTGCCAAATGTTGTTGCAGGTTCTGGTGTATTCACAACTCCAATGGCTTTTGAGGAAATACGTGTCAAGAAAGTCCTTGTTGCTTAGGCCCAAAAAGTGGCAACTATCAAAGCAAAGCTGAAACTTGAAAAATGAGAAAGCTAAATTGCCATCTTCAATCAAATTATAGTCCAAGAAGGTTGAGTTGTGCAAGGAAGACTTGCAAAACATGTTGTCTAGGGTAGGTGGTATGACAAAATCATTCCAGTTAGTAGAAAATGCACTAATAGATGTGTGAGACAAAGCAAGCTCAAAAGTTAGGCAGATTGCATAATTTGAAGGAGTGCATGGAATGGATAGAATTATGGCTAACTAGGATGTCCAAGAGGCTTAGTATCATAAGGCAAAAACATGCCTTGAAGGAATTTCTGGTTGATGGTTGCACTAGAAGTGATCCAATCATCTTCAATCTTAAACCAACAAGGCACCCCACAACAAGGACATTAGAGTTTACTACTTTGATAGTTTGTCTTGACCCATGCCCAATTTCTAAAAGTTACTATGCTAACCATGAATTTGTGGTGGTGTCTTGCGATTATGTGTACCACCCATGGTGCATTACAGTTCATGTGTAGTTGTTTGATACCTACGCAAAGGTATCATGTGGTAAACATTTGGATCATTAGTGGTGCATCAATATGGGCTACAAGTTGTTGGGTGCAAAAGATCAACACTGACTTGATGAACAAATTGTGTCAAGAAATACCTTTCCTACATCCTACCTATGGGTGTTTTGGATACATTTCATTATGTGTTGGAATAATGTTTACAACTTGATTGCATCATTGTGTTTGTGTTTAATGATGCATAGGCAAATTCAAAAAGTTTAGTTTTTGTTTGGTGTTCAACATCTATCCCTGACAACAGTGCCCATGTAAAGCCAATTTTACCAAGACAAAAGATGTTTAAGAAGAGGAAATATTTTGTAGATTTTAGTTCGTGAAATTGATTTGATAAGGTGACTTCTACATGATTTTAGGATCAATTTATGGAGTTTTATTTTGAATGCACAGTAATAGGAAGGTTGCCATTGGAGGAGAAGAGTCTAACTCTAGCTCACAAGGTTGTCTATATACAAGAGCTACTAGATCATCTAGTTTTGTATAATTATGGGGGACAATTCAATACATTGTAAAAGACTCATTGTAATGCATGAATTCCTCATCATGTGTGCAAGAGGATGATAACAAAATGTTTAACATAACTTCCATTTAATATGTGAACAATTTGAAAAGGAGCAAATCCTCATTTTTGAACATTTTTCTATAGTAACTTAAGATGAAGTTGTCACTATTGTTGGATCATTAGTACAAGTGCTTGAAAAAGGAAAGCACGTTCAAGAAAAGTGGCTATGAGGCTAATGTTTTATGGCATTAACATCATTAACACATATGCCAAATCTAGGATGATCATAGATGATGTTTGTAAAGTGTTTGATAGGATGCATGCACACATAATGTAATTTTGGAGTACCATGATTAAGTGAATCGTGAAATGTGAGTAAAGGTAGAAGGTATTGCAATTATATCAAGAAATTGAATGTTAAGGGCTGCACCCAAGTTTTTACCCCAATCATTTTTTTCTAGGTTTTGAAGACTTATGCCATTGTGTTAGCTTAGTACCCAAGTAGGCACACAAGCTTAAAGATGCATGTCTATGAACATAACATTCTACATCATTCATGTGAGTCAAATGCATTTGTGGTCACTAGCATCTATCCAAATGTGGGAGCTCAACACCCTAAATGCCTGAATTTACAATTTCAATTTGTCGTATTTCTTAATAGTGCTCTTAAACTTTTTGGGTGATTTGGCCCCCTATAGTAGGCTATTGAGTTTGATCAAGAAATGCCTTATGAAGCATATCCTTGTTTGTGGATGGCCTTGTTGGGTGGTTGTAGACTTCATGGTAACACGGGGTTGGGAAAGGTATGTGTAGGAGATGTTGTGTGTTATGTCATCTGCACTATTGCTAGCAAGTGGGATCTCAATAAAATTATTGAAAAGGCTTGGAATAGTTGTGAAAAAGTAACTAGGTTGGTGCCTTGTTACAACTTGTGGTAGCTTGTTTTATGTTCATACTCTTCTATGCGTACATTTCACCACTCTAATGGCCTTCTAGACTCAAGGTTGAACCTAAAGTATCAAGAAACAATGATAATTTAAACACTAGAGATGGGGTGGATCTGCTTGATCTTTTCATTGCACTACAAATGCACTTGGTTGTGCATGGAAAATATAGGAAATCATACCTTCCATGACCAAAATGTGAATAAATTTATGCATGCTTGATTGGTGATCTCAAAACGTAATTTGATGTAGCTGAATAGATCACAACCACTAACTAATCAACATAGCTTCCAAAACTTAGTTTGTTGTTCAACATGGTCCTTTGTTTGCCAAATTAGCAACACTTCTACATGTAAATAATTAAAAATCTTCCTTATGCAAACCAAAATTGCTTCTAATGGAAAACCTTAGTAATATCATCTTTCATAAGATGATATAATTATTGATGTGTGATGGTGGTAACAACCTTGCAACAAGGCAAGTTTGAATTAAAATGTTTGTTGTGGTGATGGCTATGAAATAATATTGGGCTTAAACAATTAAGGAGTAATACAAAAGACACAACATGAAAGCACCAAACAATAAGTGCCACAAAATTGAGAATGATGGTGCAAAAAATCATTTAATTGAGAGAGAATAGATCGACCCATCAGAAATAGGACATAGACATTTTGTTAAAAACCAGTTGTTGGGAGGGAGTAGACCCAAGACTTGGATTTTAGCAAGACAAAGAAGCTTTATTCAAGAAGTTTTAAAGGTCCATTAGAAGGTGGATTGGTCACACACCGCATTGCTAGTTGCAATGCAATCATAAGCTCCTATTTTGATGGTGCATATGGACCTTTGAGTAGTTCCAGATCAAAACCTCCATTGTCCAATTGTCCTTTACAATCCCTGCTACATAATCTAGCAGATCTAGAGCACCTTCTATTGCACTAACATCCGTTGGCATTTCCTTATAGACACCAAAGGAGGAGATGAAAAACTTAGTACAAATTTGAGACATGGAAACACATGCCATATGTTGTCATGATCAAGCTTTGCAAGATATAGCACAAGAGGAAGGTTTTTTCTTTCAAATGGTTGTAGCAGTTATATTGGAAGTACATACGATGTACCTATAAGCAACTCCAACTCATATTTTTATTATATATAACAATAACAAATTGAGTACGTATAGGCATTTTGTATGCAATTATTCTCATGGCTGCTCGTTTTCAATCAACAAGCTTAAAGTCCAACGTTTTTCCCCAAAAAATAAAAGTAATAAGAAAGAGAAGAAAAAAAGATGTGTGGGCTAATATTTTTTATCATTTGCTTTGATAATAAAAAATAAATGCCAAAATCCTAAACATCTAATTTGGTACTGGGCTTTTTGGATTTGTCAAGCTCTAAAGCTCATAGCCCATAAAGCCAATAATGGCAATGAGGACATTAGAGATGGCATCATGTGTCATGATGCATGCTAGTCCATAGTCAAAGACCTATGCACTAGTAATTAGATATGTTAAAGGATTGAGCTTGCATTCACCCACATCCCTAATGCAATAATGTTTAGCCATAGTAAAATGCTTGACTTAAGACCTAATAATATATCTACTAGTGATTATGCCCCCATACAA
>Ga0209208_10010799_pt1 | contig 11769 bp, 7 predicted proteins | sample S1TSphfallax_3_FD_187694 | JGI IMG/M metagenome (GOLD analysis project Ga0209208, IMG submission 187694) | Host-associated microbial communities from peat moss isolated from Minnesota, USA - S1T2_Fd - Sphagnum fallax MG (SPAdes) (version 2) | ecosystem: Host-associated > Plants > Peat moss >...
GTTGTACATAGTTAAATATACCTAACTGCCGACTACCCTAAACTAAATTAAATTAACAACAAGGGGTGTGTCACACTGTGGCCTAGCCATTTACACTAGTGTTTTTTTTTTTTTTTTTTTTTTGTCCCCTTTTTTTTTTTTTTTTTTTTTTTTTTTTTTTTTTTGGCCCCTTTCTTTTCTTTTTTCTTTTCAGTTTTGTGGTTTTGAAAGTTTGGCAAATTTTTCCCCCAAAAAAAAAGCATTTTATAAAGGAATTTGCACTATAAGAACCGCAAATTTCAATTTTTTTTATTTTTGGATCTCCAATTGGAAAATAAAATAACTACATCATCATCATCATAACCCCCTTGTGGGGATATCACCCCCAAATTAAATTAAGTTTAAGTTTAAAATATACCCAAGTGGATTAAATTCAATTAAACTAAGTTAAAATGTGCTCAAGTACATTAAATTAAGTTAAGTTCAAATGTACCCAAGTGGATTAACTTAAATTAAATTAAGTTTAACTCTACTTTACCTCGGGTGAAAAGAAGTGGGACCCTTGGTCGTTTGTTTTACTTTTCACGCCGCCGTAACCCTAATCGTCCACCAGAGCGACGAAGACGAAGAAGACGACGACGGGCGAAGGAGAGAGACAGAGAGAGAGAGACAGAGAGAAGAGTTCTTTCTTCTTCGCCATCGCTCTCTCTCTCTTTTTCAATTTTTGAATGCGTTTTTTGGTTGGCATTTTGCTGTCGACTGTAGCGGAACGCCCAACGGATTTGTTTGCAGAAAAGTAGGAACATTTTTTTTGAATTTATTGGAGTTGGTTTTTCTGACGGGTTTGGGTTTGTTGTATTCTTATTATATTTCCTATGGTTTTTGCTTCCATTTTTGTGGAGCGGATATTTTAAAATTTTTCCCGCAGTAGCAGTAGCGAGAAGGGAGCTTTGTGGGAGCTGTGGAATGTGGAGCTTTAGTGGCGATGAAGAAATGGGAGGTGAGTTGTTATTGGTGCTCAAGGTTGGTTTGTATTTTTGGTATCGGAATGTGATGGAACCCTAGGAAGCTTGCACGGGAGTTTTTAGGGTTTCGGTGGAGGGAGAGCTTTCTTTCTCATTGCTGTCGTCAGCAGTCAGCCAGGGATGAGGTATTATTGTGATTTTTTCCTCCAGCGCCACCTGCATGCAAGCAGGCATTGATGGCCGCTATGAAGAAGAAGGCGCAGCAGGGTCGACGCTTTATTGTAATGGGCCAATGCTAGAAGCGATGTAGTGGGGAAACAGTAGGTGAAGCTCGAGGCTCTAGGGTTTTTCAAGGAGCTTCAGAGAGACTGGTTAAGGCCATCATAGAAGAAGACATCACAAACCAAGCATCTGCTACCCACCCCCAAAACTATGATGTCTTCTTCGCGGCGGTGCTCAGAGCGCCTGAAGAGTGGGAGTCCTGAGCAGGTTGCATCAACCCAAAATCTTGAGAAGGATGTATGTGTCATAGAGAATGGTGATGGAATTCAACATGACATAAGCAGGGATGGTGATCATCCCTCCCCTGCCCCTATCTTATTGGATATGCCGCCATCTTCTTCAGACTTCAATATTCCAACTACATCTTTGGGTGACCTATTTGCTGTGTACAGCTTCTTGCGGTGTTTCAGCACCATGCTATTCTTAAGCCCCATCTCTTTGGAGAAGTTTGTAGCAGGGCTGCTGGCAGAGCAAGGGAATGAAGTGATGGACTATGTGCATTTGAGTCTTTTGCAAGCCTTGAAGCGCCACAGTCTTGCCACGGAGGGTTCTCCTTCATACTTGGGGTGTGTGTGTGTCTCCTGCATTACTGAACCTTACACTGATTTTATTAAAAAAAAATTTTGCTACTTGTTCTGAATGGGTTGGCTTGTAAGAAATCTGACTCTGTCTCTATCTCTCTTCCAGGCATCTCGATTGGCAATTCTTGGATCTGGTGACATGGCCAGAATTCTTGGTTGCATATCTGCAAACCTATGGATATAGCAAACTGGAAGGGCATAGCCTGGTGCAAGCAGGGTTGGGGAAGGGTGAGTATCAGATAGCTGTACAATTGACTGAAAAGCTGAAAATCCTCAGCTTTCTGTGTGATCACGTGGTGCAGACGGAAGAGAGTCGCAATGAGCTTAACCTTCGCCTCATGATTGCCCTACCACCTTCATATGAGTCTCCACTCCCAAGGATTGGGGGGGAAGGTAATCGCAATGGGAGGCAGCAGGAGGTTCATGCCTTGAATACTATTCATGAGATACCACTGCAGAGAAAGGGGAGTGATAAATTGCAGAAAAGCTCAGAGAAGGTAGAGTTGAGTAGGGAGATGCTGCTGGCCCTGCAGGCAGGGACAGTCGATGAGGATGGAAATAGCAATGAGTGCATGCTATGTGGAATGGATGGTATCTTGCTATGCTGTGATGCATGTCCTGCTGCCTTCCACTCTCGCTGTGTTGGTGTTGCCAAGGCTTCCCTGCCATCAGGGGATTGGTTTTGTCCAGAATGCTGTGTGCAATCTGTAGGCAATCCACGATCCAAGCAGTTGCAAGGAGCACAGCTTCTGGGTATAGGTCCCAGTGGACGCTACTTTCTTGCAACATGTGACTATCTCTTGGTGTAAGATCCCTGCCACAACTCCCTTTCTCTCTCCTTCTCCCTCTTTGCTACAATGTGAGTCCCACTATTTGAGGGAGCTGTGTATGAAGGTAGTGCTGCTATCTTGTCTGCTTTCCCCCTGCGATTGCTCTTTTCAAACTGTGCTTTCTCTGCCCCAAATGCACATGTGGATCTTGGGGTCTGTGGTCACAAGGCTGCATTACAGTCTTCTGAGTATAGTCCTTCTTTTGCCTCCTTCCATACTGGGTTGGAATTTCTGGCGATAATGCAACTGCATGCAAATTTTTCTGAGTACGGTCTCTTTGAGCTCTATTAGTTAGGTCTAGTTCATGTAATAGCAATCTTGTGTAGGTCTGAACATAACAGAAGTCATTGTTTGAGCACTGTACTCAGCTAGACAGAAGAGGTTGGGAGACTTCTGGTACACTTTCTAACTGACTATTCACTGCAGGTCAGAGGTGGGTGAAAATTGGACCACACACTGGTACTATGGCACCCCTGATTTGCCACGAGTTTTGAGTTACTTGCAAGGATGTGGGCCTGCCCATAATGCACTGAAATGTGCAATACAACAACATTGGGAGTCTCTTTCTACTTCTCCAGATGGCATAGTTGTACCTGAGAAATCTCCATCCTCCGTTTGTGCCTTGGAAAAGGATGGCAGTGAAATGATTAAGAAGAATATGGATGCTCAGACCGAAGATAAATCTCTTGTGCAGCAGCCTGAGATGCAGGGCATTCAAAGAATCAATATTGTGGATGCTCAGACAGATGATAAGTCTCTTGTTCAGCAGCCTGAGATGCAGGGCATTCAAAGAATCAATATTGTGGATTCTCAGACAGATGATAAGTCTCTTGTTCAGCAGTCAGAGGTGCAGAGCACTCAAAGGGTCAAGAACATGGATGCTGAGGTAGATAATAAATCTCCTTGTCAGCAACCTGAGATGCAGAGCATTCAAAGGATCAAGAATGGGGATGCTGTGGCAGATGATAAAGTTCAGCAGCAGCCAGAGATGCAGAGCATGCCAAGGATTAGGAATATGGATGCTCAGATAGATGATAAATCTTCTGGGCAGCAGCTTCAGATGCAGAGTATTCTTAAAAGAGATGCGCTAGAAAGATTCCGAAAAGTATGGGCTCTTCAAGGACCGACAGGAACATATATTAATCAGTATGCCCTTGGTGATGCTGTTGCCTCAGCAGCTGCCACATTAGCAGCTTGGGGAACTGGTGTGAGTCCAGCATGGGTTCCTTGCAAACGTGCTCGAGGAACAAATGCAAATGAACAAGTTAAGGCTTTTACCCAGACTTTGCAGAGTTTTGTCTGGCCCACCTTCAAGAAACGGCACAGTGAAAAGTGTGGATGGTGTGTTTCATGCTGTAACAAACGTGGCTGTCTCCTGGTGCAAACCGAAGCACAGCTGGTCCGCTTTGTGGATCATCTCAAGCCCATTGAAGTGCAGAACAACAGGCCTCATCATCTGATCTTAGTGGTAGCATATTTGCTATATTTGGAAGCCAACCTTCATGGTTTGCTAGTCGGAGGGCCATGGGAGGTGGCAGCAGAGCGAAGGCGCTGGCGCACATCCTTGGAGCAGGCATGCTCAGTTAGTGCTGTCAAAACTGCACTTTTACAGGTACTCAGCAGGCAGCTTTTATTCCTCTTTGAGATAAACATTTGGATTGGCCAGGGTACAGAAGGGTGCACCAGACCCCTCAGGTCACAGACAGAATTTCTTGCATGCCTATAGCACACCTTTCAATTCACAATCTTTCTTTGTGTTATCTAGAAGGGCAGCTTTTGAGTTGAGCCTGTGTGCCACAAACTCTGAGGTGGCATTACTTTCTGTCATCAATTCATGTCTTCATGGGTGCAGTTGGAGGCCAGTCTGCGACTCATTGCTTTATCAGCAGAATGGTTAAAGCATCCTAGCAGTGGTCCATTGTTGTGGCCAGCAAGTATGCAAGTCAAGCGGTCTTCTGCCCTGGAGGCAGATGAGAGTGGGGGGTCTGCAACAATGCAATTTGGAGTGCAGTGGTGGCGTGGTGGACAGCTAGCCCGTCGGATTTGTGACTGGGAAATTCTTCCAAAGATAATTGCAAGGCGTGGTGGCCGTCAAGGTTTGTTTTTAATGTATCGTTACCAGATTGCTGGCTTTATTTTTTACATGTCTGTGGTGGCATCTGGCAACTGAAGACTACCTAATTGTTTGTTACCATTATGTCAAAGCTAGGTATTCATGATGAAGGTCTGACACTTTGTGAGTGAGATCATAAGATTAGGACCACACCCATTGTTGCTTTACACTTGAAGTCATTGTGGAGTTTTCTCTGCAATCTCATAGATATATGTTTTCAGTATGTCTCATCTGCTATAGCCACTGTCTACTTAAGCTTCACAGATTATTGATCCATGGCTAAGAAGGTGGTTTTGTTAACAGGGGGACTAAAACAAATTGCGGGCCTCATCTACAATGACACAAATGCAGTACCTCAAAGGAACAAGCAGTGCGCATGGCGTGCACGTCTAGCTATGGCAACCAGTGTTTCCCAGCTTGCAATGCAGGTCTGTTGGTCTCTCAATCAATCTTCTGTGCAGTTGTTGAGATCAGGAATCTGTTTCTTTGAGTACCCTTTGATTCTTCTGTGGAGGAATGACAGCCAAATGGTAGACTTGAGTGTGCTGAAGACCTTTACAGATAGAACCTGACTGTTCCCTTTTTTTTTTTTTGATTCATTGCACTATGACATGCAATATGAAGTATAGGTGTGAACCTCTTTCATGAATTGGACTTTGGAACCAACTTTGGGGGCCAATTCAAAGAGATTTACCACTCGTGCTTTGCTGACAGACTCATACCAATTATCAGACTAGAGGAAATGAGGCAACAAGTATTCAGTATAGAGTTAAGCATTATTGTGCATGTCCAATTCATTCTTTTGTAACTTGCATCACAGGTGCGCTCCTTTGATACCCATATCAAGTGGAGCCAACTGCTTACAGACATGGAAGAAAGCACAGAACTTGTGATATGTGATAAGCGCACAGAAGGAGGTGTCACAAAGTACTTGGTGGAGTTAACAGAGGAAGATGTTACAGTTGAGAACCAGAGTGAGGACAATTCTACACATGGCCGTGAAGAAAGTAGCCCATTGAAGAAGCAGGTATGGAAGACGGAGCAGCAGGTGCCCCTGTCTCAGCTGAAACTTTATGAGGAGAAGGTGTGGAAACTCAAACAGAGTAAGCTTCGCAAGGCTGCACGCAAAGATAAACCAGTTGTTCTCTTGAAAAGGAGATCACTGAGCACTGTTGTTGATACTCTTCTAGAGAAGATGCTTCTTGAGGAGAAGAAACTCCTTGAAAAGAAGCGCCGTCTTGAGGAGAAGAGGCGCCTAGAGGAGAAAAGGCGCCTGGAGGAGAAGAAGCGCCTGGAGGAGAAAAGGAAACTGGAGGAAAAGAAGCGGCTGGAAGACAGGAAGCGCCTTGAAGAGAAGCGTCTTGCAGAGAAGAGACGTCTTGAGGAGAGAAAGCGCCTTGAAGAGAAGAAGAGACTTGAGGAAAAGAAGCGACTTGAAGAGGAGAAGCACCTTGAAGAAAAGAAGAGACTTGAAGAGGAGAAGCACCTTGAAGACCTTGAAGAGTCCACCTTGAAGAAGTACCTTGAAGAGGAGAAGAAGAGTCTGAAAAAGGAGAATAAATGTTTTGAGGAAAAGGATGAGTGGAACCAGCCTCTTGAGGAGAAGAATGTCATCAAGCAAACCAAGCCTCTTGAGCAAATTGACCTTCTAAAGCAAAGCAAGCAGAATAAGCAGAATATGAAGTCAGAATGCAAGTCAGCCAGGTTGGTTTCCAACCACCCATCTCAGACCATTATATATACACAGATGTCTTTAGAGCTGTAAGAGGGATTGATAAAGTAAATGTTACCCCACCAAACAGAGAGTACGAAAATCAGTATATGCTTGACACAATGGACCTGCAGTGAGTTTTAACACACACGTGACAGTGTGTGTTATTGACTCATCATCTTCTGACTACCGTGTTGTTGTCCTGGGGGTTGTGCAGAAGAAATTGCCAACGATGCCAAGGTGAGATCCACATTTGGTCTTTTCCATTTTGTAGGTGTGAGTACCTACCCCAATTGCTTAGGGAGTTTTACTTGTTCATTTAGGATACAAGATTCACTCATCCTGTAGAGTCATGTTGTCTTGATTTCTTCTTCAAACACTGCCTCATGCTAAAATCCACAGGATCCGTCAGTAATGTCCTATGAGGATTTATCACAAAAAGAAAGAGCAGACTAAGAAAGATTGACCTGTCAGATCTTTTGGAGAGCAGACATAAATGGCAGTAGATAGTTTTCAAGTTGTCATGTATCATGTTGAGCATGTATGTAGACACTACTGACCTTCTGTCATGTTATATACTTTAAATTGATACCCATGATCAGGAGCTGATGAACTCAGTGGGTAGTCATAGTCAGCTTAGCACTGCTATTTATGATGGTCTGACACTTTGTGACTGACTCTCATAAGGTTATAACTGCAGTCATTGTGGTGTCACCATCAAATTGTTTTTGTGGAGATTTGTCTGAAATTCCATTGATACCATAACACTGAAGTGCCCTAGTAAATCTGTGACAACAGCTGTTTGTGAGACAACGAGTCTTTGTGCTGTGGATGGCATCCAAGTGTGTGGGCAGTGCCTGCATCTGAGACAAGGGAAGCGGCTGCGCAAACCAACTGTCAAGGTCCTGGAAATGCTGGCTGCAGAGTCGGAAAAGCAGGGTCCACTGGAGATGGATAATGGAAGGATTGCAAATGGACAAGGGCACGACCTCTTGTCAGAGTGGAGGAACAGCAGTCCACCCAGAAAGTCTGGAGTTAAAAGAAAGAGAGTGAACATCAACTGTGTTGATGAATATGCCTGGCAGGATGACACGGAAGAATTGGGTGCAAAGGGTTCAGTGCCAACAAAGCGACCAAGGACTGTAAGGGTAAGGGACAAGTGAGCAGGAAAAAGTGTCTTTGCAAAATTGATTCAAAATTGTAGTCCCTGTGTATTTTGTCTCGCAGGAAACAGATTTTTCCACCATGAACAAAAAATGAAGTAAAAGTAGGGGGGGAGGGATTCTCGGGCATTCTGCTCTTGTACCAAACTTCAACTACAGATGTTGAAGGCAAAATATCTTGTACTTTACAAAGACATAGGGTTCACTGGAGCGAAGGCCTTTGTGCACCACCACCACCACCACCAAATGCAATGAGACAGTAGTTGCAAGCTAGGTCCCTTTTGGTCACAAGCCCTCAGAAACCATTGACAAACATTGAACTGCAATTGTGGTTCCTCAGATGATTAAAGAAAAAAGGTGTTCAAGCATTTTGAACCAGATGGGTACAGTAAGTAAGGTTTAGGAGCTTTTCTCAGTTTTCTGGTTGCGAATCTGGCATTTTGTATACAGTGCTGGGCCCCTTGCTATGAAATAGAAAACTGCAGAATTGAAATCTGACAGATGATAAGCTGCCTGTAACCAGTTTGCTCTCTCCAACTTAGTAGTATATGTGGGGTTGTAGAAAGGGTGGTGCATGCAAGCTATCGAGGCTACTCAGAGAATGTTTAGCTGGTGGCTTGATTTTTTTTCTGAGTGATGCAAAAGTTTGATGTGCAAATTTGTGCACTTAAAAGCAGGAACTATCTTGAATTTGGAGTAATTCACTCCCAATTCATGCAGTTATCGCAATGCCATTTTCTACAGAGAACTTTCAAGTGGTTGCTGAAATGACTACTTTTGTGTTATCTTTGAAGAGATTTTTTTCCTGGTTGACTCTCTTTTGTTTTCAACTCATTCAAAGCTCTACATGACATTTATAGAAGCACGCTGATTTTTGCTCCAAATTAACCCTTAATTTTCAGAGCAAGAATGTACACGAAGTTGCAGGGACAAGGTATTTGATGTTTTTGTGATATATTTGTTTGGCAACAATAGTACCTTGGATGTTGCAACAAAATGAGAACGAATTTGGTCTTTGAATCTTACAACAATTTGTAATTTGGTCTTGCAACAAAACGAATTCGTTCTGCACTCATCTGACAGGAAGTTATTACTTACAATCTTCATGTCAGATGAGTGTAGTGCAACATCTTCAGAGAGAGGATCAAAAGACAAAAATGGGATTTCAAGGGTCTTATCTTCTTTTTCCTAGATCACTGCTGGCCATTGACTTGGGTGATGTTTAATTTCTGCTTCAACAAAGATACAGCAAATACTGAAAAACAGTTCACATTATGTGTTTTAATGGTGTATTATTGGTCTACATTGATTCTGCGAAAAACCTCCTTCATCAACATAGGGTTTTTCTTGCTTTCTGCCTGCACACAGAGAAACTCCAAAGATGCATAAAGAAAGACCTCCTCTGATTTCTCTAGTGTATACTAGAGAGCACTTTGCAACACTTGAAAAAAATCCTACCTTTCAAAAACAGAAGTTCCAGTCCTTTGGGCATTCTGTTTTTGGTAAAGCCTATCACAGGGGAAAAAAATGAAAAACAAAAAAATGAGAGGTTGCTATTTACACTTGGTAAAGCCTTACTGAAAGCAGGCAGCACTCAGCCACCACCTCGCATTGGGCCTCCAGTTACCAAGCAGATGCTTTGCAACAAAGCAAGCTGGGGGGGAAGAAGACCTTGAATGCTGCAAAGTTCGGAGCCTACTACTACACATGCAGTTTGTGGTGGACTCATGATTCTTTCTGGTGTGTGATTCTCGGGGTTATTATCATGGTCGAGGTTTTGAGAAAGCTTAATACTGACATGACATTCATTTACTGGCTCTGAGCATAAACAGCTATGGTTGCTGGCTCTGACCGCGATAGCCTGGTTGCTCTTATCAACCTCCTGAAATATAAATTTGTAGATCACTAGCTGAAAAACAAATAGCTAAAGAGGTAGGTACAAAAGATTATTCGACGTCACCTTTTGCCTGACTACAGATTCTAGGCAAGCAAGCCAGCCCAACTTAGTTCACGGTGCAGGACTTAGGTGGATGGCTTGTTTGCTTGCTTGCTACAAACAGCCTGTAGTTGCCAGAAGCTCAAGGTATATATATATATATATATATAACCAGTACCTTGTCAAATGAGATGGTAAAACTTAGTACGTAGTTGAATGAGGTCGTCACCATTGAGGATTTTGATGCAATGTAAGCATACACATGATGCAACTGGATTCGTAAGTTGTTAACAATTTTTCAAAATCTAGCTCCCTATTGAACCATTCAACCTGGTACCCCCAAGAAAAAAACAAAAATAAAATTGGGACCCATGGGGTACTCAGGTTTGGTGTCCCTGTACCCACCCCACCCCTGTTGAGCAGCAGTGCGTTAAAATATGGTTTTGTCAGGTCACTCATATGAGAGCTACATGGTGTCACATTTTGTTCATTCATTCGTTTGCATTCTGCAACAACAGGTCACTCATATGAGAGCTACATGGCGTCACATTCGTTCATTCATTCGTTGCATTCTGCAACAACAACAACAACCGCGAATTTGGTGATAAATTCTGCCAAGCTAGCCTTGTGCACCAGGCACCACCAGTAGTTGTTGTAAGAGCGTGGGCGGGGTGGGGAGCTTGGGCTCTTTTTTTTTGCTTTTTTAGGGTTTATATTTTTGGAGCTTCCCATGTTATGAACTGTGACTGGTGCATCAGTACAGATCCACCACTGCCTTCCTATTACTACTAAGATATTCTTGGGACAAAATGGCAGTAAGATATCTCACAACTGCGACTCGAGCAAGGCAGGTTGGCAATACTTCTGGGAAATATTTGCTTGAGAATATATAGTTTCCCCACCCCGCCCCACAATCCAGAGTATTTTTCAGAGTTAAATAGATGGTGGACAGAACTAGGCATCAGATACCATAGTACCTGTGCCAGTTTGACTCTAATTACATTATTTTCAGAAATGTTAAAATTGTCAAAAGAAAAATCCCAGAAAAAATAAAAACCCGAAAGGAAAATTAAAGAATCTAATGAAATATTTGGGAATAAATCGTTTGTTGTAATGGAATCCCAAAAGAAATTAGGTCATTATTTTACAAACATGTGTTGAAGTGCTGCAGAGGTACTAAGGTGATGAAACCCTGCCAATCATAAAAAAAACACAAAACACCCAGAAAAAAAAGGGGAATACAATGAACAAAATGGAAGGACCCACATACAAGAAGACAAAAAGAACCAAATAAGAGGACGAAACACAAAGGGAACATCAAGTTCTCAAACCCCCCTCCAGTCACAAGAAGCATATCAAATAGTGAAAGAGGGGAGAGACCTCCTGAAAGGGTGCCTAGCCTAGAAGAACCCTCACCTACCACAACTAACATGTCTCAAAATAGAGATGTTGTAATGTCATTGACACTCTTTGTCTATAAAATGTGTGCAAAACTGAAAAAGAAGAGCCTCCAACACACTTCACTCTTCATGCCATAATAGCACACTTCATGCCATAATAGCACATCGATGAAAAAACTCATCCACCTGTTGATGTAAACATCTGAAAACTTACATAGCTAGAGGAAGAAAACATGTTCACCGGGAACTAATCATCTGAGGTATTCAATCAAACTCGCTGTGCAAGTATATATAAGCATGTTATGTGACTGATATTCTGGTGTAACAATTAATACTACCCATGCTGGCTTTTGGAACTGAAACTCTGGGGAGAAAGAGAGACAGAGAGAGTGTGTGTGTGTGTGTGTGTGTGTGTGTGTCTATGTATAGTATACATGTGTGTGTTGTTGTACCTTGTAGGGAATGAATGATCTTGTCTCTCATACTTGAGTAAGTTGTTGCGGCAGTCCAAAACAAAACAGCAGCAAGCCTGGTATTTTGGAGACTTGAGAAACACCAAAAATAATTGTTGGGCTCTCTCTGCCACAGTGGGTTTTTTGCATGTGATGTAAGAAGAGGCCAGTAGGAGTGTGTAAGTAAGTGTTGGGTGTATATATTTTATTTTATTTTATTTTATTTTATAAATTTTGTCCTGGTATTTATTTGAAGTGGGTGTACTTTTACTGCCTTTCTTGATGCATCTCTTGAAATCTCCAAACCGAAGCTCGGCAACCTTTTCTGTAATTTTGCACAAATGCAAATAATAATAA
>Ga0209208_10010800_pt1 | contig 11768 bp, 6 predicted proteins | sample S1TSphfallax_3_FD_187694 | JGI IMG/M metagenome (GOLD analysis project Ga0209208, IMG submission 187694) | Host-associated microbial communities from peat moss isolated from Minnesota, USA - S1T2_Fd - Sphagnum fallax MG (SPAdes) (version 2) | ecosystem: Host-associated > Plants > Peat moss >...
CAATGTTGCTTAGGATTCCTCCTCAGCTTGACAACTAGTTTGTCTTTATATGATTGTCTTTTCTCTCAATGGTTGTTTGTTTGATATATAGAAAGATGTGAACAAATTGTGAATCTTTCATAATCTTCAACCTCTTCAAAAAAATTTAATTTAAAAATAAATTTATATATCTATATATATATACAAAATATCAATTTTTTATTGATAATAAACTAAATTAAGCATAAGGAGGATTAAATATTATAATTAGGCAAAAAATTTAATTAAATTATGGTAAATTATAGCCCCCAAACAATACCTTCTTTGTCTCAAGTAATGTCAAACTTTAACACATAATGATCATCCTTATTCTTATTTCAAAAAAAGTATTATAAGGCAAGTTGTTTTCCACAAAAATGGTGTAGTTCACGATCCATGTAAATCCCACATTTCAATATATTGAAGATTTTATTTTTAAACATGGGATTAATTTTAAATCATCTTTCATTTTAAAAAATATCCACCATGTTACACAAATTAGGTGGGTAATGGTTTCAAAATGAAAATTTTAATGTTTTTGAATAAATATCATCTCATATTTATATTAAAAATTATTTCATTTTGAAACTGAATTTTGAAATGAAATTTTCTTGTTCTACTTACCATGCTTTCACCCAAAGTCTTAATGAACAAATGAAAAATCGAATGCCTTTTAAATACTTGAAGGAAATGGATGATTAGTTATATTGTTCAAATATGTCTAATGAACATTTTAATTTTATTACTCGTCATTTCTTATCAAGATATGAGTTATAATTCCATCAGATTATGTTGGCAAGTACTCTTCCAAAATGTCCATCCGTGTGATGATGAATGAGGCTTTATATTATTTGACATCTTCACCTTATAATTTAAACACATTTGAAACCTATAAGTCAACCTAATTGATCCCCACTTTTGTTTAGTATGTTAATAAGCCATAAATTAGATCAACAACTCATCTCCATTTGCAAATCAACCACCTCTTAACCTTGGATGAATTCGTCCAACATAAATCCCATGATATTTCAAAGATTCCAATGTCTACAATCTATGAGGTAATCCTCCTATATTGATCGTTATGAAACTCGTATTTACCTAAGTCTTAAAGTATATGATGATGGTAAACACTGACAATTATGAACATATCCACATGTGCAATTAACAATTTTTGATACTATAACACCACATACCACATTTTTTAAAGGATTCGTTTTAGTGATCACTCTATCTCTGCAATAGAAAAGCCCTTATGTAAGTTTACTGTATGCCTCATCTCTCTTGAAGCAGCTCCAAAAGTTGAGTCTAAAAAAAATTACATCCTTATGGATTCAAAGGGATTGTAATAATTAACACCCGTTTTGAATTAAATGAAAACCAAAATAGCAGTGGAATTCCATGCTGTTTCTAGCTTCTAGCCGTAGGCCCCATACAAGTGTAGAGGACATACGGCAACTTTTTTATGCCTTTGTAGTGGCCCCAGGACAAGTGAAGAGGACATACGGCAACATTTTATTCCCTTGTACCGGGCCCATGATAAGAATCAGGATTTATAAGTCAACTGCTGAATACCTGCGGCCCATCGAGTCCTTTCCAGGGCACCGGGCACCCCGGCGGAGAACCGTGTGGTTCTGTTCTGGCGCAGGGATTGACTTTTTGGCTGTAGAAGTAAATGAAATAGAAAAGGAAGCATGCATTTTCCGGTGTCGGAATCTATGCCAGCGCTCAGTAGCATGTTGTGACCTGGAAGATTCAGAGTTCTTAAAATAGTTCTTAAATTTAAAAGACATTGCTAAGTTCTTTTGCAGAATTTTAAAAACAGGTAGAACCATGCTGCGTGGTTTTATGCAAAACCATGCAGGGCTTAATCTGCTGAGCTGCTACAAACCCGTTCGTGAAGCGGACGAGGCTGACCAGCCGCTTGTTGCCTTTTCATCCCAGTTCTCCGTAAGGTCTCCGACTGGGTTCATTCCCCCTTGGAGGCTGTTGGGGGCAAAACATGGGGTGGAGGTGGTGGTGCGTGCTGGGTTGCGGACTCTCGGGTAGAGCGCAGGCTGCCTCCATCTCGAAGCAGGCTGACTGCAGGGGAGGGTTGTCCTAGGCTTGGTGTTTTATGGGTTTTACCTCCCCTTTCTTTAGGTGATATGCTTCATGATAGAACAAGACACTTGATTCTTTCTTATCCTTGCCTTTCTCTTGGGAATATATTTCAAATACTCCAATTTCTGACATGCAAAAAGGATTTTATTTTTACTGCAATGAAACCAAAGAGAGATGCTAGGCTTCAGGTTTTTTTATGCAGCCTCACTGGTGAGCATTTCCACAGAGATACATAGCATTAATTTAATTGGCGAGACATTTGTAGCCTTGACAACTATTCTCCAAGTGGTGCTTTGGAGCGGCCCACTTCAAATGCTTCTTTGTGTCCTCATGAATCATTGCTTGTTATCCGTAAAGTCATCAAAACAAAGGACCAATCTCACAAACTTGGCACAAAATCCCCCAAGGTAGTGTGAACCCAAAAACAAAAAAAACAAAAAAACAAAATATAACAAAACAAAACAAAATCCACTACAGGCTGCCCACCTCATCTATGCTTTATAGGTTGTTTCACTTGTAAGCTAAATAGGCTAGGGGACAATAGGGGCTATGGGGACTACATAGAGCTATATATGGGTACAAGAGTTGTGAGGGCTATACAATGGCTATAGAGACTATATAGGTTAATAGGTATTATATGCTAATGTAGGATATGCCAAATGAACATAATACCTCCCAAGGTGAAATCAAGTTCAATAAAAGACTCATAAAATAAAAATACAACATATCAGATATGTCACATGAACATCAAACCTCCCAAGGCTCAAATATTCAATTAAATACTTATAGAACCAAAATGCATCATATTAGATATGACAAATGAAAATGATTTTTCATAATGATGTATGTATGTAAGTAGGTAAAAGGTGCGTGCATGGTAGTTAGTAAATAATAAGTACCTATTTACCTAGTTATTTATCTAAGTAATATGTATTTACATATTTAACTACATACCTTCATTTCACTATTTGATTTAATTGAATTTTATTTTCATACCTACATTGAATTTTGTAATGAATTTATAAATGATTAAATTACTCAAAATATTTGTAGATGAATGACACATCACCATTTATGTCATATTATAGTGATTGAATTTAGTCATGATGCTAACACTACGATTTTCACATAAGTCCTCCATGTTCCACAAGCTTTGTTTTGATTAAAGTGAAAAGTGGACTTAATCATAACAAACATTGCTACTTTTGTAATTAATCAAAATGGATGCAATTGGTCATGTCAATCAATAAATTTGACAATGCAATCACATTAATCAAATTCAAGTAATGAAAAGGACATGTTTTTGTTACAATGAATTAAGCAAACACAAGCTTTCAAAGCCATGTTTGCCTAACATTACAAATAAATCTATTGTCTATTTTTCAAGCATTCTATATTTATAACTACCTATCTAGTGCCTAGGACAAAATTTGGCAAATGGCTTTTTAAATTCAAAGTATGATGAAAAAAAAACCTAAAACCAAGGTTGTTTCATCTTCGTTTTATTGTTTTCCAAAAAAATCTATACAATGAGAAAATTTGCTCAAAAAAAACATTACTTGGGAAGTTTTGCCCAAAATAATCAAAAATGACAAATTACTTCAAATAAATCTAACAAAAGAAGAATTTGTTTTCTTTCCATTGGATATGACTCAATTGCTTAATCAATATCCCAAAGGTTTGGGGATGGGACCTTCCTCAAATAATTATTTTAGATGATGCCATGGGGTCATTCGTCTTATCATAGTATTGGGCAAGGTAGCTTTCTATATTACTTCTTCCATTGAGTATGGGGTGGCAAGATTCGCTATAATACATATTTCACAATTTGAACAATTGATGGAAGCTCTTTTGGTTACTAGTTGTATTGGCAATACTAGTCCACATCCCACATTTATTCATGCTTAAATTAACATAGTACCATGGCAAATTCAAAATTTTAGTGTGGATGACAAAACGAAAGGTCCCACTGTATTTCATAATTTCCCTCGCATTATGGTTGTAGCTTGTATTGCCCTCTTTAATTGGAGTATTTATCTTGTGTCAATGTTTTATACTCCAACATTGTTCAACATCAAGTTTTCAAAGGATGATGTTCATGATGTCAGCATAAAGGCACCAAAAAAACATTTAGTGGCAAAATATCAAAATATTGTCAGATTTTGATTTGGAATCACTAGGTTCTACCTACAAGCCTAAAAAAAGTCATTTTTTGGTTAAATTCGCCAAAAAACTAAATGTTTTTACACATAATTCACCTAGTATTTCCTCTAAACCCTAATTCCCATCGTCACATGTGGTAACCTTGCATCAAATGTCGCAACCCTAGCCTTGGGCTCGCGACCAAGGCAAGGGCTTACAAAGTTATGAACCAAGAAAAACCCCAGGAGTGAAGGAGAGTGTGAGGGAATGAACCCTCACACTCCCAAGGGAGCTTCCACTTTGGGAATTAGAGTCTCGATGGACTTTTGAATCTTCAAAGACTGAATGCAAGGGTCAAATCCTATTAGATTGAAAAGTTTTTTATATCATTGGAAAGCTATTGAAACTTAGATGTCTAAAATGGGCTTGCATAACCCATTTGAACACTTAGAACACAAGTTATGACCAAAAGAAAGGTCGGGAGTCAAATTGGCAATTTGACTTTTGACCACTAAAAGTTTAAAATCGATCCGATTTCCTTACGTGAAGGTGACGTGCGACATACCGTTGAAAGATTTTGATGATGGCTACAACTTTGTTTTAAACCTCATTTCAATCGGAGGTTTGCACACAAATGAATGGGCCTCCAAAGTCGCAAAAATCCAGTACGGGAATTTCGAGACTCCCATTTAGAAGTCCCGGGACAAAATGCCATTTGGATGTGGGCCTTGTGGAGAAACACAAAGTATACTATAAGGGGGAAGGTCATGGCTTCCCCCAAGTCCGGGCCATAGTGAGTCTTGTGAGTCCAAATTTGCCCGTGACTCATCCTAGCACCAAAAGTGCTCCAACTATGCATTAACCAACTTGTTGTTTAATTTTTTGTAGGTTCGATTGTGAGTGATTACATGCTTGTCATTATTTTTAGTCCCATCCCAGAACTCCAACACACCTCTTAACCCCCCAAAATGCTACGAGCCAAGGAGCATGCCCTAACTTTTTACTCTTCTGATGTTTTCACCTTAGGCTCAAAGCTGAGTCTATCAAAGAGTTTGGGGGTGCGTCATCAAATCTTATAGCCAAATGGTTACTTGTAATTGTTGATTATTGTTGGCACCTTATAGTGTCATTTTTTTTTTTGCCAATAACAAGCATAGTTGGTCAACATCATGTTACTGTTACTTGCCATTTCATTCCATTATGGTATCATCATTTATATTACTTCTTTCTATTAGGGTATTGTCGTTTCTTCCTACTTCTCACAACATGGGTATCATTGCTTCCTCACACTTCTTACAATGAAACCTCTTTCTACTTCTTGCAACAATGTATTGCCATTGGATTTTTAGACAAGGTGTCGATGACTAGTGTACATAATAAACAAAGGTTTGAAATTTGAGAGTTAAGACTTGAGGTTCATCAAATTCATGTTTAACAAATTCATTCAATGTGCATGGTTTAAGCTTTTAGGGCTTTCAATTGTTAGTTCACAAGTTCAACCTTCAACCTTCAAGGCAAGCACCAAGTGGCTACCAGAGTGTTGCCTAGTTAGCAATAGGTGGTAGTCAAAGATTTTGGGTGAATTGTTGAGTTGGAGAATAACATCTTATAATGAGGATTGGAATTTGTTTGGTGATGAACAATGATTGCTTTGTGTTCATTGTGATGCCACCCTCAGAATTTAGATATGATTTTTTACCCTTGCAACTTGCAAGTTGAGGGTTGAGGATTGCATTTTATGTGTCTAACAACTCGATGTTAATCATTGAATTGCCATTCTTGTCGTGGGTCTAGATTTGTATTATTTCAATCCTTCTAAAATCTAAAGTAATTTCATGCATTGTGTATCATAACTATAAAATTATAGATTAAATTGTTCAAACTCGAACATTGTGAAGTTCAAACAATGATGATGCACAACTTAAACCTTGGAATCTAGATGTCAAACTAATCACTAAAAGGACAAGGTATCAAGTTCCAACTTCAACTTCCGATTCATTATGAACAACAAACATCAACCCTTTACAAATCATATGAGGTACCAAAGTTTTATTTCTTGACCTTTTACATTTTTCTATGAACTTTTGAAAATTGAAAATCATCGAACCATAAATCGTCATTGTTTATATTCAAGGTTCAAGCAACATTTAGGGTTCAAAATTCATTATAGTTACATGTGCTATTCTTTCATCGTTGTTTATTTGCCCTTGTGAGATTTTGGTTTCCATTCTAATTTTGAGCAACCTAATGTTTAAAATTCAAATTTTTAGAGTAAGGGAAGAGGATTAGGGTTTGGTGTTCTTGTTGGGTTTTATTTTTTCACTTCCTCCATCAAAGCATGGCACCTTTACAACCTCCATAAAACTTTAAGTTTTTTCGCTTTTTTTTGCAAGATGAATCCATTAGTATAGTTGTAAGATCTAGTAGCCAACATTGTCCCAACTTCTTTTAAGCCTCCTTCAAAGCTAGATCTTTGGATTTCTATTGAATAAAACAAAAAGAAGGAAGGAGTATGATAGAAATGGGGTGTTTCACGATGTTTGTAATGCAAAACTCCCCTAGGCTAAATCTATGGTGGATGTAAATGGGAAAATGCATCAAGTTAGATGTAAAGTTTGTAACAAAATTGAGGGTAAAGAAAAATTATTGGCCCCTAATTTGGATAGTCTTTGAAAACATGGTAGTAAGAAAAAAATTATAACCATATTTGAAGGGTCTGTAAATTTGGTGAGTACTACATGAACAAAAATTTGGTTCATACTAAAAATGAATGATTGTAGATGGTAATTAGAAAAAAATCTATTGTTAATTAAGTTTCCCATGCTATTGTTAATGAAAAAAATAAGAAGTTAGTTCAGTTTTTTGTTTGATTTCATTTGTTATTTAAAGGTAAACCCATGACCGATTATGAGAACAAGAACAAGTTATTGCAATTTCTTGACATGAAAAATAATCCCATAATGCATTGGTTAGGAGATGGCAACCTATATGCATAAGGTTGTTGTGAACAAAACAAAAAATTTGGTGTAAAGTGTCCAATTCATTTCCTTTTTTTGTGATGAGGTCACAATTTGTGACCAACAATCATGGGTTTCCATACATGCATATGTGGTTGAAGGTTGGCAAAAAATCGTTTTGTTACATTGTTACAATAAGTGGTTGATGGGGCCAATTTAAATAACTTGAAACTCATTTTGGTGGATGCTATGGTTTTATATGGTGATCTGACATAAGAAAATATTGCATCCAAGTTTATCACATTTGGAGTTAATGGGGTAAGTGTGTTTCAAGGTATTTAAACATGTGTGATAGTCCAACTTAAAGACTAGACTAGACTTTTCATGATTAGTTTACATTGCATGAATCATCACAAAAATTTGGTGGTGCAAACATTTTCTAAGATGGAACATTGTGGGGAAAATTGAAGATGGTTTGCAAAACTTGTACTCTTATTTCTTTCATAGTCCAAAAAATATTCAAAAGTTTGTCAAACTAGCCAACATTATGAAAATACATTTTTAGAAACATCAACACGTGTTAGATTTTAATGTTACTTCTAACCAAAATGGTTTTGTCAAAATGCCATGTCTAGGTTTCAAAGATGCATCAAAATGCCAACATCATCATGCAAGTTGCCCATAATCTTGAAGTTCTTTACGACTTAGAAGTAGAGTTGGGCCTTTCTTGCATCATGCCATGTTTGAAGGATTCAATGAATTAATCAAATTCTCCTAGTTTCAAAAGTGTTTAGTATGTGATTTTATTGTTGCCATGAAATTATGCTAAGCAAATTTGTACAGCATTGTTATGTACATGCCTATTTAAGTTCATGAAGGTGGCAAAATTAATCATGGTCCAAATCATGGGGTGTGTTGAAGATGAAGAATTTTTTTAAGCTTGACTTTCATGAAAACAAAACTATGGGACAAACTTAGTGACCATCTGGATTTAATGGTTCATATGTTTGCAATAGCCCTTCTACATTGTTTCAATTTCTTTCCTTACAACGATGCCATCATAACTTGGACCAATGAGAAAGTTAAAAGGGGCCTTTTAACTTGAATTGTGGAAAACATAATGGCATTTTTAATTTTGGCTTTAGAATTGTTTTCTGGGTTTCAATTACAACTATCACAACCTTAACCTTGGGTTCACAACCAAGGCAAGGGCTTGCAAAGGTGCAGGCCCAAAGTGAAGCTTGGGAATCACATTTCATGTTTCTGGGAGTGTAGGAGAGTGTGAGGGAATGAACCTCCACACTCCCAAATGAGCTCCCATTTTAGGAATTGGAGTCCCGATGGATTCCCAAATCTTTAAAAAATGATTGCAAGGGGTCAAAATTTATTGGATTGAATAAACCTTTATATTATTGGAAAGCTCTTGAAACTTATATCTAGAATGGGCTCGAATGACCCATTTGGGTACTTAAAACATAAATTATGGCCATGACTACTTCCAAAAAAACTCCATAACATTTTACAACCTCCAATTATATTTGGATACCTAGAAACAAAGTACCATGCCTTACTACTATTGAATTGGGTTGCACACCCATCATTCCACACCCAATGCCATTCATGTGCATATCCTTGCTCCACCATATATTGTTAATGAAGTTTGACACAATGCTACACAAATTTCAAATCATGTTTATGATCATTTGAAATATAAAAGTGGTATTCAGTAAGAATCTTTGAATCCTTGTCATAAGGATTTGGTTTAAGGTTATGGCAAAACAAATGTGCACCAAAATGGAAATCTAGTAAATATGCCAATGCATACTTTGCATTTCATTTTGAACCTCAAAACTATAGTTTTTTACAAAGCCAACTATAAAAACCACAATGTTGGTTAGGAAATATTTGATTTGCAAGTTTTAAATGCATATCTTCCCATCAAGCAATAAAATTGTGCTTGACAAAATTTTACAATATTTGGTTGTAGATGTTCAATGAGCTCATTTAACATCATGTTCTTGTATACCAAAATCAACTTTTTTAAAGGTTGGCCATTTCTGGCCATAATGGTTTTTAGAGCAAAATAGCATCATTGGATTCCATTAAAGTATGATCTTTTGGACAAAAGGACAATTTTTGCACCCCATACCTTGGGTAGTTGGCAAACAAGCAACTATGCTTGTGCCATTCCTCATAATCACCTTTTGGGCACATTATAACCTTTCACATATTAGTAATACATGTGTATACAACATTTGAAGCTTGACATGGTTGCCTAGAATGACCACATATATCATCACAATGATAGTCACACATTTGTTTGTCATGGATGGTAATTTTTGCCTTCATTTCATTGAATACAAGGCTCAATTCACTTGAGCTCTACATGGTAAATGCAACAACTAGTATTTATGTCCTTCAAAGGCTTAACAAAAAATGGTTAAACAGATATTCAAATGACTTTTGTCCAATATATTCCAAGATGTGCAACTTGAAATCTCAAAAAAAATTCAGTCTGCACATATAAGCAAACATAACAATAATCCATTACCTTCTATGTAACCATTAAAAAATTATTGAGGTAGCACATATATATTAAACATAATCCTATAATCACATGACAAAGGCTGAAGGTAGATTTTAAAAGAGTATATATCCTCATTTCAGCAATAGTAAAACCTAAGTGAACAATGATTTGAACAACAAAATCCCATAGATATTCAATAGCACCTACAAAATTTTCAGTAAGAGTTACAATTGAGTTCACAAAGGTCAAGAAGGCAGTTTCTTAAAAGAATATATCTCCTCATTTCAACAATAGTAAAACCTTGTGAATAACGATCTTAGAATCCCTTGGACATTAGGTAGCAGCAAAATTTTCTCTAAGAATTTATATTAATTGAATTCACAAAGGTTGGAGACAATGTCTTAAAACACTATAAACCCTCATTTTAGCAACAGTGTACCTCATGAACAGCGATATGGACAACAGAATTCCTTGGACATTAGGTAGCAACAAAATTTCCTTTATGAATTACAATTGGTTCACATAAGCAAGCTTACATTCAAAGGTCATAAGGTCATTGAGATCACTCATGATGATAAAAATAAATTCCAAGGTGCTATTTGTTTCCTCAGATTTCGATGGAAGATTCAAGAATTTAATATATGTTTTAGATTAACCCCCAAAAAAATGGACTTTGTTGTACAATCTAATGGAGTCAAATGGACAAATGTGAGAATATCACCAATTCAAATGGACATTGTGATAGTATCAAAATCCAAATGGACTTCAGGTTACAAGTTGACCAATCCAAGTGGAGTTTTCAACAATTCCATCACTCCAAATGGTGTTCAAATTACAAACCAACCAATCTGTATGGACTTTGTAACTATCTAACCCACTAAAATGGATTTCAAGTTACAATAGAACCCACTCGGATCAACTTTAGATTACAACAAAACCCGCTCAAATGGATTTTAGGTTACAATAGAACCCATTCAGATGGACTTTAGGTTACAACAGAACCCACTCAGATGGACTTTAGATTATAACAAAACCCATCAGATGGACTTTAGGTTACAACAGAACCCACTCAAATAAACTTTGTTACAATCCAACCAAACTTGATGGGCTTAGCGTATATACTACATAGATTCTATAGACTCCAAGGTAATTAGTTCACAATAGTCCACATTGGATCAACAATTTTAGGTAATGGATTAATTCGATGCCTTCACAATACCTTGAAGTAATACATATATTGACTAAACGTGTTGCACAACAGAATTTGCCCAAATTCATCAAAAAACCAATAGCAATCCATTGAACAACTGTAAACTAACAAGCTTTTGTTCACAAGATTACTTTCTTATGGGACTAATCACTTCAAGGACTTCCATTCAAATCCATTCCAAAAAACTACAATGGACAAAGAACTGAGCTCTTGCTGGACTTTCCAATTTTTTTAGAATAACAACCTCCAAGACATTGTTCACAATCAAAATATTTGAAGGTAAAGATATATGTGTGTTTCCGTGAGGAAATGAGTGGGCTTCTCATCAGATGTGCCTAGAATCACTCTCTTTCTGGTCACTTCAGCTTTGTCAACCGGCTGACTCAAGTTGCTTCTACCCACCATTGCACCACTAGATTTCTTGTAGAAGGTGGCAAGACGCCATCAGTACTCTTCTTTCTCACTGATAATCTCCACAAAGATGACTCACTTTCACACATTCGAGATCTCTGTGATAATGCTGCAGTAACATTCCGATGGTGCATACCAAGAAGCCTAGCCATGCCCCTAACTGAAGACGATGAACAATTAATCTCGTAGAGACCTGGTAAGTTCACACAAGCAGAGTTTCTGGGTTTGAAATTGGTGTGGGAAAGCAGAACAATCAGAACAAAAAAAAAAAAAACCCTTTTTGCAGAACAAGTATAACTGCCCAATGCAATTCTGCACAAAACCATGCAGGCTGTAAAAATGGCAAAAAAAGACAAGCCCAAAAATGTGCCAGACATAGCTTGTTAGGGGTATTTAGTAGTGT
>Ga0209208_10010801_pt1 | contig 11768 bp, 9 predicted proteins | sample S1TSphfallax_3_FD_187694 | JGI IMG/M metagenome (GOLD analysis project Ga0209208, IMG submission 187694) | Host-associated microbial communities from peat moss isolated from Minnesota, USA - S1T2_Fd - Sphagnum fallax MG (SPAdes) (version 2) | ecosystem: Host-associated > Plants > Peat moss >...
AGTAGAACTTCATATCTGAATCTGTCTAGCAGTACTCAATTGTCAGTAATCTGCTAACTTGCCATGGCCACTATCAAGATACCACAGATTCCTGGTGCAAACCAAGCATTATCATCCTTCAACAACACAGTCAAAACTCAGAACCTTACCTTCAACTTCCCTTGTACTTCTTTCATATCCATTGGTTGCCCATCAGCTCCAGCCTCCATTCCAAACACTGAAGCCATTGCAAGCTGTTCACCAGTCAAATATGTAATCCCTATCAGGCATCCTCCAAATTCACTTCTCCACTTTAGTCATCAAATTCTAACTCTGACCAGATGCTTCCACTAAAATCCTGTAGGAAAATGAAATTCCATAGACACATTGACAGACCACTGCTGCCCTATGTATCCAACCAGGAACCACAAATAAGAAGCAAATCATCAGCTTAATTGACAACATCCAAAAACAGTTTATTGTGCAGTGCTAGTCTTGGCCATTGGTGTAAGAGAACATGAAGTTTATGGTGAATGACTGTGTAAATCTGTACCTGACCCACATAGTCTTCAAAAGCATCACTGCCAAATAGCATACCAAACACAGCAGCTGGGTCTACCATCAAGTCCCTGGACACACATCTCAGTGAACATCACTCCAAGACATTACAATTTGTCTCAATTTGAAGAAGAATCCCATTTCATTTTCCATTGTTCACTCTATCAGATTTCTCACATCTTTTCTGTTCTGAAACTACAAACAGTAACCTTAGGGCATTTTCCTCTTGAATTGCAACTGCAAAGTTAGTGAAACTTCTTTCAGCTATCATGTTGTAGTCTCAGGCTGCCAGATCATAGCCCCACTTGTCTGTGTTTGTCTACAGTGTCTATTTGGCATTTTCCTTAATGTTTAACAAATGATGATGATGATGTGTAGAAAGAGATAATCATGTTTCAAAGAGGAGTGGATATCAGGTTGACGAAATGATTTTCTGATTATGATCATGGAAAGAGAATGAAAGGGTAGAGGACAAGAAAGCCTACGTTGAGACACTCTGCTTGCCATATTTGTCATAGGCATCCCGCTGTTGTGGATCACTCAGCACTTGGTATGCTTCTCCCAAGACCTGTGACCAATATTGAAAAATATGACGACACTGCCATCCACGAACAAAACACAGAAACACAGAACAAATCTTTGGAAAATGCACGCGTGTTGCGTGTTTCTAGCTATAATACCTTGGTCTGAGCTCCGCAGAGACCGACCTCTTCTTCAGAGACAAAGCAGATAGAGATTCTCACCTGGAAATTATGTGCCGCTGCAGGATCATCAGGATTTTTATCCGGGTGCACTTTCCTTGCCTATAATATTCCAACCAGACCGCGGACACACTCCACATTCAGAATCAGAATTGCAATACCATGTCTCTCTACACTTCTATTATTCTACACAAATCTCAATGGCTCGCCACGTCGAACCAGGGGCAGGTTCTCACGGAAAAGCGTTGCGACGGCACGATTCCTTTGTTCACCCGAGAAGAGATTCCTACTACACAACTTTCACCGGCATTCCGAAAAGAAAGAGATGAAGACAGATAGATATGATGATTATGCCTACTATACCTTGATGTAATAAGCTTTCTTGATATCAGCGGCACTAGCATCCGGTGCCACGCCTAGCACTTCATAATATTCCGTTTCCTTCACCATTCTCACTCACTCGCCCGTCTCTCCAAATCTTCTTTTTTTCACCGCAGCTCGAGATCTCCCAAGGTTGTTCTCCTCCGTCGTCTCCAAACAACGTCGCCTCAAGAAGCCTCAAAACCAAGAACGAAAAGAAGAGATGATGCTTTCTTTCCAGAATCAAACAAGAAGAATTCCCAAGGAGTTCTCCCGGAACAAAAACAGATCAAGTGCTCCACTAAAAATAAAATTTTGATTTAAAAAAAACAGGATCTTAAGAAAACATGCTGAAGCTGCAGAAACGAAGCTACTCCATGAATTCTGATCTCTCTAGCGCTCTCTCTCTCTCTCTCGCGTCTTGCTGCCAGGGGACGGACCGCGCACGAAGGCGAGGAAAAGAGAGGAGCACCATCGCGGCAACACCAACGCCGCTCCCCGCGCTCGAGCAAACGCACCGGGTCCTACGGAAAACTGGGAAGATCGTGCATGAGAACAACCACACTCTCATCCTCCAACGGATGACTATCGTCCATTTAAGGACTCATATATCCTGTTAGCATGGAAAAGAGGGGAGATCGTCATCCACTTTCTTCACGACTTTTTCATCTGCTTTCTTCTGTCGACATTGTGGCAGCATCTTCGTCGAGGGAGGGAGGGAGGTAGCAGTTTCCATCGATATCGCAAAAGACTAGGTACTGAGAGATTTGATGCTTTTGTCGCCTTCCTTACGATAGATAGTCTGAGGAATCGCGAAGGATTACCACCACCAGTAAGCAAACATCAATTGATAATCATCATCATCATCGGCTGTGGATTCTTTCAAACGTAAGTATTATTTTGAATCAGTTTTTGCTTAAATAAAAAGCTTAACCTGAATGCTTACTATCACCATCATCATCAGCTTCATCAAACCCTTTCTTCACAAACTAAAACCTTAACTCACTCAGCTCTAAACTTATCACATTTTTGCTTAACAAAAAGATTACTTGGAAGCACCATCTATCATCACCATCAGCTTCCATAAATTTTCCCACAGAAAAGGTTTTCTCACCAGCATCATCACTATCAGCTCCAATCATATCTTTCCTGACAAACTTCAGCTTAATTCAAACCAGCTCTTTCTGACTTTTCTTAACAGAAAACATTATTACATGGAAGCCATCAATATCATCATCGTCCCCATCAACTCCATTAGATCCATTATAGAAACATGTGCTGATTTTTTCCTAAGTCAAAACAAATGGCTACTTACAGGAAGTATCTTCTCTGGTGGGGCATTTCAAAAAACAGAATGCCCACCATGGCAGGCATTCAGTTTTTGAAACACCGCACAATTTTTTCAAAAAACTTTCGATGATACCCACTGGGTACCACAGGAAAACAATAAAAAGTAAAAACTCAGCACTGTAAAGCCCTCAACCACAGACTTCACCAGAATAAGGGTGAGCTCCACCTTGCACAGACCCTTATTCTGGTAAAGCCCACAGCCTCTGGCTTTACCCTACAAGTTCTTCACAAACTCAAGCTTCATTCAAAATCAGCTCTATCAGATGTTGCTTAACAAAAAAACTGTATTTGGAAGCATTATTATCGTTATCAACTGCACCAAACCTTTCTTCACAAACTTTAAGCTTAGTTCAAATCAGCTCTTATCAGATGTTGCTTAACAAAAAGATCTCTTTAACAAATTCCATCAAATTTTACTTCACAAAAGATTTGCTTGAAGGCATAATCAACTTCCATAAAATTTCCTACAGAAAAGGTTTTCTCAGAATCCTCATCATCATCAGCTCCATGAAATTTCTATTTACAAACTTACACTTAATCAGAAGCAGCATTAACATCATCATCAGCTTGATCCAATTTGTTAGGGAAAAAGGCGTACTTGGAAGCATCATGGTCAAAACTGGCTATACCAGAAAGGGTACCTCTTCGAACTGGAAGAGACAGTTTCTCATGTCCATGAGTTATAAGCTTAATCCATCACTGACACAAAAGAAGGATGCACCATCCTTGTGCTCTTGCTGCAACAAACATAAGGGAAGTGCAAAAGCATGGATTCATATAAGGAACATTTCAAAAAACTTGGAGTTGAGTTGTCTCTGCCATTCAGATGTAAGCCTGCTTCGTTTGAGAGCAGGCAGATCGGTATGCACAAATACATCTGCAATCTGCACAAAATCTGCACATTAAATTTGCATCATACTTCCTAATTCTCTACATAAGCAACTCCATGTGAATGTGATAGTGCCTTGCACAATTGGCAGAACTCCTAAACAACCAAACAACATCCACCTCTCTGAATCACAGATGCTAATGTCTTCTTCCACAACATGCAGTGTACAAGAAAGCCTTCAACAAAAGACTTAAGTTTTGATACCAAACATGTGCTGGAGTTGAATATCAACAACATGAGGAAAAATTTCACAAATCCTGTACAAAACACACACAATAGACCATTTACTTGCATGTCATATGCACTTGCTCAATCAAGACATGCTTTGAGAGTGTAATGAATGAGAGAAATCAACAGAATCATCATGGTGGAAATTCAAAGATTCACAAGAGATTTGGTCACTAGAAATGAAGAGCAATACAGTCTTCACTGAGATGGGTCACAGAGACGACTAGAGTTTCAATTTTAAACAAACACAAATTCAGGAATCCAGAGTTCTTCTTCATCCCCCAAGCCAGGAACTATGAAGTTGAGAGTAGAACATTAAACTTCACAATATCAAGAATTTTCCCGTGGCTGCAGGACAAGGGTTGCCGATGGATTAGCATGGGGGGTATGATTTAGCCTGGAGGCCAGTTCATCTGTCTTCCTCCGATAAGATGGAGATGGAGATGGTACACAGACTGGGATCCCTGTGGGCCATCATTGACCACCAATCTGAAACCATCAACCAATCCTTCCTGCTTTGCCACCACGGCAGCCGTAACCATAAGATGCCCTAAAATCTCCGTGTGCCTCTCCTCGGCCTTGGAAAGCTGCGTCAACCCATCTCTCTCCTTGGGTATGATGATGATGTGAACAGGAGCTTGCGGGGATATGTCTCTGAACGCCAACACCTTGTCGTCTTCAAACACCACCGTGGAAGGGATCTGTTTCGCGATTATCTTGTCGAAGATCGTCGGGGCTCCTGCTTCTGCAGCTTCCTTGGATTTCGCCGCAGCTGCTTTCAACGCCGCCACTTTCTCTTCAGCCATCTCTCTCCGGCTCACGACTTATGTGACGACCGATCTGCGCCTACAACACTACCAACCGATCTCTTCTGTTACGTCTAGAAACCCCCCCACACCTTAACCCTAATCCTGGAGACTGGGTTCTCCCCCGCCAGCCCAGCTCTTGATCCTCTCTCCCCCGCTCTCTACGAACAAATCACGAGCAACCCAACACCGTCTCTCGCACCATTCTCACACCACAATCGTTCACAATCCTTTCAGCTCTAATTTTCTTCAGCCCCTCTGAGACAAACTGCACACATGCACCATCTCTCTCTCTCTCACACACACACACACAACATTTGTCTGTGAACAGGAAGCTGGTGCATGCAGGGGGTTTAGGTGGGTTTTACCCGCGGGTTGTCGTCCCGGGTGTCAATGTGTCAGGGAATGTACAGATATCGATCTGGGGAGGGGGTATGTAAAAGATTTGAAAATAATTTGAATCTTCCAACTTGGACTCTGTAAGAGTGATTGCCACAGACTCTCTTTTAGAAGAAGGATTATGCTCTAAAGCTTTATCAACAAGGGGTGTGTCACAGTGTTGGTCTTGGGGCATTTACATTGAAAAGTATCTTAAGGCAAAAGAAGAAGAATTATGGAAACTCAAGTATTTCACCATGCAAAACTATAATCTTCAAAAAAATCCTCTAAAAGAAACCAAAATCCTTCAAGATATTATAACTGTATAACTAATCTCAAGTTTCAACACAAGCCAAAAATATCATCTTCCAAAAATCCTCATATACAAATAGACCTGTTACGTAGGGGCCAAAGTGCCTTAAGCTAATGTACTCTATAATGAATCCAAACACAAATGTCCTTGCCTCTCGGTAGGCAAGGCCAACAAACAGAAAGGAACATTTAGTGTAGGGTAACACCTGAAGACGCAAGGAGGGGCTGCATAATATGTGATGGTGGAGAGCTGCTGGCCTGATTCAGTACTGCCTTCATGTGAGAGAGCATTACCCACATCAAGATGCTGCAAAAACTTCCTCTTGCTTTCTACAGGAAAGATTGGCAAAAAAAAATGGATTAACCTGCTCCAAGAACATAAGAACTTGTTCAGAAAAAAGAAGATCTTGGCATCAAATGGAAGAATCCGCTTCAAGAATGAAATAATTAGTGTTGGGTAATTGCCCATTTGGAGGGTTAGGAACTATGGATTTTAGTTTGTAAGAAATTGAATTAAAGTCCAGTCTAACTTTTGGAATTGGTTCTAGAACCAAAACTGGAACTTATATTTTTGAAGAACTGCATTCAGAACTAGATTCTCAATTCCATTTATGTGTGAAACCCTAATTGAAACTAGAGATTTTCTTTTTTATTAAATTAGACAAAAAAAAAACTAGAATTAGGGGCTAATCAAAGGTTAATTAATAGGTAATTACAAGTTTTAATCTAAGTTAGCCAAAACCAAAGTGGAACCAGGTCTGATTTCGGACTGAACTGGAATCCCAAAAATAAATAAATAAATAAAACAAATAAAACAAAATTGATAACCAAACTCAAAACCAGATTCCCAGTTCCATTTGTTTTGTGGAATCAAAACTGGAACCCAAACAGTTCCAATTTAGTTTTTAGAACCAGAACCGGAGGTTCTTCATAAACGTAAAGAACCATCCAACACTGGAAATAACCCCTCTTTTAGGCAACAAGAAATTACACTTTAAATTTCCCTTCAAACAAATCCTACAAGACTGCACCCAAAATGGCTATTATATATTTGTGCAAAATACAATTGGCTAATTTAATTATTAATGGTTGGGTAGCCTTGTGTGGATGTGATTCACATTGCCAAATGACTACCACTATTTTAGTATACAGAATTTTTTTTCGTTGCATACCTATAAAGAGTCAAGGAATTCAACCCAAGTTCCAAGAAAAACTCATGAGTGCACCTAGAGCCCAAATCTTATTATAATCATCTCATAGTCTAAGTTACTCAAAGCAAGGACAATCGTAGCAAAATGGGATTGTAGCAAAATCGGATCACAGGTTTCAAACATTTGACATTAAAAGCATTAGCTTTATAATCAAGGGTTTATCATTTTGAAGGTTTGCACCTCACATCTGTGAAAATCACTCCTAGAAAAGAGGACGGTTATTACACATACTCCTGAAGAGTGGCAGGGATCTTATACCTACATATAAGCATAAGACCCCTCCCCCCCCCACCCTTCCCCCTCTTATACCTCATGATCTACATATGTTCAAGTTCATGATAACCTTGGCCTCATGCTTTTGAATGGGTACCTACCATGGGAAGGGGACATTCCTAAAATGTGCAGCTGGACAGAAAAATTTGCAAAAGTTGAACACTACCAATTTTCAGTGCAAGAATTTTGAACTACATGGAATTTAAGAAACTGGATGCAAGGTTGAACCACTAAATGTCCCATTAGCACCATGTATGCAAGAGAAACACCAATGTAAGAATCTTGCCAGTGTATGAGTCTCAACCTACATGTGTGTGACCCATATTTACATCCACATCCACCACAAGTGTGACAAACTCTCATGAGGGTTTTAGCTAACTTTTTGCACTAAACCATATTCACATTAGTATGTACAAATCCAGCATCCTCGCAAATAAGCTGTGAGGTTTTCGCCTTGAGAAAGAAGACATATGTGAGCAGAGTGCACCTTCCAAATGTATAAATGACTGGGAGTGGATGATGGGCATGGGAAGAAATGTTGCTCTGTCTTGACCTCCTACTGGACTACAAAACTATTCATGTCCAGGTTTTGTGTAGAAGGGCATCATCACCTCTCTGCACCAGTTACAGCAAAGCAATTTAGCAAACCAAAACAGTGACATTATGCTGCAATAATATCACTGCTCATTGAAATAGATAAACTACTTGCAAAGCTGCATGACCACACATACACACTACCTACAAATATTAGCATCTTTTTGCAACCAAAGAGAACTAAAAAAGTGCATGCACATACATGAAAAACTGTGGAGATTGTAATTCGAAGAGAGCAAGTGAAGACAAGAATGGGCATTCCAGCATTCTGATACTGGTTAATCTGCAAAAAATATACCCATTCCTTAGTCACCCCTTACTTACACTGGACTACAAAAAGAATAATGAGAAGAGAAATTCAGAAATGCCTTAATAATCCGAAAAAGGAAAAAGGGTGTAAAGTTGTGTAGCACCTACCTGATTTCATAAATTTCTTCTTTGGATCATGCATATGCACCAACTGCATGGTTCAAAGTTGCAGTCAATCCTCTAGTTGGTATTCCAAAGGATCCTCCATATTGTCTTGAGCATGCTGCTTTGCAATTTCTCTGTTCAGAACTGTCTCATAGGTGAGAAGATTAAAATATTCATCATATGGGTTGCGTGCAATGATCTGTGCTGCCTTCTGCTGCAAGCTTTTGAAAGGATCTTGCTCAACTGTTTTCTTTTTGCGGTGCTCTCTGATACCAGCAATGACATCCTCTGGCACTCCAGCCATCACCCATCTGCAATGACAGCATTCGCAGGTTATAAAAGGTCATTGAACCAAAGAATGCACATAAAGCAATAAAGCTTCGTGTCCGTACAGAGAAATAAGGGACCTCGTCATGGCTGTACTCCTCCCACTTTGATTCAGGAAATAGCCACCCAAGCCAGTAATTTCAGCCATATCTTTGAACCAAGATCTGATCATGCCTTCTGACACATTCACTCCTTTCTTGAACCAAATCTGCACAAGAAAAATAATCAAAAAAACATCATGAGAATATATCCAGCAACTATTAATGAGACAGTGAAGAACAGATATATCAAGAGAGCTTATCATCTGGATTCATACCACACTCCGGCTCTCAATTCGCACAGTTAGAAACAAGTGGCCATCCACAGCCAAGGGTGGGAAGTGTTCAGCAAGAGTTCTGAAAGTGCTTATGACATCTGTATCATGTGAATAAACAGGTTTGAAGGGCTCGTCTTCAAGAAGTGATGCAGATGCTTTGTGGCCCTTTGAGAGCCTACCATTGTACCTGAAAATACACAACGAAACCATGTCAGAATGACCACAGAAGAAAAGGCCACAGCATGAAGTAGAATCAGAAGCTCCACATACATATGACTGGGCAGAGTACTTACTCTAAGTAATAACATCCTTCTTCATCTTTCCCCAATCTGAAGTCTTTGAAAAGCAAACTCCACATGTCCTTGCTACCTCTGATTAAGAAAACCGTTAGACAATAGTAGGCAAACCGCTTTTGGCATCCTGGAGCAGTGTTTTTTTGGTAATTGGGATGGTCCAAAATCTTTTGTTCGTCACTGAACATCTTTGGCTCTGCATGTACACCATCATATCGACTCTTTGCCATAGCATACTGGACAGCCTTTCCCGCAGCAATAAAGTCAGGGTGTGTCTGGATTTTGAAGGTGGGTTCCATCACACCTGTAAGCTTGATTCTCAATTGCTGCTCTCGGACCAAGATTCGGTTGTAAGCAAAGAACAGATTCATAATGCTACAAACAAATCAAAAGGAACTGACAAGAGTCAGCAGGGAAGCCTACAATAAAAGCCACCATTGAAGAACAAACTGTGCAGAAACGTGCAGAGAAAACATAACTGCAGGAAAAGGTAAACCATCAGCTAGCTGCATGAGAGATGGAATTACCTGGCTGCTGGGTATCTCTTGCCACTCATGTTGCAAACTTGCATGAAAAACTTGCTCAACAATGTGCCAAGTTCTGGAAAGGGAATGTCTTCAATCCGCCGTGTATCATTGAGGCCTTGAGCGATTCTCCAATTGTTGAACCTATTACGGGCCCAATTGTCATTACCTAAAGATGCATTTTCCATTTCTTGCTCAGATTTACCACAAGGATCCTCCATAAGGGAAGTAAAATCCCCAATTTCAGCAAGAATTCCAGCCGTTTCACCATGGTTTCTTGGTTTTTCCTCCTGTTGCTCCAGAGCTTGACCATGATCTGCACCCACCACACACAAAGCTACATGCTGCAAAGGGGCAGTGGTGCGCGTCCACTGACTAGGCAAAAGCTGCCCAGGGACACATTCATCCTCTGCTCTCCTCTTCCCTTTTTGACAATCAACCCCTCCAGCAGGGTCGCACCCATCTCCAATTAGTCTTGTGGATTGTGCAACAAATTCAATCATGGGTGGAGCAAGAGGATCACTCAAGGGGAACATACTACTGCCATTAAAATTCGTCTCACCACTATTGGGGTCTCCAACAGGCGTGAAGGTCATCTCAGAAGTGTCGGTGTTGCATTCTCCAGAAAAATCTGCAGCAGCATCCGCAGAAGCTGCCATTGTTGTGCTTCTTGGAGATACAGGGCCTTCAATAAAACCTGACTTCAGAGGGCTCTTTGGGACTTTGAAAACATGGTCCTTCCCATTTTGCACCTTCTCCTTCATTGACATCAAGGGACCCATGGAGGAATCATTCATAACAGCAACATCCACTTCCAAACCAGGTTCATCAATCTCAGATGAAGCCATTATGTTCACCATTTTGGACATGTTGTCTGTTGCTGTTGCAGGGTCTTGCAAGGTATCATTGTCTTTAAGAGCATCACTGAATGAGGCAGCACTGTTCTTCTCCTCTGCATCATCATCTAGCGAGTTGATGTCGGTTGCCATAGTGATGATAGAAACAAAATAATAATAATAATATGGGCTTCTTCCAGTCTTTCAAAGAACCACAAAACTCAGGAGTCACAACTCACAACTGAAACATGCATGCTGAGAACTTCTTCAACAATTGAATCACTGCATTGACCTACTACTCATCCAAAAAGAAAATTCCTTTGAAGCAAAAGCTTTATTCCCCAGTTTTCTGTGTGCACTGCCATCATCACAAGCCTCCACCTCCGCTGCTTTTTTGAAACTCATGAGAGACAAAAAAGACGGTCTGCATACATCTCACAGAATTACTTAATAGAGTTCCTTGCATTGCTCAACAGAACGCTCCAGTAGCACAACAACAGTGATGAAAAAAAGGTTTCAAGCAAACTTAGAAAAGAAACAGCTCCCCAAAACTTCCGCATCCAATTGGAGCCACGGATACAGACACACAAGAAAAACACCAAATTAATTTACCGATTATCGAAGTCCCTCCTCCTAACCCTCGAAACCGTTGTGGTGCTCACAAGGGAGGAGGAGATAAATAAATATAAATAAATAATTTTTAAAAAATCTCAAGAAACAGAAACAACAATGGCGTTTCTGATTTCTACCCGGAAAAATATCCTCAGTAAAAAGCTGCTATCCACACCTATCCTCCGTCCGTCACAAAACTAAAACCATTGCGAAAGCAGAGGAGGAAAAAAAAAAGCCAAACAATAAAATCTCTTGGATGAAACCCCGACGCACGCACGCACAGACGCACGCACCTACCTATTCACAAAAATCCGGAACACCAAAAAAAAATCTCAAAACAAAAATCAGTTACGAAAGAAGAAGACGCAAAAAATGAAAAAACATGAACAGTTTGTTGTTCTCTCTACAAACAAACAACAAGCATAATGACCGAGAAATCTATCAATCAATCAATCAATCTCTCTCTCTCTCTCTCTTGTCGTCACCCGTTCTTGTTATATTAGGGCTGGTAGTGTACCTCTGCTCCTTCCGTGGCATTTTGCGGAAGCAAACGCGTTCAGAAAATTCCGAAAACTGTTCCCAAGCAAGAAAAAAAAGCAGGAAGAAAGAAAGAAAGAAAACAGAACAGAACAGAACAGAAGAAGACGATGCAGCAGCAAGAGAGAGGTGTGAGAAAAGAGTGAGAGGTTGTGAGGGAATGGAAGCTCTAGAAACGATACTCGGTAGCCTAGTGCAGAGCAAGAAGACACAGCGACAAGACTGGAAATCCTCTGACGGAAAACAAGGAAGAGAGAAAACACACACACA
>Ga0209208_10010802_pt1 | contig 11767 bp, 15 predicted proteins | sample S1TSphfallax_3_FD_187694 | JGI IMG/M metagenome (GOLD analysis project Ga0209208, IMG submission 187694) | Host-associated microbial communities from peat moss isolated from Minnesota, USA - S1T2_Fd - Sphagnum fallax MG (SPAdes) (version 2) | ecosystem: Host-associated > Plants > Peat moss >...
AGCAGAGCAATTTGAACTTTTTGTTGCTAGATGAGTCTTGAATCCGAGAATTATGGCTGAATTAAGTGATATGGCGGTGCAGGTTACACAACAGCCTTGTGAGGTAGTAGGATGTTTCTTTGCCCATCTTGTTCTCATGTGTCTCCAAAGCAAATCAATGCATAGTATCTGTCCAAGAGAGAACATGGCTCACAGGTAGAAAGTGAAAGGGATACCATATTGCCTCTATGTAGTTCTCATGCATTTGAAAGCAATCTATAAAGGAAATTGTGCAATGTGTTCAAGAAAGAACCCGTCTCACGGAAGACAATGAAAGGATACCATGCCCTGCATATTCTCACACACTTGACAGCAATCTCAAAAGGAAATTGTGCAATCTGTTCAAGAAAGAACCCATCTCACGGAAGACAATGAAAGGATACCATGCCCTGCGTATTCTCAAACATTTGAAAGCAATCTATAAAGGAAATTGTGAAATGTGTTCAAGAAAGAACCCATGGCACAGAAAATGTCAGTGAAAGAAAGGATACCACATTGCCCCATGTTCTCACGCATTTGTAAGCAATCTATAAAGGAAATTGTGCAATCTGTTCCACAAAGAACCCATCTGACAGAAGATGTCAGTGAAAGAAAGGGATACCGTATTGCCCCATATTCCCAAACATTTGACAGCAATCTATAGAGGAAATTGTGCAACTTGTTCAAGAAAGAACCTGATGGTGTGGTTCCTTGTGTGGCTTTTCTAGGGTTATATGGTATTGATCATAGCAATTGAGCTTCCAGCACTTCATGCCGCACTACCAAGGGGGTAAAATTCAAAGTGGACATAGTTGTGGCTCAAGGTGGCTCAAACTGGGCCACCAGTGGTGATCATGCAGTCTATCATGCAATTTGAGTGATTATAAGAAACCACTTGTTTACACTTGCTAGTGTTGCGGTCAGAAACAAGGCAGTGGCTTTAGAGGAGACAACACCAAATTGGTCTCACTTGTATGTATGTCTGGAGCATTGCCTAAAGTGCCGGATGTCAACAAGGAAGTTGAGTTTTCCAGCAATGGTTGCAGCATTAAGCCCTGGCCCAGCTCTGATTCTGCTACCCCCCTTAGCCTTGCAGTGGTTGACATTCTTGTGCCTCAAAAGAAGGGCCATACAGGCAAAGTGGGGGAACACAATGATGAAGAAGAAGAAGAAGGAGGAGGAGGAGGAGGAGGAGGAGGAGAGTCAGTTGTTGTGAACATCAACCCTGTCATGGAACCACCATCTGTAATTGGTGAGAGAGTTCTCCCAAATGGGGATTTCTATGTTGGTTCATGGCAGGGCAACTTGCCTGAAGGAACAGGCAAGTACTTGTGGGCTGATGGGTGTATATATGAAGGGGAATGGGGAAGAGGTAAGAAGACAGGGAAGGGGAAATTTTCATGGCCTACGGGAGCAACATATGAGGGTGATTTCATGGGGGGTTACATGCATGGTGTGGGGACATACACTAGTGGGAGTATTGGAGGCACAACTTATAAAGGTCATTGGAGCTTGAATGTGAAGCATGGACATGGCCGAAAAACTTACGCAAATGGTGATGTCTATGAGGGGTTTTGGAAGCAAGGGGTCCAGGAAGGATTTGCAAAGTATGTATGGGCAAGTGGCAATGAGTATCAGGGTGAATGGAGAACTGGGTCGATGTGTGGTAAAGGGATTTTGACATGGGCAAGTGGGGACAAATTTGATGGGCAATGGCTGGATGGGCTTGAGCATGGACGTGGAATTTACACATGGGTTGATGGGAGTTGCTACATTGGAAATTGGAGTCGAGGATTAAAAGATGGAAAAGGCGTGTTTTATCCTGATGGCAGTCTTTCCCCTGATACGAGGTTGCTGCAAAATAGTGACAATCTTTCAACATTACAGCAATCCCACAAGGTTGGTCATGATGGTGGCCTGGAATTACGAGCTCCAGGGTGGTCAAGAAGCCACTCCTCATCATCCGAGAAAAGTTTCCATGTGGGTGATGTTGTTTCAAGGAGTGGTGAACTCTCACAACACAGTTCATATCACCGATGGACGATATTAGAGTCTCCTGTTGGCAAGGGACCAAGATCAGATGCAACCACACCATGGACAGGGGAGACAATTCTTGAAGGGGTAGAGAAGACAGGGCATGGTCCACATCCACCAGACAGCAGCAATGAACCCAGCCTTTTCCCTACTGTAGTTGTACGGGAATATGTCCAGGGTGTGCTCATGAGTGAATTGGTGAAGGAAAATGCAGAGTCTGATGGGCACAAGAAGAGGCGACCAAGGAAGGCACATAAGGAGATAAAGAGACCTGGTGAAACCATTTTCAAGGGCCATCGCAGTTATGACCTCATGCTCAACTTGCAGCTGGGAATCAGGTAATTACTTCACATGATTTGTTTGCTACTTCAAAGATGTTGGTCATACATTGTTGGATGCCTTGCAGGCTTCATAATCAAGAGGAGGATTGTTGTGGATAAGCATTGATCGAGTTCTGCACATGTCAAGCACCAAGGCCAAACTTGTTTCATGGATCAAAAGATCTTTGCACATGCTGATGTACTATATTTTCAATGAACAGGTACACAGTTGGCAAGATAACACCCGAACCAAAACATGAGATTTGCCCCAATGACTTTGGATCTCACGCCAGGATCCACATGAACTTCCCTCGAGGGGGAACACCTCTGACTCCTACTCATGATTCATCTGGCTTCAAGTGGAAGGATTATTGCCCCATGGTTTTCAGGTGTTCTATATCACTCCTTGCTGCATGTATCTCATCTGGGTGCATGCTCCTGAGAGATGATCAATGCTTAATTATTTGGACAAAACTCTGTGACAATCATGAGCGATCTCTCATGAGGTGATGTGAAGCCATCATCTGAGAGAGTTGGGATTTTGAGGCCACTGATGAGCTGTAGGAGTGGGAACCTTTCTTTACTTTGCAGGCATTTGCGGGAGATGTTCAAAATTGATGCTGCTGACTATATGCTTTCACTTTGTGGAGATGATGCCTTACGAGAACTTGTGTCACCTGGAAAGAGCGGCAGTGTATTTTATCTCTCACATGATGACCGCTTCATGATCAAAACAATGAAGAAATCTGAAGTGCAAGTGAGTAATTAGCTTGTTATCCAACTTTCTAACCTCTAAACCCATGATCCTCATGAGCCTTACTCTAGTAGGGTCTCAGATCCATCTTGTTCAAGAATCATGCTCAAGCTGCCTCTTTTCTCTTGTTTCAGTTGCTAGATCAACAAAGCCTATCCTTTTTCTTCTACAAATGACACATGCGGCAGAGACTGATCACCAGTAACTTCAGAGTTCTAAGGGCTACACACCAGGATATTTTCTATATATCTGATGTTGGCATTCTGAAACTACTGTCATTGGAATATGGCAGGTGTTGTTGGCGATGTTGCAGGGTTACTATGACCATGTAAAAGCATATGAGAATACTCTTATCACAAAGTTTTTTGGCCTCCATCAGATCAAGCCTTATGGTGGCCAGAAGGTAGCTTAGCTGCTGGGCTCAAGATCTTATCAGTGTTTTGACTTTTAGTTGAAGGTTTGTGACAAATTTGGGGCTTGAAGAAGGCATTGCTTCAGTAGTGAAGCAATCAGTAGCTCTATTGTTCTCCTTTGTTGTAATGGAGGAAACAAATGTAATCCTTGAGAGCTGTTTGTTGAGAGCTGTTTGTGATAGGTTTTTATTGTATATTTTTTTGTCTCTTCAATCCTCTCACCACTTCATTTGAACATCCATGGAGCAAGCAGAAATTTTATATTGCACATGTTGAGAACTTAGCAGGGGATTCATGCAGGTGCGGTTTGTAGTAATGGCAAACATGTTCTGCACAGAGCTGCATATACATCGCCGATTTGACCTGAAAGGATCATCTCTGGGACGCTCTGCTGACAAGGTGGAAATTGATGAGACAACCACACTCAAGGATCTTGATCTTGAGTTTGAGTTCATTCTCGACCCTGCATGGCGTGAGTCACTTCTAAAGTAAGTTGGTTGATCTGTTCTGTACTTATGTTAATTTTTCTCCTTAATTGTTCATGTTATGAAATGAGTAGTTGAAGCTGTAGTCATGAGGTCAGGAAAGGCTTGTTGATCAATGCACTGTGTGGCGTCTAGACCATCAAATTATACATAAAGATGTGGATTTTCGGGCAGGCAAATTGAGCAGGATTGCAAGTTTTTAGAGGTTCGGGGCATCATGGACTACAGTATGTTGCTGGGCCTTCACTTCAGGGCCCCCCAGTTATATCCAGCTCTTTTGTCATCAGACCCATCGTCCACTCCAGACTTGCCTTCAAGTGAATCTTTTATAATCACAGTTGATGATGGTAGCTGCCTTCTCCTTCCTGATTTTGTATTTGTGATACATATGGCTTCTTTCCGTGACCTTCGAGATTCACTAGATAGATTTTGTCCAGATTTGTGTCAAACCCTAATGCAAGCAAGCAAGTAGATCCTGCTTTTTACTGATTAGCAGTCTCCTGTAACTTGTTACCCCAAGTGCAGAAGACGCATGGAGTAGTGCCATGAGAGGTTTGGTGTTGGTGGCCCGAGACAGTGGCCATGACGATGGAGGGATTCCAGGTATCCATGTGCGTGGAAGCCCTTTACGTGCATCAGTAGCTGGTGATCCTGAGGTTGATTTGCTTCTTCCAGGGACTGCTCGGTATGATTTAAATGTGCAGCACATAAGTCTCTTCTTCTTCACATAAGTTCTTTTCTTGCATAATACATGTCATGTTTGGTACTGTTTCTAGCCCAATTTAAGGTGAAGTTAGACCAATTTTTTTGGTACTGCATAAAAATGGGTTGGTGGTTTGTTTGTTGTGTGTGTGTGTCTGTCTGTTGTCATCTGAAATCAATTCCAGGAGTACTTGACCTTTCCTAAAGCAGGTTAAGAATACAACTGGGTGTCAACATGCCTGCAAGAGCTGATCGGGTTCAGAAGAGGTCTGAAGAGCAGACTAGCAGCAATGATTTTGAAGGGGACCTGTTTGGGGAGTCCCATGACGTGGTGCTGTATCTTGGCATGATTGACATTCTTCAAAACTACAGCCTTGCCAAGCGTATTGAGCATGCCTACAAGGCTTGCTGTTTTGATTCAAATGGCATTTCTGCTGTCGAGCCCAAGTTGTACTCCAAGCGCTTCCAAAAATCCATCCAGAAAATTTTCCCCCACCCCACCGCCATCATCACCACCACCACCACCACAACAACAACAATGTCTCTGAATCCTCAGTATCAACTGAAATCTTATCACCTCTGAACAAAATCCTTCCTTACCTCATCTTTTCCTTTTAACCTCCAGTTTTTCGAAGGTTGGTACATCAACATTTCAAGCATGTAAAAAAAGCTGTGTAGTAGTCTCCAGTATGAATGAAGGAGAGAGACAACTCACTTGGGATTGCTGATAACTCTGTAGGCCTACAACATTCTTTTAAGGCTAGTAGTAGAGGATGCAGATTCAGCTGGGGCAAGCTGCATGCTCATAATAACACTAACAGGATATGAAATCACTCTGAAGCTTTTCGCAATGCTTTTAAAGGTTCATAGCTGATGCGTTACAGATGTAGAAAGATATAAGTACGTGAAATGGAGCTTCCTCCAAGCTTCCGGTGTATGATGAAGACTTTGTTGCTGGTTATTGGAGCTTCTAGTGTGTGTGATGTAAGACTTTGTTGCTGCTGGTGATTGGAGCTTCTAGTGTGTGATGAAAGACTTTGTTGCTGCTGGTGATTGTAATAATCAAGTGGTAGTAGAATCATCTTGACCCAAATGGTCACAAATTTGAACATCAAAACGACCTTATGTATATACATATATATGTTGAAGAGTACCTTCTGGATTGTGTTTGGAAGTTATTGTTCTTGTGACATCATTGAGATATCAACAAACAAAATTTCTTCAGCTCGCTAAAGGGATCCAAAATATATACAAAGGAAAAAAAATGCAACGGTGCTTTACATATTGGATACATTCATTGAAGGTAAAATTTGGACTCGTGTTCCATCCACACAAAGTAACTTCAAATTGACTCTCACTACAAAAAAGAAAGTAGTTTCAAAATGACTCAAAATGGAACCCCATTTCATTCAATTTTTTTTTGGGTTTGCAAATATGAAAAAGAAGTTTGCAATTGCAATTGCAAAACAAAACAAAACAAACAAAATGGGGAAGGAAGAAGACAAGCAATTTCAATATACACTAATAATAATAATTTAACAAAGTTATGCAATCGGGCAAGGGAGGGAGGAAAAACAAACCTAAAAAAAAGAAGAGATGAAGAAGATAATCTAACACTCTCAATGCAAGTAAAAAAGATGTTTCATTTAGTTTGTTTATTCAATGAAAAAAAGAAGTTTGCAAATTTGGGGAGGGGGAAAACAAAAAGGGCAAAAAAAAAGGGTGGGGGGGGAACACTCTTGATAATTTGTTGAGCTATTAGTAAAGGTGTTGAAAGCTGAGGAGCCCAGCCCTTCTAACATGTACACAAATATATTCAGTTTACGAAAGTTGGGAAATTGAACAAAGGAAAGTTAAAATGTACGGGTTTAGGGTTTAGGAAAGGAGAAGCTCTACAAATCTGCATAGATATTAAACACACACACACACACAATCTCTCTCTCTCTCTCTCTCTCTCGCAGAGTTCTAGAAACATTACTTGATCCGCTTGCATCTTGTTGCTTGGAATTTGTTGCAATTGGTTGTGAATTTTGTTGAAATTTCGGGTCTCGCCAAAAAAACTCAAAACCACATTGTGAAGACTGAAATTTGTTTCCACAAGGTGGTGGTGGGTTGTTGTGACAAAGCTGCTGCACACTCTGTTCGAAATTTGCCAGCAACTTTCCTCCACCTTCTCCTCCTCCTCCCGGAGAAAACCTGAAAAATTGCTGAACAAAATCATTGAATAAAAATTCTACAGACTCTATGATTGTTGTTGTTGTTGTTCTTCTTCTTCTTCTTCTTTGTGAGCTCAAATTGCTTGTCCATAGTTTGTGATCACCATCTTCTTTTGAACTTTTTCTTCTTCTTTTTGAGCTCAAATTGGTTGCCTGCACATTCATCTTCTTTTTCTTCTGCTTCATGAACTCAAATTGATTGTCCATAGTTTGTGATCACCATCTGCAGTGCAGTATGCAATTCCTCCTTGGAAAGGTCTGAACCCTGTAAAGCCTGCAACAAGTAGAAGAATGAAGAAAATCTCAGTAGTAATAACTCCCATAGTAGTGAGAAAGATGTACCCCATGCACAAAAACACATTCGTAATTCATCTCCATGCTGATGATCCTCAAGCTCTTGTCTTGAGTTTCTTGTTGCTGCTGTTGCAGCATCATGATGGGTTTCTTCTCTAAACAACCATCTCACCATTCAAGAAGTTTTGTGCACAACATTTTGGAAGGAATGTTTGGGGAGGAGATGTGCCACAAGGGATTTACATAATAATATCAGAATGCAATGGTGTTTCTGGAGCATGCCATTGCTGCTCTGAACCAGGAATGGCATTCTCCAGAAACAGAGCAATGCATGCTCTGGAAACACTAATTGCTGGTTCGGACATGTGGAGTGTGTTTGAGGAGACAAATATTTGTTGAGAGTGGAGTTTTTGGCAATGGGGTACCTGGCAATGCAAGCAGTGGAAGATGGAGGCTTTGCTGGTGGAGATGAAAGCGTTGATGACATCGAGGTGTTGGTTTTGCACTGTTACCAAAATTCTGTGGAAGATCCCTCTCTGCCCTCGCGGGCTGCTGATTGTGATGAAGGCATTGCTGCCACAGATATGAAGCCCCACATTTGCTCCCAGAAATGATTGCAAACAGGAGTCAGTTTGCTGTATGATCTCCTGCTGCTGCAGTGGGTGGTTTAGATTCGTACTCATAGCTGCAAGATCTGCTTGCTGCTGTTGCTGTTGCTGCACATACAGCATACTGGATTCATGGTTTCCATGGTGAGCATTCCCCTGGTGATCAAGGAGAGAGATCGTGAGATTCTCAGGTGTAACAACAGCAGCAGCAGCAGCAGCTGGAGAAGTCTTGGGAGGTTCCATCGGGTGGTGAAGGCTCACAGTCGGTACAACAGTCTGTGAGAGAGCTCTGGCTTCCAACATCTGTTGCCGCTTCTTGGTAAGAATGTCAAGCTGCAGTTGCAGAGCCTGTATATATTTGATAATCTCTGACACAACTGTTGACTTGTCCGTCTGCAGCAGTCAGCAGCAGCAGCATCCACACACACACAAACAAAAAAAAACCCAAAAGACACACAAAAAAGAGAATCAGACTCCCAATCATCAAAACTCATAAAAGCTTTTGCTCTTTTTGCTGCTGCAAAAAATCTTGCTGCTTTCCCAAGATCTTCTTGACATACATGCATCCCAAAGAAATTGCTGCTGAAGAAATCCTGATGATCAAACGCTCCCCAAGTTTTGTACAAGGAAGAAGAATCCAAGCCCCAATCTTCTCATTGACAAGAGACGATGCCCAATACCCAATCCTCGACAGGGGACGAGACCCAATCCTGGAGCTTTCTCACCTTGGAAGAAGGTTGAGGGAGGAGGGAACGCAGAGTGGAGAAGAGATGATTCATGCCCTTGCGACGTTGTCTTTCGGACCAGATATGGCTCTCTCGCTGAGACACGGCTCGCTTCACACACCCAGAAGAAGAACCTCCCAAAGGCTTCTTGCGGTGAACAGCAGCAGCAGCAACAACAACGGGAGGCGTGAGATTTGCTGCTTTCTCGCCTTCACGAGGATACGTGACAGCAGCACAAGGGCTGATGATGCGCCCCCCAGCTCCTTTGTGTTGCTGATGAGATCCCCCCCTGCTGCCTCCTCTCTCGATCGTCGGCGTCATCGGCTCTACCATTGTTGCTCCTGCTGCTGCGATATTGTGGCCGCCGCAGCTTTGATCTCTCGACGACGACGATAACACATGAGATCTGGCTTTTGGCAGAGCATTGCTGTTGTCGTTGTTGTTGTCGTCGATGTTGAGCAAGTTCTGAACGCCGGCAATACTGGAACGAGCGGCGCACCAGGACTCCAAATCGAAGCTCGTCTCCTCTTGCTGCTGCTCCTTGTTGATCGCCTCTGCTGCTGCGGCGACGAAAACAGCGCTGCTGTTGTTGTTTTGTGTCTTCTCTCGTTCCTCCCTCTCCCCTGTGCATTGTCAAACAAACAAACATCGATCGACAAGAGCCCCGCACACACACCAAATCAAACAAGGAAAATCAATCGTGAAAACAACAACAACCTCAACAAGCACCACATGTCCCTGAAGAAGAAGAAGAAGAGAAAGGATTCCTTGCTTCCCTTCCTGCCGAGGACCGACACTTCACATCACAATTGCTGCTGAGTTTGCACGAGACTCGCGAAAGAGATGTGTTTGTTTGCACAAGACTTGCGAGATCGAGATTTCTGTGTTTGCACAACACTTGAGAGAGAGATTTCTGTGTTTGTTCGCACGAGACTTGCGAGATCGAGATTTCTGTGTTTGTTTGCACGAGACTTGCGAGAGAGATTTCTGTGTTTGTTTGCACAAGACTTGCCAGAGAGATTTCGGATTTCGGTGTCTGCACGAGACTTGCGAAATCGAGATTTCCTTGTGTTGCACAAGACTTTCGAGAGAGATTTCTGTCTTTGCAAGACTTGCCATATATCGTCGAAGAGCAACAACACACAAGACAGAAGCAATGGACGTTCAGGAACCTCGACAATCTACCAATCTACATTGGAGACGACTCCAGCTCGCAGCACTCTGTGCAGGAGGAGAGTCGAGGATGCAATCAGCATTCTCGGATTTCCTGAGAAGAAGACTTTGGCGTCTCGATGATATTGCGATGACAATAGAGAAGAGACTAGATAGAGAGATACACTTACGCTGATGCGGCTGCTGCGGAATGATGTTGCTGTTGTTGCTGATGAGAGGAAGCGCATGCTGATGATGATTGTTGTTGTTGTTGCTGCTGACAACTTCTTCTGAAGCTGCAATAGGCGGCCACCATTCCTGGAGGTCACCAAGCTGCAGCTGCAAGCTCATGTCTAGAGCATCCATATCCATATCCATTTGTTCCGTCGTCGTCGACGCTCCCGCCATCACTACGCCCGAAAGATTTCGTGATCGACTACTCTCTGACGATGATGATGCTAGGCGCTGCTGCTGCTGCTGCTGCTGCGGTTCGACATGCTGCAGCAGATCCAAGCCAGCACCAGAAGCAGCAGACGAGAGGCGGCAATTGCGATCTGCAGCAGCATACGCGCCGATGCCGCTGCCGCCACGTGCAGAAGATTGTTGTGTCTGCTCATGATGTCGGTCTTGTTGTTGCAGGAGGCTCTGATCATGTGTTCCTTGTTGCAGGCTACTGTGATGTGTTGCGTATTGCGAGACTTGGAAACAAGCGGATTCCATACTGGCACTTATTATATCATGGCAGTTACTGATCTGCTGCTGCGGATACAAGAGCGCCATTGTTGTTCTCTGGTGCGGAGGAAGAGGAGGAGCAGGAGGAGGAGGAGCTACAGCAACAGAAGCGGCAGCAGCAGCAGAACGACGTGCAAGCCGCGAGCAAGAAGGACTCGTTTTGGTTGCAACAGCGAGAGGCAAAAGCGTGTGCAACTGCAATGCAGTGCCGGCACCGTATTCACGGCGGTGCGAAGGCATGTTCTAGGACAATATCTCCTCTCCTCTCGAACCAATTGGTGGCTGCTGCTGCTGCCGTCGTTGTCGTCGTCGTCGTCGTCGTCGATGATGATTCAGACACTACTACAGATACTAGTGCTGCTTCAGAAAAATCCTCTTTTCACAACTCACTACTGCACAAACAAAAAAGCTAGCAAGTCTTTCTGCTGCAGCAAAAACCAAACCCGAGCAAGGAAAGCGCAAAAGGAGGCTCCAAACAGCTCCAAATTTGCAATTTCTTGAAACTCAAAAAACAGAAATCTGGAGACAAAAAAAAAAAAAAGTGATTTTACATCACCTTCTCTTCATCTCTTTCTTGAGAAATTCAATCGAGAAGACGAGAGAACAGGACGAGAAGAGCGAGAGCGCCACAGAGAGAGACAGAGAGAGACAGAGAGAGCGAGAGAGAAGCAAAGAAGAAGAAGAAAGGCAAAGGGAAGGACACTTAATTTAACTGCAAGAAAACGCAGTTAATTTAACTTAACTGTGTCGTTACTAATTTAACAGCAAACTCTTAATTTAACAACAATTAGTAAATTGAAATCCTCTACTGTGGATGTCTGACCGACTCTATTCGGTTAGTTAAACTCAACTGGAACTTTATAAACTGCCGAGTTACTTGACAGGAGTAGGGTAATTAACCCAGTTAATAATCAACTAGCAATAAAATAACAAAAAGGGGGGGGTCGGGGGGGCTTTCTTTCAATTGTTTTGGGTATTGGGGGGCGAATTTGTCCAAAAATTTAGCAAAATTTGTCGAATTTGCACTATCTTCAAGAACAAAATCTCCCCCAAAATTCTTATATAAATATAAATATACATATGTAATGAATTTATTATTTATTATTATTATTTGGTTCATTTGTGAAGGGTAAATTATTTTTTTAATGATTTAATGATTGGTTTTTTTTAATTTTATAAAAATATTTACTAAATAATAAGAAAATCATATTGGCTCCCAAAAAGAGAATTAAATAATTCATTCAATGGGGCCCTTAGGGTATGGCACCATACCTCTCTTGGCCCCCCCCCCCCCCCCCCCCCCCCCCCCCAAAA
>Ga0209208_10010803_pt1 | contig 11767 bp, 7 predicted proteins | sample S1TSphfallax_3_FD_187694 | JGI IMG/M metagenome (GOLD analysis project Ga0209208, IMG submission 187694) | Host-associated microbial communities from peat moss isolated from Minnesota, USA - S1T2_Fd - Sphagnum fallax MG (SPAdes) (version 2) | ecosystem: Host-associated > Plants > Peat moss >...
CTGAAACTCAACATTTAATGCACAAGGTTCAAGAAGAATTATAGTAGCTGTACAAGTAGGAGCAGTGAAAATATATGTAGCAGCAGTGAAAGAGCTCAGGAAAAAAGAAAGACAGTGTGATACTCAAAAACACGGTGTGAAGTCGTTGGGAATGGATTCTCATCAGACTGTGTGCCCCAATTGGTAGGGACTTTTGGCTTGCGAGGGGCGTGGGAGTGGGCTGGTGCACAGAGAGGGGCGTGGGAGTGGGCTGGTGCACAGAGAGAGAGAGAGAGAGAGAGAGAGAGAGAGGAAGAAGCAGCATGGCGCAGCTCCCAAATCTCGACAATGCTCCCATTAACATCTCAGCTCTCAGGTAAAAATCTTGAGCTGCAACTACTCGTATCGATGATGCTCACCGGATCACATCTATGCCTGGAAAACACCCCAGTGTGAAATTTGAAAAAAAAATTGATAGAGTGAGACAGAGAGTTTGGGTTTCTTATTTGTTGGGGTGTTTTTTTTTTTTGTGTGCAGGGAGCGAGCACAGAAAGATCTGGGAGCTATTCTTGATTCCGTAAGTGTTTGTTTTGGTCGCTGTGATTTTCTTTTTTAGTTAGATTTGGTTTGCTAGGGTTTTGACGCAGTAAGCAATGGTGAAGTGTTTGTTGTGTGGGAAATCTTTTTGTCTCCGATATAGATCTAACTTGAAGAATGAGAGGAAGTTACCGAGGTTGAGATTTGGGGCAGGTTGCAATGACGCCCGCCCTTGCAGTTTGCAAAAGCATGAGACGTGGGAATGGATTTCTTAGTGATCCAGCATTAGGGTTAGGGTTTTCATGCCTCTGGATGGTATCTGGAAGGTTGCTGCAACTGTGATTTAAATCCCATTTTTACGTTTCTTGTGATGTATCACAGTAGTGCACATGATGTTTAGGTAATGATTTTGGTTACAGATGCGGGGCAAAAAAGTTCTTGTCTTGGATCCTCAGCTCAGTGGTCCTCTTGCCCTCATTGCCCAAACATCTCTTCTTAAGGTAAGCTGTTTTATCTCCACATTCTGTAATTGATCATACTTTGAAAAGTTTACCAGGTCAGAGATTGTGCCTCAATATCTCATTGGCTGTCTTTGTCTGATCATCTATTTATGAAACTCTTTGCGTTTCTGCAACTGTTGTGGCAGGAACATGCAGTTGAGAATCTGTTCTATGTTTCAGCGGATCCTGTACAATCAGAATGCAAGAATGTTGTGTATCTCGTGCGGCCACAAATGGCACTCATGAGGCAAATTGCGGCACATATACAGCAAGACAATCAGCGGCAACTGCAAAAGAACTATGCTGTCTTCTTCATGCCTCGCCGGACTATTGTGTGTGAAAAGGTTTGATTTGCTTCATTGATTCCTTGCAACAGTCTTTCAAGGTATTTGTTCACATAACATCCTTTACTTTGCAGTTAGTGAAACAGATGAAATTGGTATAATGTTTGTCATTTTCACATATCCATGGATTAGGTTTTGGAGGAGGAGGGGGTTCTTGCAAACATCACAATTGGAGAGTACCCTCTGTACTTTATCCCCTTTGATGAAGATGTTCTGTCCTTGGAGCTTGACAATTCCCTCAAGGTGCAGTTTCTGCATGCTCCTCATTTTCTCATTGATTCACATCATCATCATTTACGTCCTTTTGTGCCATACAGGTGTGTATTATTGACCTTCCCCTCTTGAGGCATACGCATGTGTACTATTGTCCATTGGCAGGAATGTAAGGTGGATGGAGATACAAGTTCTTTGTGGTATCTAGCACGGGCGATTACCAAGCTTCAGGTTTGAGTTCTGCTACATTCCTTGCTCGTTGCAGTTAGACATCTATTTCAATTGTGGGTTTCCACTTACAACGGAAGTAGTGACTGTACCAAAGGAGTGTGGTGGTTCTCTGGCAGGAGATGTATGGCGTCATACCCCATATTCAGGGGAAGGGAAAAGCAGCTGCACAGGTCTCTGATATTCTTAGTCGAATGCAACGCGAGCAGCCACGTCCTCCTCCTGCCTCTGTATGTCAAGCTTTCTGGGGGGGTCAATCCCCTCTGGTGATCTCACCCATCTATTTGTCTTTGTTATCTATGTCTATTAGCAACTGCATGAATATGAAACCCTTGGATGCTGGGACAGAGGAAAGGGGAAGCCTGATGCAATTTGATGTCAAACCCAGTACCTCCAACCATTTGCACACTGACATTTCTGTTTGTATGATAGTGAAGGGAAATTTGAATAGCTGAGATGGACTTATGCTTTCTTTCATCATCTGTTGGATTAGCTTATGGGTTTTGATTTGTGAAGTGTTTCTGTTGTGTAGGCCAGGCTGCCTGAGATTGATTCTCTCATCCTTATAGACCGACAGGTATCTCAGTAGGCCAGTCTCATATTTTGCAGTTGCTGTTGGTATCATTGTATAGGTGTTTGTGAAGTGTTTCTGTTGTGTAGGCCAGGCTGCCTGAGATTGATTCTCTCATCCTTATAGATCGACAGGTATCTCAGTAGGCCAGTCTCATATTTTGCAGTTGCTGTTGGTGTCATAGTATAGGTGTTTGCTGGCTTTAGCTTAGCCCTCTGAACCCTAAACCCTCAGCACACCTTGTCTCTGTGGGCAATTTGGCTAGGCTGCCTGAGATTTTCTTCCTCATTGATCAGCATAGTTGGTTTCACCATTGCTGTCGTGCTTGGGAACCTTTTTGTGGGCTTAACCTTTTGTACTAAAACCTAATTTTTTTTCTTTTCTTGAGCAAGTCAGGAGGAGGAAAAGACTACCAGTACAGGGTGCAAATCTGGTTTAGTGTGATTTATTCTTTTGTGGAAGGATGTTAGGTTCAAAGTCTAAGCAAAGTTTGTTCAGGCCTATCCTTGTTGAGATAGGCAGGTCTCCTGTCTTCCTTGCAGTCTCATGCAGTCACTGACTGGTTAGGCTAACAAGAGGATTGGCCTATGAATCAGGTTGATATAGTGACCCCCATGTGCTCACAACTGACGTATGAGGGACTGATTGATGAGGTACCTGTGATTATGCAATTAATATTTGCTTAAGCATAGCAATTTGCCTTTCTAGCTTTGCCCATTGCAGCATTTTTCCCTGGTAGAGTTGTGCTTGAACAGCAGTTTTGTTGGACTACAGTTTTTGCAAATAAACAATGGTGCAGTGGAGCTTGACCCCATCATAATGGGAGCCCAACAGGGCACCACCAAGAAAGTAAAAGTGCCATTGAACTCAAGGTGTGTGCAGTCACTTGGAACCCCAATGCACTCAGCATCTTTAGTTTTGTGAGGCAGAACCACATAAACAAGTTGATGACAGACAGACCATGCAATTCAGTGTTTTCCTTCCTTGTGCGTGCAGTGACAAGTTGTACAAGGAGCTCCGTGATCTTAATTTTGGGGTTGTTGGACAGGTATGCAGTCTGTTCTTTTAGGCCTAGCTGATGTGGACCTAGGTTCATTGCTTTACTGGGTCTTCCTGTCTTTACCCCTTTCTCTTGTTTGCATCCTGTCTTCTTACTGTATCACTATCTGTTGTTGGTTGGCATCTGTTTGTGTGACATGGTAGGTTTTGCGCCAGAAGGCAACTAGCATGAAACAGGACTACTCTGATGTGACCAACACTGTAAATAACTTCCCCTCTTTTCCATCATTCTTGTCTCCTCTCTCCTTCATGGAACCTAATTTTGATCATATAGAGAATCAAGAAAGTAAATGAAAATGCGAGACACAATGGAAATTTCGTGAACCCTGTGTTGCAAAGTTCATTTTGTAGCTGGAAGGCATGGCATGGGTGAGCACAGCTCATTGGCCAGATTTTTCTTCTAATGGTGGTGGGTTTGTTTGAAACAGCAAAACCAGTCGCTATCTGACGTGAAAGAGTTTGTGAAGAAGTTGAATGCACTTCCTGAGATGACGGTATTGAAGCCAACATTATCTCTAGGCTAGCATCCTCTTGCATCGTTGCATCTTTGTATAACATGGGTCTTTGCTGATATGCAAGGCTTGCTCATTATTGCTGAACATTCTACTATCAAGTAGTGGATGATACTGACACCCTTTTGCATCATCTGCACAGAGGCACACGAACATAGCACAGCATCTGTCAACATTTACTACGAAACCGTCATTCTTAAGTCGTCTTAGTGTTGAACAGACTCTGGTTGAAGGCCAGAGCTATGATGTGTAAGCTCTCCTTGTCCTCTCACTGTAGATCTACTCAAACAGCACATGTTTCAATGGGTATCAAGCTTGAATTATTTAACATAGTTGTGAATTTTTCAGATGTGTGAAATGCAATGACTTCTTTTGTCAACTGGAATACAGTAACATCTGCAGTTGATGATCTGACTGTCGGGTTCTCTGCAGGTCATATGAGTGTGTTGAAGAGGTGATTCAAAGACAAGAGCCTTTGATCAGTGTGCTTCGACTTCTCATCTTACTTTCAATCACTAACAATGGCCTTCCAAAGAAGCACTTTGACTACTTCAGGTGAATTTTCTGAAACATAGCTGAAACATCTCTTCTCATGGTCTCCAATCAAGATTGCCATTTGTTGAAATTTCACAGGGCCAGGTTTCCTTGGTACAAAAATCACAGCACTCACATTCATTCTTGCTTTCTTTGATCTCTCTCTCTTGCCTCTCTCCTTCCCCTCCTTTCTAGAATCGGATGTCAGTTTCAGAACTGATTGTAGCTCTCAATTGTCATTTTTAGATCCAAATATACCCTGACTTCCTGACATGGGTTTTGAACCCAGACACATAAGCTAGTTATTCACATTATTGGGTGTTCTAGTATCTCCCGTGATCTCTTGCTGTCGTATGCCAAATACAGTAAGGGCTATCTGGATTCTCTGACCATCGGCAGTGACCTATTTTTCCAGTTTGATACAATTTTGTTACCTATTTGTTTAATCACCTCTGGTAGTTACTAATCAGCTTCCTACTAGGCCAGGTGGTCCAGCCAACACCCACCTGGTGACAGTGATGCACAGTATTGTTTGAGGGTGGAAGATGTTGATTGGGGTGATCCTGGCAGTCAGGAATCTTTACAAGAGACAAAGACTTAGGGGTGTTGCAGGAGGGAGGTGCTGCACAGCTATGGCTTTGAGCATCTGTTCACTCTAAACAACCTGGAGAAAAGTGGCTTACTCACAAAACAGGTGTGTTCTATTTACACAATCTAGCTATATTTGATCAAACTTGTCCACATTATGCAAAAAGATCATACAATGTGTTTCCATGTGCTGTAGTTTTCTCAGTATTTTAGCATCAACTTCCCCCCACCTTTGGTTTTTTGTATGGATGCCCCTGGTGCAGTATTTTTGTACTTCACCTTACGTTTGCAAGCATATGCATTTTGCAGGAGACGAAGAATAACTGGCAACTAATAAAGAAGGGTCTTAAGTTGGTTCCAGAGGAAAGCAGTGATGTGAAGTGAGTCCTCCCTTTTGTCTCCTATACAATTTGCTGCTTTTGCTTGGACTTTTTGATGGTATTACCCCTCTGCCTCTGGAGGACTTCCAGCACATTTTTCTGACAGTCCTGTTAATTGTGTTGTGAATTAATCAGTCCAACCGACATATCATATGTATTCTCAGGATATGCTCCATTGAGCATTCGGCTGGTCCAGTGTGCACTCAAGAATGACTGGTATGTTGTGCTTGTATCCAGGGAAACTCCTCTGTGACAGAAATGGTGTTTCATGCTGAGTATTTGAGTTCTAACTCTAAGATACTGTATTGGACTTGCTTCAGGCGACAATCAGAGCTGTTGCGGTTGCTTCCTGGACCAACATTTGAGAGATTTGACAAGAATCAGGTGTGCCTTTGTCTACTCTGTCAAACATCATCTGCACTTCTTTTTCTTCAACTTTTCCCCTTTCTGGGCTAAGGTTTTGTGTGTCTTGCAGACTGTATTCAGGGTTTTCTCCTAAGAATGAATGTGTTTTGGTGTTTTCTCATTGATATCTGGTTGACTATTTATTGGGCAGTTCTTTTCATTGACTTGTGATTTTCTCAAATCCTATCATTTGCTCATGTCATCTTATGCAGGCAGTGAAGGCTCCTAGATGGGACAACTCTCCAGCACCAGACAGGTATGAGCTTTGAGTCACAGATGGTGGAGGTATACTCAGGCAGTTATCCTCTTCCCACATCTTCGTCCCTTCTACTTTGATTATGCACTTGTCAAATCCTTCTGTGAGCTAGTGATTCTAGCTGTAAATGCCCAGTTGTGGAGGGTCTTTATTAAAAGCTGTCTTGATGGACGATGGAACAGTGGACCAGCAGGAGATTCAAGCCGACTAGTGGCATTGGTCATTTTCATTGGGGGTGTGACATTTGCAGAGATCTCAGCACTTCGCTTCCTTTCTGCTCAGGTTTCCCACTTACCGTTAGTTTCTCTATTTTGTCTCATCCTTCTCTGGGTCACCAAAACTCTCAGTCTTTCCCATTGATCTAGGTAAACGAGATGAATTTCAAGCTGTCAGTCACTACAGATATAGAATTACTCAAGCGGAAGTGATGAATCTCTTGGTTTAAGATGTCAAAAGTGCATGAGTAACCTATGGTGCATGTGTGATGTTTCAGGAGGGCATGAAGTACGACTTTATTGTGGCAACAACAAAGCTCATCAATGGCCAGAACTTGCTCAAGACATTCATTGATGACCCATCAGCAGTGCATTGAACAGGCCAGTGGTGACCATATTGATAGCTGCTACTTTTGCCAATGATTGGCTTTCTAGCCCACACTGAAATCAAGAAGCAAAACCAAAATGGTCCAAAACTTGCTCTTGCAGTTAGTTTTGATTGGGCTAATTGGGATCTTTGAAGTTTGTTAGGAATTAATCACAGTAGAAACCGCAGTGTTAGCATTTCCAGGTGATTTTGATTCTGATTATACTGTACAAATGTGAGCAACTTCTGGATGTTAATAGATTTAGTTCCGTGTTTGCATACAATTATCAAATAGACTGCAGATAGCTTGTGGTGTGTTTTACGTGAGCAGGTTTTTCTACTTCATATCTTCTGTTTGTTCCAAAAATAAAAACAATAGTCATCCAGGTCCACTATTCCCTTGTTTCAAAGTTTTGCAGCATGTCATTAACCACATAATTCATAAGGGTGTCCTACTTCTCTGCAATGTCCTCTGCATTCATTCTTCATCCACAAGGAAACAAAACACATGAAACTTGTGCTTTTTTAGGGTTTGGGCACTGCCCAATGAAAAGAACAGCCAACAAAACCTTCATTCGCGCCAGACAGGGGTCGAACCTGTGACTTTCTGCTTAGGAAACAGACGCTCTATCCACTGAGCTACAGGCGCAACGTACAACTCCTCTTATTTCCACAATATATTTCTAATAACAGTATTGGACGGTTATTAAAAACCAGAACATACCCCAGAGGTTGTGAGTGTGGTTCTTAGGATTCATAACTGCAGTTCTCCAAAAAAATAAAATAACCGGTTTTGGGTATATATATACCCACAGTTTCTCATATTTAAAAAAGAAAAATTCAAAAAATTCAAAATCAAATATCTGACCATAAAAAATTGCCAAACCCATTCATAAAAATCGCAGATTGTTTTAATGGGTTTGAAATAAAGGGGACCGACAGTTCTTTGAGTTTGATTATTTATTGATTTATTGATTTATTCATTCCAAAGAACTGGAATGGTGGTTCTCTGAATGTGGAATATTTTTAAAAAAAAAAAAAACAAGAGCTGGTGGTTCTTTAAAAATTCAAATAACCGCACAACACTCGTATTTGTATGCAGAGAATTGGGCATTGGTGCTTTCATGGCATCCACACTATTTTAGCTTTTAGCATTTAGCTTTTAGCAAACAGTTGGTGATCTACAACTTTTCTTTGGAATGTTGTCTCTGCAAATTTCCCATGCAAATGCCTAGAATTTCAATGCTTGGAACTCATGTGCATCATCATCATCATCAAATTCCAAATTTTATTTAGGATCTCTTGCAAAACCTGAGCTTTTCCATCGAGTCTTTCAGATTATAAAGTTTCAAGTTTCAACTCTAAAGAATCATCCAACATTTTTACCAGACATTCAAAATGGATTTGCATTTTCTAATGTTGTGATTAGTGCTTGATTAGGGTTAAAATGGCATCTAAGAAGTCTAAGAAGCCAGTGCAAGGAAAGAAAGGAGCAGATGTGGTGAAGAGCCCACCGCTTGAATTAGCTCCTATTGTACCCAATCCCATTGTGTTTATGGACATCAAAATTGGAGGTGAGCTTGTAGGCAGAATGGTGATAGAGCTTTTTGCACATTTAGTGCCCAAGACTGCAGAGAATTTCAGAGCTCTTTGTACAGGAGAGAAAGGGATGGGCAAACTGGGTTTTCCTTTGCACTACAAGAAGACACCAATTCATCGAGTGATTCCTGGGTTTTTTGTGCAGGGAGGTGATTTCACACATGGTAATGGCACCGGAGGGGAATCCATTTATGGTGCACCTTTCCCAGACGAGGGTTTTGTTAAGAGTCATGCCTCATTGGGATCTGTTTCCATGTGCAATTCAGGCCCTGACACAAATGAGTCACAGTTTTTCTTCAATTTGGGACCCAATGAATTCCTTGATGGTAAGCATGTGGTGTTTGGACAATTGCATGAAGAGAGCTTGCCAGTGTTGAAGGCAATTGAGGCTGTGGGTTCTTGGACTGGTCGACTCCATCAACCAGTGCTCATTCGTAGAACTGGCTGGTTGAATGCCCCGCCCAAACCCACAGAGAAAGAGTTGCAGGAGATGGCTGAAAAAGAAGAAGCAGACAAGAAGGCTGCAGAAGAATTAGCAGTCAAATTAGCTGAGGAGAAAGCTCAGAAAGCTGCTGCTGCTGCTTCTCCTCCATCATCTCCAAAGAAAAAAAAGTAGCTATCAACACAATTCTTCACCATTTTCCAAGCACTGCAGGTTAGGACAATTATCCTTCTGCAATCCCAAAATTGCAGAGGATCTGTGGAAGAAGTCTAGACACATTTTGTCCAAAGACAAGAAGAAGATCAAGCATTCCTTAAAATCCCTTTCTCATCATGATTCAGAAGTCTAGCTGCTGAGTATTGATTGTGTGTTTCGAGTTTTCTTTGGGTTTCTTTGGCTCAGCTTTCTCATGTTGAGCTCACATTCTGGAAATTGATGACCACCAGATTTGGAGAGAGATGCATTTGTTTCCTAACTCTAACCCAATCTTCAATAAAAAAAGAAAACTTTTGATACCTACGAGCCAGAATTCTTTATGATTGAGAATCTCACATGATTGAGAAAATGCTTCCTCACACCATAGTTACTGTCTGCTTGAAGAAGGGTGCTATACATAGTAAGCTCCAAATATGAGAAAGTTTCACGATTCAAGACCATCATGCCTATCACCTTGGATTAGACCATAGACTTCTGCTAAACCTAAGCTTTCACAATAGAAAGAAAATGGGTTTCACAAAAGAGGTCCATCTCAATCATCTCACACATTTAGACGTTTGCAGAATTGGGTTGTAAGTAAATTCCATGTAGGGAAAAAAAGCAGTGATCTACTATGCCTCTAACTCTTCAAGTTCTCTCACATATGGTAACTGTGGATGACACAAATCTTTGATTAGCTGGAATAAGGAAGATGCCAATTATGCACTCTGGGTACCTTCAAGCACCTTGCTTACAGTCTCTGCTTTGGAGGAGGAAGAAGAGGAGGAGGAGGTGGAGTTGGGTGTCTTATTAAAATCCACCACAGAGTTTTGTCTTCTCAAAACTTGGGACAGTCGTGAAGGTGTCTTGGGATTCAAAAGCTTCTGTTGCTGCTTCTGTATCTTTCTCAAGGTAAACCACCGTCCACCCCTGAACCCAAATCCGTACCTGCCTTTTCCACCCATTGGAAACAAGGGATGTGAAAAAAAAAGTTCACTGACCCTAAATCAACCCTGAACTAGGTATATGAGATTCTTCAATAAACCCTTTGTTTAGCATGACCAACAAATGATCTTATATGTTCTTCCTTTGACTCTTCTACACAATCAGCAGTTGAAAATGCATTGAAAAATGTTCAATTTAGAATGTAAAGTTGATGTGATAGTGAATTTTTATCTAAATTTCATTTACAGTGATAGTGAAAGCTTCCTACCCAATGACAAAAGTGGTTCCTGCTGTTGCTGCACATGCAGTATAGCTTACACCAATTCCACTTGTCAATGCTTTCACTTGTTCCTCCTCCAAATTGTGCACAGTTGTCATCTGCATTGCATGCTGATCAGTGCCCCCCAAAAAAACAAAAACAAAAGAGGCCCCTAATCTTCCCCAAACACCAACATGATATAAACAAAACAAACAAACAACAAAAATCTGCAAAACCTTACCCGCTCAAAAACCAACAATGAAAATCTACAAAACCCTCGCCACCTCAAAAACTGACAACAAAAATCTGCAAAAACCTTGCCCTCTCAAAAACCAACAATGAAAATCTACAAACCCTTTGCCTGCTCAAATAAAAATCTACAAAACCTTGCCCACTCAAAACCCAAAAAAGTGATTCTGGTCCAGCCATCCAATGTGGCAGTTCTTCAGTTCAGTATTTTTTGAAATCCAAGGCATTCATGAGACCTAAAAATCATGCAATTACTCAGGGAAATTGAAAAAAACAAAATTTCAGTGAACTTAGGGTTTTGAACAACAGATAAAGCAAGCTCTTTCATTAAAGGAAAAAAGAAGTGGTAGGAGAAAGTCTCAAACAGCTTACTGCATGCTCAATAGAGTTCAAGCGCTCCTCCACCTTCTTCTGGTGCATTTGTCGAGCAGTGTATCCTATTTCACATATCAAAGAGGGGTAAAAAAAAAAAAAAAACAAAACAGATTTGGAAGCAATGGCAAAGGAGAAGCACTAACCAGCCCAAGCAGCACCAGCAGATGCCAATGAAGCTCCAATTGTAAACACCACATTATGTTTCTCAAAGATTTCCTGAAGGAGCCAAGAGATAAATTCATTCCACCCAGTTAGTCCTCCCTTAACTCCCTCCCCCAATTAGGTTACAAAGTCACATGTCAAGAGAAGAGCTGCTGCATAAGGCTAGACTTGCTGCTGCCACAGTAAGAAATTGAAGGAGAAGGAGGACACGAATAACAAGTGTGTACCTTTACTGAGAAGAAAGTTTCTTGTACTGCCTTCTGTGCATGCACAACTTTGGCTCTCACTTGCTGCATAGCTCTCTCTCTTGGTTTTCTTCCCCTTCTGTTCCTCTTCTTCCTTTTTTCTTTTGAATTTCTTACACTTCCATTCAAGGGGTAGAAGACAAAGTACAACCCTAAAACTTCAGATCTCAGATCTACCTTGAAATCGCTGATGAACCTACTACAAGTTGCTTGCTTCCCCAAAACTGCTTCTTTGGATTGCTTGCTGATGAACCCACAAGCTGCTTCACCCTGCAAGTGCTTGCTTGAATTGCTTGCTGATGAACACACAAGCTGCTTCACCCCAAAATTCCTTGCTTGAATTGAATGACCAACAACAAGCTTCACAAACCTGCTTGCTTGAATTGCTGCTGATGAACCAAGGAGCTTCCTTTCCTTCAAATGTTTTTGGGGGACAGCTGATGAGGATCAGATCAAAGCTTGAAAAACCCAAAATTTTCTACAATCTTCTTCTAGACTACTATCAGAAGAATGGTTTTTCCATTTGATTTTAGCTCCACTTAACCTGGTTTTCTAATATTAGAAAAAAGACAAGTACAAACTACATAGATTGATGCAAAATGAGTTCT